>Ga0209501_10000210_pt1 | contig 75063 bp, 67 predicted proteins | sample ArcticOcean_MG_C_4_FD_187434 | JGI IMG/M metagenome (GOLD analysis project Ga0209501, IMG submission 187434) | Marine microbial communities from western Arctic Ocean - ArcticOcean_MG_CB4_134 (SPAdes) (version 2) | ecosystem: Environmental > Aquatic > Marine > Oceanic | place: Arctic Ocean...
GGACCGAAAACACCTGGCAGGCGTGTGATCGTGACCGGCAGCTCGTCCTGACCAAGCGCCACTTTTTCGATATACAAGTTATCGATTTCTTCTGTGTGACCGAATCCCGGCAGCGTTCGCAGCTCGTAGGGGTACAGCTTGGTGAGGGCCGGGCTCGGTGCGATGAAGTCGCCCGTACGCCAGATAAACATCCTTGCTGCAAACAAGAACATAGCGATCAACCACGCCCGCCAAAGCTTCCACTACGGCCTGCGTTCGATCAGCCTCAAACTGCGTCGTATCAACGACCGCATCGGCCCCAAACGCCTTGATTTCATCGATGTGATCGGCGATCGCAAGGTTGTCGCCATGGATATGCAACACATCAGCCAGATCCTCAGGTTCGGTCTCTCCACGATGAAATATTGCGACATCATGCCCGAGCTCAAGTGCCCGTTCGACTACCGCACGCCCAATAAACTTCGTTCCGCCAACAACAAGTAATTTCATGGCTGAATCCTTTCATACAACTTCGAATAGAAAATCTTCCGCAACTCCATTCGAATGTTCCCCAAAACGCTCCGGTTACTTGCAATCGTGTGAATTTACGACGCTACCGGATAGAAATCCGACATAGCGTTCCATCCCCGCCCACCGCGGGTACAATTCGTTGCCGTTGGGCGTTCGCGCCCTCCCCTTTATCGATACCCACACGAACACTAGGCCGAGCTATTTATGAGCAATGTAACGATTCGAGATATCAAGACTATTCTCACTGAGCCGGACAATATCCGACTCGTAATCGTCAAGATCGAAACTTCCGAACCCGGCCTTTCCGGCATCGGCTGTGCCACCTTCACGCAGCGACCCACCGCAGTTGCAGCGGCCATCGAAGACTACCTGCGACCCTTCCTGATCGGCCGAAACGTTGCCGATATCGAAGACATCTGGCAGTCGTCTTACGTTTCTTCGTACTGGCGCAACGGCCCGGTGCTGAACAACGCACTTTCGGGCGTCGACCAGGCACTCTGGGACATCAAGGGCAAGATGGCCAACATGCCTGTGTACGACCTTTTAGGCGGTCGAGCACGGGTTGCGGCTCCGGTTTACGTTCACACTTCCGGCGAAACTCACGAAGAAGTTGGAGACCAGGTTCAGGCGTTCGTCGAACAGGGTTTCCACCACATCCGTGTACAGATGTCGACTCCCGGCTACGCCACATATGGCAACAAGGGCGCTGCAAAGGGTGTTGAATCAGGTACCAACCAAAACGTACTCGAAGGTCCGATAGCCAACTCCGATTGGCTGCGTGATTACGACCCCAACAAGCTGTATGCCCACCCGGGTGGCGTGTACGAACCCAAGCCGTACATGCGATCGGCGCTGGGTCTATTTGAATACATTCGTGGTCGTTTCGGATACGGACTCGAAATTCTTCACGACGTTCACGAACGAATTCCACCGATTCTCGGTGTGTGGTTCGCCAAAGAGGTCGAAAAGTACCAGCTGTTCTTCCTCGAAGACCTATTCAGTCCCGAAGATCAGGCTTACTTCAAGATGGTGCGTGAACAGTGCGCTACTCCGATAGCCATGGGCGAGCTGCACAACAGCCCGCACGAAATAATTCCTATGATTCAAAATCGATTGATGGACTTCATTCGAATTCACATGTCGCAGGTCGGTGGAATCACACCGGCCCGAAAAATTGCTGCGATGGGCGAGCTGTACAACGTTCGAACTGCGTGGCACGGTCCTGGCGACACTTCGCCTGTGGGTCACGCGGCGAACATGATGCTGAACTTGAACACTTCCAACTTCGGCATTCAGGAAGCCAACATTCCTTCGGAGCGCACTCGTGAAATGTTCCCGGGTACACCGACTCTCAAGGACGGCATGATGTGGTCTAACGGCAAGCCGGGTCTCGGCATCGAAATCGATGAAGAGATGGCAGCCAAGTTCCCGTTCAAGGAACGTGAGTTTGGTGGAGCATGGGACACCGTACGCCGAGCCGACGGCTCGATGGTCAAGCCATAGACGGGTGCCAGTGGCATTTTTTCTGCCGCTGGGGACTATGGGCGGGTAGATTGCAGCTAGCGACTAAGTCATTCGATGACAGCCCGGAGCCAAACGGATGGCTTAGTCGCTGACATTAGCTTCGATAATTCAAAACAGCCCGGCGTATTACACGCCGGGCTGTTTTGCGTCATGCGTCTGTGCGAGCTTGCCCACACGTCACTGACCCACGAGGCCAACCCGATTGAATCGTTCGGAACTGCCTATGTTCACCCGCCCAGCCGAACATTGATCCCAGAGGGTCGGATTCTCACCATTCAGATCGCCTGACACCACCCGTGTCGGCGACCTGATCCGGCAGGCAACGTATGGGCACCGCAATCACATGGATAATAGCTTTTTTCATCGTCATCACGACGGCGTTTTCTGCGATCACGGGTGTCATGACGTCTGGGAGCGATCGAGCCGAAGCCCAGGCCGATAGCAACGCTCTGCTAATCACCGACCTCGAAAGCTCGTTCAAGCTCGTCTCGGTGCGTCAGTCAACTGGCCACACCTTGATACATCTGATTCTCACAAACGACGGGCGAAGAAGTTTCGATGCACTGGAAGATTGGGTCATAACGGTCCGATACGATCAGGCGCAATCCCCAGGTGAAACCTATCTTGTGCCTTTCTATACGGACACACTGGTCAACAACTCGTGGACCCCGTTTGAGTTCTGGATCGACTACGACGCCGACGAGGCAGAACTACTCGAACCGGGAATACTGAACGTCCATGAAGAGATGGAAATCAGGATTCAGGTAGACCCAAAGTTGGAACACAACACGCCAGTCGTCGTGACCCTCACCTCACCACAAGGCGTGACTGAATCGATAACGTTTGATGCTTAGGCTGCCGTGACGTCGGCCTGAAAATAACGCACTACATCGTTATTTTTCGACGATCACCAGTTCCTTCGTGATGTCGATGCTGGTGTGGATGCTGCGGTACACCGGGCATGAATCGGCGTGCAGATCAAACGCCCGCTGAATTGCCGCTTCTTTTTCGGCACGCAATGCCTTTTCCACGTTCAGGTGATAGGTGACATGAACCCGCTTGATTACGAGCACGCCGCCCTCTTTTTCTAGCTGACCTTCAGATTCTGAATGAAGGAAGCCATCGCCAGCCGGAATCCCGCGAGCCTCAAGGGCACCGCCAAATGTTCCGGTCATTCAGCCAGCGGCTGCGGCAATCACATAGTCGAGAGTGGTGGTGTACGGATCGACCACGTTGTTATCGACTCCATAGTGTTCTGCAACCTCAGAGTGAACTCCGAGCATCACGGGGCCGTCGTGCGCCGGTATGAACGCCCGCCGAATCGGACCTTTCACCCGCTCGATACGCACATGCGAACGGTATGCGACGGGGTTTTCACTAGTTTCCGGACTGTCAGGCAATTTCAAATCTCCAAATATTGTTTTGCCAAGGTTATAACTTTAATCGTCATGCTGAACTAGATTCAATACCTCGAAAAGCGGGGACCGCACATATTTCGGTCATCAGCGAGGTCACTTGATCCAATTTGCGAGGTCCTGAATCAAGTTCAGGATGACCGACAACGAATTACGGTGCGCCCACGGCGATCACCACTCGTCGCTACTTACTCGCCAAGATAACTATCAAGACCCTCTTTGATCGCTATCTCATCGTCGCCCTTTGCCCCTAACAACGCGTGCTGAAGAGCGAAAGTCTCACGGTAGATACGTGCTCGATCAAGCATGCCATCGACGTCGGGGTAAGTAGGGCGCACCTTGTCGATAAGTAGCTCGCCGGGGCCAATCGATGCAATCAGCCCTGCTACGTCGACAGCCGGATCGCCGAACCCTGCGCTACCAAAATCGATCACTCCAGTCAGATGTGACTGCCGATCGAATAGAAAATTCCCGAACCCGAAATCCCCATGACGCAAAACAGGTTCGAATTCAAATCGGCTGATTTTTTCGATCGACTTGCCCAACTTACGATTCAGCCGATTCCATATAGAAGAAACAACCCTGGGTTTCAAATACTGCCGAGCGTCATTTCTCAGCCGCTCCCACTGTTCCTGATTATCGTAATCACGAACTACTGAACGATTGAACTGCGATGCCGGAGTTCCGTGAAGCGTGTTCATGAACCGACCCAGATCTCGACCAAGTCGGTTTAGCGATACGGTGTCGAGCGAATCGATTTGCTCGCGTTCCAACGGCTGACCTGCGATTGCCCGGTACGCCATCACGTGCCATTCGACACCAGGAACCTCTACGACAATCTCGGGGTCTGGGGTCAACACAGGCAATCGACCTTGAACTGCTCGCAGTACTTCGACTTCTGCCGCCAGCGAGTCGGCTGCGCTCGAATGCAACGGAACTCGGAAAACCCATTCATCGTTGGCGAGTATTGCGATGCTGTTCTGGCCAACACCGAGCACAATCCAAGTTTCGATTTCGAACCCGGCTGCCAGCAGTTTTTCGACTAGTGATTCTGGAGATATGTTCATGATGATCTATCGACCAGCACTCACGGACCCTTCGTCACCCAGGGCTGTTTGCGTGGTTCGCCTATGCCCTGCAAAAGTGCAGAAATGTAGCCGTAGCAGTACGCAAACGCCGTTCCAGAAGGGTCATCACCGCTGATCCACGGAACATGATCCGGCATCAGCATGTACTTGTATCCGACCTCCTGATACACCTTGATGATCTCGGAGAAATCGATACTGCCTTCGTCAGGGAACGTCTCTTTGAAATCGAGTTTGTGACCTCTGATATTGCGAAAGTGAACATTGAATATCTTGTCCCGACTTCCGAACCAGCGGATAACGTCGGGCAATTCAGCGTTCGGATCGTCGAGCATCTCGGTTACGGTGCCCTGGCAAAAATTTAGGCCGTGATACGGACTTTCGTGCATCTGAACGAACTTCTTCATCCCCTCGACGGTGCCAAGAACGGTATCGACGCCCATCCAGCCGTCTGGGATGTAGGGATCGTGTGGATGCAGCGCCATTCGCACTTTTTCCGATTCGGCTGCAGGGATTGCCCGCTCTAGGAAGTAGTCGATCCGCTCCCAGAACAGATCCGCTGGAACTTCACCAGCTATCCCCGGAGCAGCATTTTGGTCCGCCTTCGACCATCGAAACGCCGATACCGAAGAACCTCCACGACCTACTTCACGTTCGGTTCGAGGATCGCCAACGATGCACATGTTGTACTTGACCGCCGGAATGCCAACTTCAGCACAAATTCGGATCAGGTTCTGGATCGACTCGATTTCACGATCTCGCTCGGGGCTTTTACCGAGCATGATGTTGGGCGATGTGGAATTTTCGACAGTGGACGATGCCAACGGGAGCTGCACCATATCGAGTTCGATGCCATACGAGTTGATCTTGTCTCGATGACGTGAAAGTGCGTCTTTGGTCCAGTCGTGCGGATTCCCCGGCAGGTCGGCGCAGATATTCACTACGCCAAGCTGCGCCCACTGCTCGAAATCAGCGTCGTTACGAGCGCCTACCTGCGTTCCAACGTGCATTTTCGGATTCCCTTATTGCAGAAATAGTTCAATTCGCAGCGAATTGTCATCCTGAATTCATTTTCAGGATATTGCAGGTCTCATAGTTGTCTTCGGCTAACGCTCCAACCCGCATCGACAAGTGTTCCACCAATCACGGGTTCACCCTCACCCCAACCCTCTCCCACTGGGAGAGGGGGCAAGAACGATCCAACCACTACCAAGCTGGCGACTCAGCCAACACCGCCCACAACTGAAAGAATGTGCCACTGGCACTACTGGGTCTGCTTTGCTGCCCTTGAGTGCTCACCCGGGCTCTTGGTCACCCACGGCTGCTTGCGTGGCTCGCCAATGCCCTGCAGCAGAGCCGAAATGTAGCCGTAGCAGAACGCAAACGCCGTGCCTTGGGGGTCGTCACCGCTGATCCACGGAACGTGATCCGGCATCAGCATGTACTTGTAGCCGACCTCTTGATACACCTTGACGATCTCTGAGAAATCGATCGAACCCTCGTCCGGGAACGACTCCATGAAGTCGAGCTTGTGACCCCGAATGTTGCGGAAGTGAACGTTGAAAATCTTGTTGCGTGAACCGAACCAGCGGATCACGTCGGCGATCTCGGCACCCGGGTCGTCGAGCATCTCGGTCACAGTACCCTGGCAGAAGTTCAGACCGTGATAGTCGCTCTCGTGCATCATCACGAACTTCTTCATGCCCTCAATCGTGCCCAGCACCCGTGTCACGCCCATGTAGCCGTCCGGTGTGTAGGGATCATGCGGGTGGCACGCCATTCGGACCTTCGCCGATTCAGCAGCAGGCACGGCTCGTTCGAGGAAGTAGTCGATACGCTCCCAGAACTCGTCGACGCTCACTTCACCAGCGATGGTCGGCGGGTCGTCCTGGTTCATTTTCGCCCAGCGGAACGTGGATGCCGATGCACCACCTCGACCCGCCTCACGCTCGGAGCGCGGGATGCCGATGATGTTCATGTTGTACTTGACCGCCGGAATACCGACTTCACCACACATGCGAATAATGTTCTGAATCGATTCGATTTCGCGGTCGCGCTCGGGGCTTTTGCCGAGCATTATGTTCGGTGATTGCGAATTGTCTAGAACGGTCGATGACAGCGGAATCTGCACCATGTCGAGCTGTATGCCGTAGGAGTTGACCTTCTCTTTGTGGCGAGCCAGATCGTCAATTGTCCACTTATGTGGATCGCCGCCCGGATCTGAACAAATATTCACAACGCCAAGTTGCGCCCACTGCTCAAAGTCCGAATCGTTCCGTGCGCCCACCTGTGTTCCGACGTACATAAACCGTGCCTCCGTTGCTTGCCTGCTAGCTAGATGGCGGCAGGTTAGCACCGTCCGGCAGGCTCAGGTGGCATCATGGGCGGCCGAAGCGGAAGCAATTGCTTGAATGATGGCGTTTTTGTTTGCTTCAGCGAACTGCTCGATAGAACGCGCCGGAGTACCGGTGATCAGTTCAACATCTTTCGAAATCATCTCAGCTGTGCCCGAACGAACTTCTTCGTAGATATCTGAAATATCGCCAGCACTCGCCGAATCCTGAACTTCAAGTTCGGCGCGATAGGTGCCGGCGTTGATATCGACGTAGCTGATTTCCACACCTGCCACCGCACTGAACGCTGCGGCGACTCGCTTCATCGAAATGTTCTCGGTTCCCGTTATCAGGGCGTGCGAATTCAGCGGTTCGCCACTAGCCAACAGCGCAGCAGATGCCTCGCCGATGTCGTAGGTATCGATAGCGCCGATAACGCCATCTCCGGCTGGCACTTCCAGCGTTACGTCACCCGAGTCGCCTACCTTGAAAAGATCCAAAAATCCCTCCATGAAGTAGTTGGGCCGAACGAACGAATAGCCAACGTCCATCTGGGCGATAGCAAGCTCGATATCGTGATGCGCCACAGCCCAGTACGACCGCCTGAGTTCGGCGTCACTCGAAGATAACTTCACGATGTGCTTCACGCCAGCTTCGACTGCGGTTCTGGCCGTATCGACTTCCTGCCGTACCTGATTTTTTCCATCCGAAATCACCAGATACATGCCGTCACAGCCCGCCGCCGCGCTTGCAATCGAGCCTTGATCGTTGAAATCACCAAGCGCCAGCTCAACAGCCATCCCGAGCGTCGCCATCTTGGCCCGCTCTATATCTCGCACAAGCGTCCGCACGCCAACGCCTCTCGAAACCAGCGACTCAACCACCCGCCTGCCGGTCTTACCTGTCACTCCGGTTACCAAAACAGTCATCAAGTTTCCTAAATGCGCGGCATGGTACGGCGAAGTGCTTCGAGCCAGCCTGAATAGAGAGAATTACGCTCCGACTCGCTCATCGATGGTTCGTAAATTGACGATGCTTTCCACAGCGACTCAATATCGGAGTCGGAACGCCACAGCCCAAGACCTCGACCTGCTAAAAATGCAGCACCCAGCGCCGTAGTTTCGGTGATGCTAGCTACCTCAACAGGACGATCCAATATATCCGCCTGAAACTGCATAACGAACGGATTATTGCTTTGGCCGCCATCTGCCCGCAAAGACTGACTTGATCGAGGTCTACCGGCTTCCATAGCGTCGACCACATCTTTCACCTGATACGCAGTCGACTCCAGGGCGGCTCGAACGATGTGATTACGATCGCTCCCTCGTGTGAGACCAGTAATCGAACCGGTCGCATCGGGCTGCCAGTGAGGCGCACCAAGGCCAACAAAAGCCGGCACAAAATAAACGCCCTCGTTCGAGCCCACGTTCATCGCCATGTCGACGGTGTCAGGGGCATTGGAAATAATTCCGAGGCCATCTCTAAGCCACTGCACAGTGGCCCCGGTTACGAACACAGATCCTTCGACAGCGTAGGTTTTACGAGATCCAATTCGGAATCCAAGAGTTGCCAGCAGGCCAGCATCGCTGGCACCAGATTTCTGAATTGGTGCAGTTGTGCCCCTGTTGGCCAGAACGAATGCGCCGGTTCCGTAAGTGCACTTTATTTGGCCGTTTTTGAAGCAAGCCTGGCCATATAACGCCGCATGCTGATCGCCCGCCATCGCGGTGATAGGAATCTCGGCCCCGAACACCGATTTGCTCGTAACTCCAAAATCGTCGGCCGATCCGCGAACCTCAGGCAGCATGGCTTCCGGTATGTCGAACAGATCGAGCATCTCGGGGTCCCACTCGAGGTCATGCAGGTTCAGCAGCATCGTACGAGAGGCATTCGTGGCGTCGGTAGCGTGTACCTCACCGCTGGTCAGGTGCCACAGCAGCCACGAATCTACAGTGCCAAAGCAGAGTTCGCCGGCTTCAGCACGAGCCTGACCGTTCGGGATTGTTGCCAGTAGCCACATGATTTTTGTGGCGCTGAAATATGGGTCGACTACCAGGCCGGTAATCTGACGAATATTATCGGCATGGTCGCTCTTTGCGATGTCCCTACAAATTTCAGCCGTTCGGCGGTCTTGCCACACGATTGCGTTAGCCACGGGGCGACCGGTTTCACGTTCCCATATGATCGTCGTTTCGCGCTGATTCGCGATTCCGATTGCCGCAATATCGTCCGGCGCAAGACGGGCGCGCCCGATGGCCTGTTTGGCGACACTTATGGCCGCTTCGGCGATTTCGATAGGGTCATGCTCAACCCAGCCCGGTTGAGGAAAATGTTGCGTAAGTTCGACTTGAGCCGATCCCACCGGCGTTGCCGATGAGTCGAAAACAATCGCCCGTGTCGAAGTTGTTCCCTGATCAATTGCGAGTATGTGTTCTGGCATTTCGGTGAATACTCTACAGATTCGTCAGGCGCTGGGGCGGTTGAACTGGTGGCTCATGGGTCTCGAACCCATCGGCTCATACCCATATGGGGAATTACTGATGTGCCATGCATGCGTTTGTTTCATGGTTAAAGAGTGATCAAGACGAAAGGCGTAACGCTCGTGGCACTTGCGACATTGCTCGCAGGGTTCGTCGCGTCTTGCTCATCTGCCGAAGTGCCTTCGATCGAAGATATTCAATCTGCCAGCCCTGCTGCCACGATCGAACTCGAAGACTAACCGCCTGCTTTAACGAGCTCACCCAGTTCACTAGATAAAGCAGCGCCTGCGCCGACAAGCTCGGTTACCGCAGATCGTTTTTCCTACTGAAGTTCCCGTTAGGGCGACTGTCACGGTACTCAGATCTGACTCAGCCGACAACGTTCATAATCCGAAGAAACAGTGCCAATGGCACCTATTCCTGATGCAGCGTTACTGATCGCATTGGTGGGGCGAACTGCTGGGAGTTGAGGTGGATAGCTTCCTTCTGGTACACCTGAATTCGATACGAACCGGTATCGGTTATGTACAAACGCATGTCGGAATCGACCGCGATCGAGCGCGGCTGGCGAAGTCGCTTTTGCGGCTCCAGAACCGCCATGTCACGAATTCGATTCGGGCTGGCGTTGGTCATCATGTACTCACGGCCGATCTTCGATAACGTCGCATCGCCGATGAACTTATCGACGTAACGCGCCTCGGCATTGAACAGCTGAACACGGTTGTTTCCACGATCGCAAACGTAGATATCGCCATCTAGATCGACAGCCACGTCGGTAGGCCGACTAAATTCGCCGTTCGCACTACCCGACTTGCCGAACTTCATGGTGAATTCGCCATCGGCAGAAAACTTCTGCACTCGATCGTTTCGCCAGTCAGCAACGTAAACATCGCCAAGCTCATCGACCGTGATGCCCCACGGCAAATCGAACTCGCCGTCGCCATCGCCATGAGAGCCCCAACCGAGAATGAACTTCCCATCTTTGGTGAATTTTTGAATACGGTGATTCTTAGAGTCGACAACGTAAATATTCTCGTCTGCATCGAAAACAATGCCGGCAGGACGATTTAGCTGCCCATCACTAGACCCATATTCACCGAACGTGCCGAGAAACTCGCCTTCTTTATCGAAAGACGAAATCCTATGGTGCGACTCATCGGAAATAAACAAATTCTCCTCAGAATCAGCAATTATCGAAACCGGCCACTGAAGCTCGTCTTCGCCATCACCAACAGTCCCGAAATTTCCTAAATCCTCGTCATCAAACGAGTATTTGCGAATCTGAGCGAGGTCCTGCTGCCGGTTCAGGATGTAAATCCGGCCCTCAGCACCAAGCGTCAGATCGACCGGAAAGTTGGTGAGTCGACGCATTCCAAGCGACTTCAAATACGGGAATCCCGCTCTCAGTAGTCCATGCGGTCGTGCCATTAGTAAGTCTCCGAAAGTTAGGCGGTTTTGAAGGGCCGAAGTTGCTCGTAATTGCCTTTGACGATGTCGTGCGCATCAACGCCCATCCACTGCTCCAACAACGTTGCGTAAACGCCTCTGAAGTCGAACGTGTGCGCCAGATCTTCACCATTTGCGAACGTCTTTGGGTCGAGCGATGGATACTCAGCGTAGAGCCCACCTTCGACACGTTCGCCAATGATGAACGCTCCTCCACCAGAGCCGTGATCGGTGCCGCTACCGTTGTCTTGCACACGCCGACCAAATTCGGTGAATGCGTAGATGATCACCTCTTCGGCGGCATTGTGTTCACGAAGATCGTCCATGAAGTCACGTAAGGCACCAGAAAGCTCGCCAAGCAGTCGCTCGTGGGCGGGCATTTCGATTGCGTGATGGTCGTACCCGGCGTGCTGAACGTAGAAAACTCTGGTGCCGAGACCAGCGATGTGCGTTCGTGCGACATCCCGAAGGCTCTTGGCTATTGGGTTGTCTTCATACTCGATCGTCGATTCGTACCGACCCGGCACATCCTGCAATCGGTCAATTCCGGTAAGTACGTCGTCGCCCGTCTGTTTGAGATATGCCATCGTCGGCCCACTGCCGATGCCGGGAGTGTAGAAACGCTTGAAAATGTCCATCGCCTCGGCACGGTCTTCTTTGATCTCGACCGACGTCATCAGACCGTAGGAATCTAGATCACCAACCGAAGTAACCCGCACACCGGGAGCCGCCATTGCTCTTGGCAGACCTCGTCCGAAACTAACTCCAGTGAGCACGTTCTGGCCGCTGGGATCGAGCTGTTGAAGTGCCTGCGCCAACCAACCCTTGGTCGAAATCGTCAGCGGTTCTGCAGTGTGCATGATGTCCATGGCACGAAAGTGCGACCGGTTGGAGTTCGCGTAGCCGATGCCCTGAATAATCGCCACGTCACCCTTGTCGTACATCTCTTTAAGCGGCGCCGCAGCAGGGTGAAAACCCAACTTATCGTTGATCGGAATGACTCGATCTTCATCGATACGAACTGTTCGGCGAGAATCGTAGTAAATCCCCTCCGTGAACGGCACGAGCGTGTTCATGAAGTCGTTTCCGCCGGTCATTTGCAGCACAACCAGTACTGGCGGTTTTTTGCTACCGTTTCCGTTGTCAGCCATGTTCGAAATTTCCTTTGGGGAGCAGGTGTTGCCGGTTGTTAGGCGTATTGAAAATCGGGTGTAGAAACCATGAGTCGAATCATGCGAACAGCTCGTGATCTATCCTCATCGCCTTCGGTTTTGGCAGCGAAATCAACGAGGGCTTCATGCGTTGAGTCTTCAACTTCTATGGGTCCCAGCGCATCGAGAGCGCTATCGACAAACGATTCTGGCGTGGAGAGCGATCCACTCTCGACAAGCCGATCGATAATCCGCTTGATCCCGGGAGAAAGCCCATCGCCAACCTGATCGACTGCGAAGTTGATTCGTTCGGTCAAGTTGCCACCGTCGATCCACTCCTTGCCGGTGTGCCAGCCTTCCACTGTTGGCGGATCAAGCAGGATCTGTCCCATCGTGAATGTTGCCGATTTCGGGTATTCGGCAAGATCGTGCCGGAAATCGGTGTGCTCGCCGGCCAACTTCAGAATCCCTGCCACCATTTCGATAGGACTTTTCACTTTTTTGAAGCGGGCATTTTTGAACGATTCAGAGTTGAACATGACCCGAAGCACATTTCTGATATCGCCATCGGTATCCAAGAACGCCTTGCACATTGCGTCGATCAGTTCGGGGTCGATCGGGGGCAGGTCGTTCCATGTAGGAACCTGCGGCTCGTCGGCGACGAAGAAGTTGTAGAGGTGCCTTGAAATGAACGCTGCGCAGGCAGGTTGCTTCACGATGATGTCGATAATATCGCCGCCATCGAGATTGCCGGTGTGCCCCAGAAACTCTTTGTCGCCGTTGTCGTGGTCATCCTCCACGAACAGGAAATCGGCGGGGTAGTAGCCATGCGGGTAGAGCGGCGGCGACTGGGCGAATGTCCATCCGGTGAACGCACGCGAGGCGTGTTTTATATCAATTTCGGAGTAGTTTCCGACGCCAAGAGAGAAGAGTTCGAGAAGCTCCCTGCCCCAGTTTTCGTTCGGCTCACCGAGATGGTTCTCGTTGTTGTCGAGCCAGAAGATCATCGCAGGGTCTTTGGCGAGATCCATCAGGACTTCTCGCATGCCCGACATGCCATTTTTACGGAACATTTCGATCTGGTTCGACGATGAGAGGATGTGCTCGTTCTTGACTAGACCCGTTGCGAAAAGCCCATGCCAGAAAAGCGCCATCTTTTCCTGCAGCTGGTTGCGTGAGTTGAGCATTCGGTAGAGCCAGATGGCTAGATAGGCGTGCGGTGCCTCGCCCCCGAGATAGCGGGTGATCTCGTCGTCTGGAATTCCGGTCTCGGTTGTTGGATTCAGCAGAAATTCGACAGTGTCGGCGTAGTCCTGAGTAGCAAGCTGGTCGATTTCGTCTCTGTTGATCCCGAACCCGGCTCGCCGATACAAGTGCGCAAGAAGTGCCGGATCGGTTTTCGCCTCGACCGCTTTAGTGCTCATGTTCCAGGATCTCCTTGATCACGCTTCAGGCATGTTTCCACTTGCCATATAGCCGCAATTCCCGCCCTGGGTGATTATTCGCCCATTGCATGACTTGCTTTGGGCGCAGTCTAGGACGGACGGGCGCGTAGAGCAATACACGGGAGGCGTGGATTTGAATATTGGTTGGGTAGGGTACTCAAGCGAGGGCGATTATCGTTAGTCCGGTAACCACAAGTATCGCTGCAGCCAGCTTTTGGATCATCAGTCGCGATGAAAGCGTTTCGCCAAGAAGTTGCGGGAATTTTTTGCCGAGTAAAACGGTTGCAAAAAAGACGACCAGCGGTGTGGAGCCTGTGATGGCACTCGTGAGCGATAGAGGACCAGTGGCAATAGCAAACGTGAGGAGCGCTAGTGCGGCGGTGGCAAGGCCGACATCGATGGCAAGCGCAACGATCGCCCTTGGCCTTCGGACGAACCTGATTAGCTCGCTTGCTATGTCGCCACGAAGGTTCATCGGCAGTAGCACGACTGCCATTCCTGCTCCTCGAAGCCCGAGCGCATGCCAGAAGGAGACATCATCGGTGATCGTCTTTAGTAAGGTCTGGCCGCTTGCGAGTAGGAAGACTGCAATCAGCAGATAACCAAACGTGCCCGAGAGACCGATCGGCTGGGTGCCGCGTGAGAATTTTAGTGCGGCTATTATCGCTCCGGTTGCGGCGAGCACGACCGCTACGGATTCTAGAACTGAGAGCGATTCACCAAGTAGGGCAACGGCGAAAACCACTGTAATGAGCGGATAGGACTGTGAAATCGGCGTGACTCTCGATACCTCGTCTCGGCTAAGCGACCAGAGAATTAGCCACGCGCCGAATCCCCAAAAGATTCCAACTCCGATGCCTTTGAGCCAGATTTCGGCCGGCAAGGATGGGTACTGATTAACGACGCCTATCACGACGAAAGTCGTGAGTGTCTGAAATCCGATGAATAGCAGGAAGGCACGCGAGCGAAGACCGAGGGTGGTCATGATCACTTTGTCTGTGATGTTCAACCCAGCGAACAGTGCGGCGCTTAGCAAGGCTGCGGCGGTCCAGTCGATGCGAGTACTCCCTTTTGGCGTGAATAAATGTCGAGCAGGGTAAATGGCGAGCTGTGACGCGACGTCGGCATACTATTCTCGACATGTACGAAAAGCCCCCGCCGAAATACGGGGGCTTCTTACGTTTTGCCAAATATGACTCGCGACGCAAGGTTCGAACCTACGCGCCCAAAGCGAGTGCAATGCAGCTGCGCCCAACCCCGATAATGAAAATGTGGCACTGGCACCACCTAACCATCGAGAATGCCGTTCAACTCGTCCATTTCGTCAGACGTTAGTTCCCACTCGGCGGCGGCGGCATTCTGGCGGATCTGATCCGGGTTGCTGGCACCGGCGATCACCGATCCAACTGATTTCCGACCCAGAAGCCATGCGAAAGCCAGCTCGACCATCGAATGACCGCGCTTCTCAACGAATACTTCAAGCTGATCGAGGATGTCGAAGTTCGCCTCAGAAAGTCGCTTTTCCTGCGCTGCAGGAGTCAACGACAACCGGGTGTTTTCGGGAACGGCCTCGCCACGGCGATACTTGCCGGTCAGGAACCCGTGCGCAAGCGGGAAGAACGGTAGTGTGCCGAGCCCATACTTCTCAGATACCGGCAATACAGCTCGTTCAACGCCCCGCTCGAGCATCGAATACTCGGGCTGCGATGAAATGAACGGCACGTAACCATGATGCCGTGCGGTCCACTGAGCATCAGCTATGCGCCACGGATCGAAGTTTGAAAGACCGATGTATCGAATTTTCCCGTCGCGAACCGCGTCATCGAGAGCCCTTAATGTCTCGTCGATCGGGGTATCGGGATCCTGCTTATGCATCTGGTACAGATCGATGTAATCGGTTTGCAGGCGCCGCAGTGAACCTTCTAGCGAGTCCATGATGTGCTTGCGAGACCCGCCCTTGCCATGAGGCCCGTCTTCCCACAGCATGCCGAACTTCGTTGCGATCAGCGCTTCATCACGCCGATCCGTCAGCGACCGACCGATGATCTCTTCCGAGTTGCCGTGTGAGTAGATGTTGGCAGTGTCGATGAAGTTAATGCCTTCGTCGAGAGCGGCGAAGATCACTTCACGAGCTTCCTTGAACTCCATGCGGCCGCCGAAGTTATTGGTTCCAAGCCCGATGACGCTAACTTCTAGCCCGGAGTTCCCAAGGTGTCGATACTTCATATTTATCTTTAGCCCCTGACGAACTTGCTCGTCTTTTCATTTCCACATGATCAGCAAATGTGCGCGGTTCATGAACAGCGGTGATTATAGTCGGCGATATGCCGAACGGGGGTGTGGGTGGCACTCATAGCGGGGAAGGGTGCGCTGTCATTGCGAGGAGGGGGGAACGAGCAACGTGGCAATCAGCGGATGAACGGAACGCTATTGTTGATTCAGGGAACAACGGTTTACGATTGGGTCTTACTAGGTAATGCGCGTATCTCTCACATTCAAGGTGTTCCAACGTGATTGCCAATTCCCGGAGCCTCCTCGCAACGACAGCACTAGCCAACCTCGCACTCGCCTAAAACATGACACTCGAACAACTCGTAATAGGGCTCATCCGTGTCGCCGGATCGCTTCCAGTGCTGCGCTGGGCGTTCGCGGGCGCACTAATCGCCATAGTGGTCGATTTTTCCGATCTGTTCTTCATGGGCGTGCTCGATCTCGGCGGACTTCGCAACTACCAGGCGTTCGATAAGTGGCTCGACATCGTCTACATGCTCACGTTCCTGTGGGTGGCGAACAAGTGGACGGGTCCTGATCGAAAAATAGCGCTGGCTTTGTTCGGGTTCCGGATGATCGGTTTCATCGGATTCGAACTCACCGGAAACAGGCCGATACTCCTGATATTTCCGAACGTTTTCGAGTTCTGGTTCGTGTTTGTGGCGATGAGGAAACACTACTGGCCCAACTACGAAATGACCCGCCAGCGGATAGTGAAGTGGCTGCTGGTGGTACTCGTATTGAAACTAGGCCAAGAGTGGGTGCTACACGGCGGCCAGTACCTCGACAGCTTCACACTTTTCGAAGCTGTCGAGGCGATTTGGGACTTCGTGACGTTCTGGTGACGGTGTTTGTCATTGCGAGGAGGCCCTGCGAGGTGGCAATCGCGCTGAACACCTACTACTTAACGACCTAGCCAAGCAATGTCACACCATCACGGCCATTCCCATATGCCTCAGCCCGTGGCTCAGTAACGCCGATTGCCATGTCGCTCGTTCCTCACCCCTCGCAATGACAAAATCTCACCCACTCCACTAACCGAAAGCATCAACCAACCCACCAGAACCCCAGAAAACGTGGCTACGCCACTTACCAGACCTGGGCGTCGCCTTCCCGGCGGGGGTCCGACGCCGCGAACAGCGTGCCATTGTCGAGATCAACCTGAATAGCCCCCTCGCTTCCGTTGCCGCCCCAGGCATCGGTAGAACCAATCACCTGCCCACGACTCTTCAGACCCTCGACTACCTCGTCGCCAGCACGAAGCTCGATGTCTAGCGTGTCTGAAGACGGATACGGTGCCATCGATCCCGTATTCGCCTGATTATGAGTCCAGCGCGGCCCGTCGATCGCCTCCGCAACGTTCAGACCAAAGTCGAACACGCTCGTAACGATCTGCATATTGGTTTGAACCTGCGTATCGCCGCCCGGCGTACCGCAAACCAGTTCCAGCCTGCCTCCCCGATCAACCGGCTTCGAGAAGACCATCACCGGGTTCATAGTGTGGCGAACTCGCTGGCCCGGGTTCAGGAAATCGATATGGCCAGGATCCAGGTGCCAGTAGGTCATCCGGTTATTCATCAGAATTCCGGTCGACCCGGCGATAACGCAAGATCCAAACGACGTCTGAATGCTCTGCAGCTCACCAACCGAATTGCCCCAGCGATCGACAATACAGAAGTGCGTCGTGTCGCTTCCTGCTGAGTGAATTCGACCACCAATACGATGCTTCATTGCGGCGTCAGGCGAACGATCCATAAGCGCCCACGGATCGCCCTCGGCAACATCTAACGTCGCACGATCGATATCGATTAGCTTCGCCCGCTCTGCCAGATACTCAGCGCTTAACAACCCGTCCATTGGCACATCAACGAAATTAGGATCGGCCAAATACGCCTCACGATCGGCAAACGCCAGTTTCTTGGCCTCGACCATCAGCTGAATTGATTCAGGCGTCATGTAGCCGTACTCGTTCGGGTCGAACTGCTCGTACATGCCGAGTTCCTGAAGCAAAACGTGGCCGCTCGTGTTTGGCGGAGCCTCGTAAACCGTTCGCCCCCGATAGTTGATCGAAATCGGCTCTTGCCACTCGACCTTATGCCGCTTCAGGTCTTCGTACGAAAGCAGACCATCGTTGGCCTCCGAGTAGCGTGCGATATCACGTGCAATATCGCCTTCGTAAAAAGCGTCGCGTCCCTGATCGGCGATCTGCCTGTAAGTTCGAGCTAAATCGGGATTTCTCCTAAACTCACCCGGCTTTAGCCAGTTGCCGTTCGGTGCGAACACAGGACCAGACGTAGACGAGCTTCGAAGAACTGGGTATAGCGCAGCGATTCGAGATTGGAACTCAGATACAGGAACTCCGTCTTCACAGAGCTCGATCGCAGGTTCCAAACACTGCGCCAACGACAAAGTGCCGTACTTTTCGTGAGCACTCAAAAGCGCATCGACGATTCCCGGAACCGAAGTCCCAAGTATGCCCGTTCGAGGAATACCACCCAGATACTTGTCGGCCGTTGCAGCCAGCGGCGCAGCTCCCGTGCCATTCACCACCTCTACCGTGGCGTTTGCGGCCATGTGGACCATCAAGAACCCATCACCGCCTATCGATGATCCCTGCGGCTCGGCCATACCTAAAGCAAAAGCGACGGCGATCGCCGCATCCACAGCGTTCCCGCCCCGGTGAAGTATTCGCATCCCGGCCTGCGTCGACATCGTGTGGTTCGAAACCACAGCACCCTTGCTTCCTATCTTTGGCGGCCGATACGCCTCGCCAATCAGGCCGTGGGGAGAGAGGGTGCTGTCCATAGGGACGAAAAATCCTTTTGCTTGCCGCTTTTTTGGGAGTCAACATAACGGAACCTCGGGCAGTCTAGCAGCAACATAGGCTCCAGTTGGCCACTTGCTAACTGATGGTGTCGAGACGGTGGCAATAGGGTGTCGAAATGGTGTGCTTGAGTTGCCAGGATCATCTCTCACAGGGCAAATCACCTGCACGGTATATGATGCGCCTCAACGGCCACGTTCGTTTTCTGCTTTTCAGATGCAGACGAACACGACATGGAGGCAAGCAGCATGATCGCTGTCGCCCGGGGAAGACATGTCATATTCAAGGGTCAATTTTCGAACATAACCCGTTTGGCCAATAAAAAGACCCGGTTAGTACGAACCAACCGGGTCAAAATTTCATATTTCGATCACGAATTACAAAAAGCGAATTACTTCAACGTATTTACGGTCGAACGTAGCCTGCTTCTGCGTGTGTTGCCCACAGCGAGTCGAATACCGCAGTGAGTTCGTCCTTGGCAGACTGCTTCACTTCGCACGTGGCAGCTAAGAAGCAATCTCGTGCGTACCTACCTTGAATATCTCCAAGTGACCTGCACGCACCGCTAACGCCATCTCGAAGCGACACATTCGCCAGTTCTGAGATGCCATCTTCCGAACACACGCCGTAGAAGAAGTTACCGATCTTCCATTCGAGCGGGCCGGTGGCATTGAACATTGTTTCGCCTTGCGAAACTAACCATGGCACTACCTCTTCATCAGTAAGGTCGGCGACTCCGGCGTTGTCTACTGTTAGATCGCTCTCAGCGAATGTTTCTTCAAAACCGTCCTGGGTCGAAGTAACCCAGCCGGCCGCAAACGGAGAAATTGCTAGTAGGATAACGACGACGAGAATGAGAACCGTCTTTTTCGTGGGGTTCCGAATCTCCCTCTGCATACGTGCTAAAAGGGAATTATCTTCGTCGTACTGGAGACTCATACTGTGCTTGTCCTGAACTGGCGTGACTATAACGATCTAACGAAGCCGAACAGCTTCGACGTGAACCTAAATTAAGTTCGAGGCACAGTCTATATGAGCAAGACGCCTATTGCAGTGCGCTCGTTACGGGAAAACCTGCTGCTCTTCTTCGGTATACGGCAGTACGAACCCAGCGTCTGAGAAAGCATCCCACACGGTGTCCATTGCAAGTCTTATCTCATCCTTGGCAACCTCTGGCACATTGCAGTCGCTCGCAAGGAAACATTTTCCCGAATACCGCTGTTGAATGTCATCGAGATCTACGCATGCCTGCGCAATGGCGGAAGTGTATTTACCGGCAGGTAGCTGAGATAAGTTGCCAGAGTTGCACGGGCCATTTCGAAACGATACAACCCGCCACTCGAGCGGGCCCTCGGCATTGATCATGGTTCTGGCTTGAATCGAAAGCCAGGGAGTTATCTGGCTGGGAATAATAACGGTGATCGAACTCCTGCCCGCGTTGCCCAGATCTTTCGCCTGCGCCATCGCCTTAAAGCTGCCCTGGGCGGTACTTACCCAACCTGGGGCAAACGGTGCCAGAATCACAACCGCCGCAATAGTGCCGATAATGAACACTGTCAGTAACGACGGGTTCCGAAGTTCACGTTTGAATCGCGCAGAGCGCGATGGATTTTTATCGAACGAAAGATCCATGTTTAAGCGGGTGCCTTTTCGCGGCTTATCGACCGTGTGACAGAGGTCGTCCTAAAATTGGCGATCAATATTTTCCGTGCAAACCCGCAACTTATGCTACGCCTCAATAATTCGTTCAGACGGCGAGTTCAGTGTTAATTGCCAGCACCGCTCAGTTGCGTATTTGACCCTGATCATCCCCGGCTGGCTGAACAAGATTGGCATCGGAAAATGCCACTCTTAGGCGATCAAGAACTATCTGTAACTCGAAAATGGCTTCTTCAGGAATGTTGCAAGTAGACGTGTTCGCACAATTGGCTGCGTACTTCATCTGAGTTTCATGGAGACTTCCACAGGCAGTTTCGATTGCGTAGGCATACTTGCCAACCGGAAGCTGATCCATGTGATCAGCCAAGCACGGGCCGTTTATGAACGAAATTCCTCGCCACTCGATTGGAACATCGGCTTCCTGCATCCGCACTGCTTGCCGTCTAAGGAAGGGATATATCCAGCTCGCCGCTGTCACATTCACGAAGTGACGTTCTCTAGCCTGCTGCACATCGCTCCAGTTGCTTTTAGCGACTGTCGAAACATGCGGATAAACGATTGCTGATGGAATTGCGATCGCCAGAATAACCAGCAGAAAAATCGTCCGCATAGGCGGATTCCTGAGGTGTTTCCTCAGTCGACCTTTAAAGCTGCGATCGTCGTCGACGAACGTGATCTTCGTTAATCGTGCATGCCGACTTTCGAATACCGTGGCTCGCTGAGAGTTATCTGGCCTAGAGTCAGATCGTTTTTGATGATGAGTATCGTTGTTCACTGAACATTCAGCCTACGCTAGTAGGGATCGACCCGGAATTCTGAAATAACGTCTTCGTTTAGTTCGAAACCAAGACCGGGCCTGTTTGGAACTTCCATGGTTCCATCATTAGCGATTACGAAGTTCGGCAGCAGCAGGTTTTCTACCAGTGGGGTTGCAGGAAACGCTATAGGAAATTCGAAATAGGGCATATTCGGGGTGATGGCAGCGAGATGCAGCTCGGCCGCAACTCCCACAACGTGGCACCAGGTGTGCGGAATACATAACGCACCGAACCTGTAGGCATCTTCAGCGATATTCAGGATTTCGTGCATTCCACCGGCTCTTACAGCGCTCGGCTGAACGACGTCGAGCCGTCCGCGACGCAACAGATCGGCGAATTCGTGACGCCCGCTGAAACCCCAGTCTCCAACAGCGATTCGTACGCTGGTGGCCTCAGCGAGTCTCCGGTAGCCCTCGATATTGTCGGCAGGTAGCGGTGCTTCGATGAAAAACGGTTTGAACTGTTCGATTTCCTCGATAGTACGAAGCGCCTGCCCGACATCTCGCCAGCGATTCTGCACATCGATCATCAGATCACGCTTGGGACCCAGCACCGAGCGAGCCTTCTCGATCACAGCGATATCGGTTTCAACATCAACGTTTCCGAACTGACCCGGCCATTCTTCGATTTTCACTGCTTTTACACCACGTGAAATGGCGATGTTCAGGCGTTCTTCAAGCTCGTCCAAGCTGCCACCGGGCGGGTATACCGTGGCGTAGGGAGTGACTCGCTTAAGGGGTTCAGTATCGCTCGCAGTAGTAGCAAACGACCGCCAAATCAGCTCATGAATCGGCTTGCCAGCGGCTTTTCCGGCGATGTCCCACAACGCAGTTTCCACCGCGCCAATCGCACCAATTACGACTCCCCTACGACCGAATACACCGGTCGAGTTGTACATTTTTTGCCACAGGCGTTGAACTTGCGTTGGATCTTCGCCAAGTAGCAACACTTCGAGTCCGAGCGACGCGCGAATTATTGCGTCAATCACTAGGCTGGGGGCTTCGCACTGTCCAATGCCGGTAAGGCCAGAATCGGTGTGAACCCGAACAAGGGTGATGTCGTAGCCGCCCGTGCTAGCAGGCACCCCATCGCTTTCAGAAAACGACGGGTTCCATGAAGTTACGGTTCCGTCGGCGTCGTCTCGAAGAGCGATGGTTTCGATGCTGGTAATTTTCATGCTCAGACTTGCTCACCGGGGAGGTGAGAGTCAACCCCTTCCGGCAGGGGGACCATGACAACTCCCTCTGGAAAGTAGCTTTGCAGGCGTTCATACTCTTCCCGGAGTTCGGGCTTCGGCACCCAATCCTCGCCATATCGCACACCCAAAACGCCGGCCTGGAGCATTTCTTTAGTACAGCCGAAGCAGGGTCGCCATGTCGAATAAAGAATTGAGCCTTCGACAGCAATGCCGAAACGAGCCGCCGAAAGAAGTGCGTTCTGTTCTGCATGGACACAGATGCAGAGGTCGTACCCCGTGCCGCCCGGGTAGTCGTCACGGTTCGAACATCTACCGCAGCCACCCTCGTCGCAGTTTGGGGTCTTGTGCGGAGTGCCGTTGTACCCGGTAGCAACAATGTGACTATCGCGTGCCAATACCGATCCAATATGACTGCCCAGGCAGTTGGCTCGTGCCCGAACGCCGACTGCAATCGACATCATGTAAGCGTCAAAATCGGGTCGTTGTGTGATCGGGTCTGGCAAAAGTACGGGTTCCTTAAGAATGAACTGTTGAATAGAAATATACGAGTGCGATCTGAACCACCCCTAGCACACAGAAAACGCGACTAGTCGCCTGCTATCCTAGCTTGCGATTGGGCATCACGCTCCAACTTTGGATCGCCTTTCGCACCAGACTTACATCGCTAGTAACCATTTACGCCCAGATTTTTTTCGATGACATCAACTTCGTCAGCATACGACCCCGGCTCCGACTCGCTTCCTAACGCACTGGGTAGATTCGGCCCTTACGGCGGAAAATTCGTACCAGAAACGCTAATGGCCGCACTTGCTGAACTTGAGCAAGCCTTCGACGAAGCACGGCAGGACGATTCGTTCTGGGCAGAGTTTGAAGACCTGCTAACGAACTACGTCGGTCGCCCAACTGCGATGTACCACGCAAAGAATCTCACTGAGAAACTTGGCGGACCCCAGATTTACATCAAACGTGAAGATCTGAATCACACCGGCGCTCACAAGATCAACAACGCCATCGGGCAGGCGTTACTGGCCAAGCGGTTAGGCAAAAAGCGGATCATCGCTGAAACCGGGGCTGGAATGCACGGCGTTGCAACAGCCACCGTATGTGCGCAGATGGGACTCGAGTGCATCGTCTACATGGGCGATACCGATATCGCTCGGCAGGCGCCAAACGTGTACCGAATGCGAGAACTCGGGGCGAAAGTCGAGCCGGTAACTTCTGGAAGCCGAACGCTGAAAGACGCCACCAACGAAGCGATTCGTGACTGGGTTGCGAACGTGGAAACCACTCACTACATCATCGGTAGCGTGGTTGGACCGCACCCGTACCCGAAGATGGTTCGAGATTTCCAATCGGTGATCGGTGCGGAAGCCCGTGAGCAGATCGTGCAGCGGACAGGGCGTTTGCCCGACTATGTGATTGCCTGCGTCGGTGGCGGATCGAACGCAATGGGCATCTTCTCCGGGTTCATCAAGGATGAAGGAGTTGGGCTTGTTGGTGTCGAGGCTTCAGGCGAGGGGCTCGATAAGCGACATGCTGCAACGATGACGAAGGGTCGACCGGGCGTATTGCACGGTTCGCTCAGCTACTTGCTGCAAGACGAACACGGGCAAGTAACCGAGGCTCACAGCATCTCGGCGGGTCTCGACTACCCGGGTGTTGGACCAGAGCACAGCTATTTGAAAGACACTGAGCGCGCCAAGTACGTTTCGGCAACCGATGATGACGCACTTGCCGGGTTCAGGCTGCTGAGTCGATTCGAAGGAATCATTCCGGCGCTTGAGCCGTCGCACGCCATCGGCTACATGATCAACTGGATACCGACGCTGCCGAAAGACCAGATCGTGCTGCTGCTATTAAGCGGCCGAGGCGACAAAGACCTCGATACCGTAGCAAGAGCTTCGGGCGTAGAGATTTAGGATCTGTGGAGGCGACGGCGACGCTTGTGCCATGTTGAACGATCCAGCCTAAAGCCGCTGTCTGGCACCGATCTTTCGTGATTCTGAATCAAGTTCAGAATGACAGTGAGCGGCAGGCAAAAAGAGGCGTGTGCGCCCAACTACCCGAGCGTCTTCAAATACACGACCAGATCGTCGATGTCTGATTCCTTCAGGCTGCCGAACGACTTCGGCATGAGATCGTTGAAGCCGTCGACAATCACTGCTGCTGGGTCAACGATCGATTCTCGAATATAGTCGTCGCCTTTCGAGCCAACGCCCGATAAACCGGGTCCCACCACCTTGTCGGAACCCGTTGAATGGCAACCGCTACAGCCAAGCCCCTTGAATTTGCTCTGGCCGTTTGCGATATCGGGACCGGATGCAACCGGTTCGCTTTCGTCTGATGTCGTTTCATCGACTACCGATACCGGCGTGGTGGTTCCGAGTGAATTCTCGGTCGAGTCAGCGCATGCTACGACCGCAAGAACTGAGAACGATACGAGCGCAAAAATAACAACAATGCTTGAACGTTTTAGCACAACTCAGACCCCACATATTTCCAGACACAATATGACAAACACGTGCAAAAATTATCGTACGCTTTCTGGCCAAGTCAGTGTGAGAATAATTTTCTCGGAGTGGGATACGAACGGCGCTAAACATTCAAGCACTTCACGCCCTCTACTGGTTTTGGTGCAGTGCTTTCCACAGTTGAATATGTGCATGTCACCCACGTTTAAACCGGTGTTTTAACGCTCGGATTCGCGATCTTACGGATTCGGAACACTAGAGAGTTCGGCGACAATCAGTTCTCAGTGGAAGGTGCGGTCAAATGTAGGCCCTTGGTGGATGTGGTGTGGGTATTTATTTACCCAACGTTGTATCCGCTGAAGCGGCTAACCCCGCACAACGTCCGTCCCAGCCCAGATCAAGCTCTGGACTGGAATGTTCCATGGTTTTGCGCTCCTGAAGCGCCAGAATCACACTTCCACTGGGTCGGACGCATGGGTGGTGCGTCCGACCAACTCGCGCGCCAAATAATTTCGCACCGCTCTTGCGCTATAAATTTCTCGTGAGCGCGCACTGTTGCTCTTTTTCGTAATCAAATAAGCCGTTCGTTCACGAGCCTCATAATTTCTTCACATCGGCTGCCCGTATCCGCTGTGCGCTCTCACGCCACGTTCATATCCCCTCGCTACTGTTTATCTATAGACGCTATCCGAGGTTTTAAAACGAATGTTCAAGAAAATACTTGTCCCCCTAGATGGCTCAGAGCACGCCCGAAAAATTTTGGGCTGGGCTACCGGGCTGGCCGGAGTGCTGAACGCAGAGATTATTCTGCTTTCGGTAATCGACTCCGAAGAAATAGACATATTAGAAGCGACAACTCGCGGCCCCGACGAAGGTTCCGGTTTGACTGGATCCAACTCCCATGGGGCCATTGGGAGCTATGTCGCGAGATCCCCGTCAGAAGTGATCAACCAGGCAATAGCACAGGCAAAACATGATCTATACGTTGAAGCACGCAAGATTCAATCTTCAGGTGTCGCAGCCAAAATTATTGTTGGAGCCGGATCGCCTGCCGAAGCGATCGTTTCCGTGGCGCAATCGCAAAGTGCCGACCTTATTGCAATGGCTACTCGACGAGAATCGGCACTTGCAAGGGGCGTTCTTGGCAGCGTAACTGACCGCGTTCTTCATTCAACGTCGATCCCGATTCTTACGCTCTACCCAGGTGAAATACACGATTTCAGCCGTACGAGTGGCGGCCCTAAAAGAGTAATTGTCCCGCTCGACGGATCTGCGCTTTCTGAAACTGCTGTTCAGCCGGCCGTTGAAATCGCCAAAGCCGCTGGCGCTGAAATAATTTTCACCGAGATTCTACGATTGCCGTTCTTCGGTGTCGGTGTCGCTGGTATCGAATACGGTGCAGGTGATTACGCTGGCGACTTTGGCATAGAAAATCAAAATCCGATGTTTATGAGTACCTTCAGGGATTTGTTGAAGATACCGAAGCTAGAGGGCTGAAGGCCAGTGCCAGTATCCGCACCGGTAGCCCATCTCAGCAAATAGTAGAAGAAGCCTCGCAAACTGAAGACAGCATCGTGGTCATGGGCTCGCATGGAGCTGGTGGACTCAAACGGTGGGTCGTCGGTAGCGTGGCAGACAAGGTAATTCGATCTGCAGGCCGTCCAGTTCTAGTGATCCCTCCCAGAACCGGCTAGCGGCACAAACCTGGATCAATCAGGTCTAAACGCAGCGTTCGGTTTCTAAAAATTGCCGAGCGTTTTCGTTTTTAACCGGCAATCACCAACATAAAACGCCGATCAGCGATAACATCTGCCCGATCTACTCAAACAACACCCACATAAAGAGAAAGTGCCGATGGCACCAATGGCAGGTCCGTTAGAAGGAATTCGAGTTCTTGAGTTCGGCAGCTTCGTTGCCGGGCCCTGGGGTGGCCAATTGCTCGCCGATATGGGTGCCGATGTAGTCAAAATTGAACCGCCGGTGGGCGACCCATGGCGACATGCAACGCCTTTCGCCGAGAACGAAAGCAGGGTGTTCGTTCCGCTCAACCGTGGCGTTCGAAGCATCTGCATCGATCTCAAGCAGGAGCAGGGTCGAGTCGTACTTCGAAAACTCATCGAATCGGCCGATGGAATTATCTCCAACAACCGGATCGACACCGCCCGAAAATTGGGAATCGACTACGAAACCGTTTCCAAGATCAACCCACGGCTCGTATACGTCGATATCACTGCCTACGGCCCAAAGGGTGCCATGGCAGATTCGCCGGGATTCGACCTAATTGTTCAGGGTTACACGGGTGCTGTGATGAGCGAAGGGAAGATCACCGACAACGGACAACCCGAGGTTGTGTGGTCATCTTCATACATCGATTTCTCGACCGGATACGCCGCAGCCAACGGCATTCTGGCCGGAATAGTAGGTCGCAGCAAAACGGGCAAGGGCCAGCTTGTTTCAACAAGTCTTCTTTCCAACGCCATCGCCATGCAAACACTTCGAATTACCGATATCGAAGGCCTACCTGCACCGGCCAAAACCTGGCACAAAGACAAGTACCCGGAACTGCTCGAGCGGGGTGCCGGATACAAGGAAATTCAGGACAGCTACCAGCAGGCCGTGCGTCCGCTGATATATCGGTGCTACTACCGTGCCTACAGCACGCTAGACGGCGGAATTGCTCTCGGGACCCTTGCCGTTCACGCCAGAATTCGCCTGCTGGGTGTATTCGGACTAAAAGACCCTCGGATGACCGAGCCTGGCTATGACGATTCAACGCCTGAGGCTCGCGTAATGGGGCTACAACTTGTCGACGATTTCGAACGTATGTTCGCCAGCAAAACTACCGATGAGTGGTTCAAGGAACTGCGCTCTCACGACATCCCCGTAGAGCCGATCAGGTTCGTTGAGGAAATGACCGAAGACGAGCAAGTTCTGGCAAACGATTACGTGGTGGAACTCGATCACCACACCGGCCACAAAATCCGAACCTCGGGTCCCATTTTGCAATTTGGTGCCGGGATGCCTGAACTGAAATCATCGCCTTCGCTGGGCCAACACACCGACGAAGTTCTATGGGACGTTGGATATTCTGACGACGAAATTTCATCGCTACGAAACGACGGATCGGTCAATTAGGATCGAGCCGCAAACCTGGGTCCATCACCCGTTGGCCTTGCCAGAAGTGTGCGCAATCGATCAGGAGCGTAATTCCCGTGTGGCACCCGTTCAAATGGCTTGAGCGAAAAGCACTGTATGTGCCAGAGCGTTCGTTCCGTGGAACGCCCGATCACGTTGGACTTGAGTACGACGACGTGTTTCCTGTAGCTGCCGACGGAGTGAAGCTACACGGCTGGCACATGCCGGGGTCTTCCGACGTTGTCTGGCTCATTTTGCACGGGAACGGTGGGAACATCGGGGTCAGGCTCGATCAGTACAAGGCGATTCATCACCGATACGGGGCATCGATAGTCGCGGTCGACTATCGGGGCTACGGCCGAAGCGATGGTGAGCCATCGGAAGAAGGCTTCTACGCCGATGCTCTGGCGGCTTACTGGCTCGCAGCTGAACTTCACCCAGGCAAGCGTGTTGTGGTGTTCGGCCGATCGATGGGCGGGCCGGTGGCGGCGCAGCTGGCGTCGATCGTCGACCCGGCGGCGTTAGTGCTTGAAGCTTCGATCTCGTCGCTTCAAGCCGTAATGCGTGAACGGGCGTCCTGGATTCGATTCACTCCGTTCCCGATGATCATCAGGGCGAAGTTCGAAACCACAAAGTACGTGGCCAACAGTTCAACTCCAACGCTGATTTTCCATGGCGATTCCGATCAAGCTGTTTCGATCCAAAATGCCGAACGTATTTTCAGAGCGGCGGCAGAGCCTAAGCAATTGGAGATTATTGAGGAAGGTGATCATGATGGACTCGATCTCGTCGATACCGATCGCTACCACTCCGTGCTCAGCGAATTCCTCACCGCTCACGACGCGCTATGAGTTCTGTTCGGCAGATTGCGTTGGCCGTTGGCGAGCTGGCGGACGTACTCGCGGAAGAAACGGTTTACCCCGTACGCCAGAGTCGTAAATGGGCCGTTCAGGGCGCCTTTGAGTCAATGATGGAGTTGGCCCGTTGGGTCGAAACTCGTCTAGCACCGAAATGGTCACCGACTCGAGCCTGATTCCCTCTTCCCGCTGTTTGGCGAGGTTATCGAGGGCGTTATCCGACAACCCGGAGTCGGGGCGGCTTTCCGCTGGGAATTTCCTCAAGCAAACTCGCTCGGCTACAAGCGCAGGTCGCGGGGTCGCTCCGCTGCAGGTGTGCGCCCACGGGCACATGTAGGCGATGCACAACGTGGTTTCACCCACTGCTGGCGCACCAACGGTCGAAAGACCGATTCGTGCGACGGCATCGCGCTGAACACGACGCAGCTTGCGTCGTCGTCTATCTATCCAGCTTTTAGGAAGTCCAGCCATTTGTGGTTTTGCGGAATCTTAGAATCTGTTGGATGTGAGTGCGTGAGATGTAAATCGTTACACACCCCAGCATCGAACGCGTTCAGCGGTGTCTCGTTACGAAAATCTCAATAAAAACAATCTACACGGCAGCGTGTCGGATATCTGTCATTGCGAGGAGGAACGACGTGGCAATAACCGACTTTGAGCAACGCTGCGTAAAGGTGAAGGCAAACCACTGAGCAATCGGATTCAACCGTCAAACGTTGTTGGCGGACGCGAACGTTCACAAGCGGCCAAACGTTATTGCCACGTCAGCCTCAGAGCAGGCTTCCTCGCAATGACAGGCCCACACTTGTCGATCCGCCAAATAAACGAACGAACCAAACCAACCACCCAATGGCTACACTTTGCATCTGAGTTAACGTAAACCGCCCAGCCTCGGGCCAGGAATCAATCCACTTGCCAGCGCCACAACCTATCGACGTTCCACGTTCCTCGCTCGAACAGATCTTCGCCCACGCCCGCGAATCGTTCCCGAACGAATGCTGCGGCTGGATTACTGGCGATAAAGACTCGAACACCGCTGGCGGAGTGAGACGGGCGGTAAACGCCTACGAGCCAGAAACTCACCCAACGGCAAAGAATCGCACCGCCCAAACGGCGTTCGTAATCTCCGATCAAGATCTACTCGACCTGAACCACACTCTCGATGACGACGTTCGCCCTCGGATCATCTACCACTCGCACCCCAACGGACGTGCCTACTTTTCGGAAACCGACAAAGCAAATGCATCCGATCCGTGGGGCGATGGTCCGGCGTACCCGGTGCAACAAATAGTGGTTGGTATTGATGGAAACAGCGTTGTTGAAGCGCGCCTATTCGCATGGGACGACGATGCTGAAGACTTTGTGGAGATCGCCTTGTTCGAAGGCCTGGATATTTAGCAAACGGTCAGGGCTGACAGCAAACGCCAACGCCGGCCGTTATCGCTCGGTAATCGATCCGCCGTTCACGTTCACAGACTGCCCAGTGATGTACCCCGCTCTCGGGCTACACAGGAAGGCGATCAGCTCGCCAACCTCTTCATCGGTGCCCGCCCTGCCCATAGGCACTTCGGCGATACGTGCTTCCCAACGATCAGTTCGCCCCATAGCATCGAGCCGTGATGTTTCTGTTAGTCCAGGGCAAACGCTGTTAACCGTAATATCGAACTGCCCGACCTCTTTCGCTAGCGCCTGAGTAAAGCCATCAACAGCGAAGTTGGCGGCGTTGTAGGCACTTGTGTTGGGTCGACCGCTCTTGCCCATGGTCGATGAGAGATTCACGATGCGACCACCTTCACCCTGCTTGATCATCTGAGCCACAGCGGCCCGGCAGGCGTAGAAAGTGCCCATCACCTTCACATCGAGCACGGTTCTGAATACTTCTGCCTTCAGGTCGAGTACTGAAACCCGGTCGGATCCATAAGGAGCCGCAGCGTTATTCACGATGATGTCGAGTCGACCAAACTCGGCGACCGTCGCATCGACCATCCGTTGAACATCGTCTTCGTCAGCGATATTCGAAACTAGTGGCAGCGCTTTCACGCCGTACGACTCGATCTGCTCGGCTGTCGACTGGATATCGCGCCATCCAGCGTCTTTTTCATCTTGCGGAAAGGTGGCCGGGTCACGACCAGTGCCGGTAACAACAACGTTCGCACCCATACGTGCTAGAACAACCGCAGTGCCACGACCAATGCCGCGCATACGACCAGCGCCGGTAACGATTGCAACTTTGCCCTTTAGTTCAGAACCGGTTTGGTCGGTCATCCGGGTGCCTTTCCAAGTGATGTAAGGAAGATTTCAGCACATTCTGCACGATTAGCCGCGCCGATGTGCGGCCAGAATGGCGTGCGCACTGGAAAAGCCCGATAGCGAACTACTGGTACTACCGTTCAGGGCGTTCGATCAGAGTTGCTTCGAGGGTGACGAGAAATTGCGAGTCTCGGACCACTGTGACGCTTATCTCGCTGCCGCTTGGGCGGTCGCGAAGGAAGTTGGTTAAGTCCTGCCCATTCGTAATCTCAGTGGAGTCGAGCTTAACGATGATGTCATCGAGTACGATTCCCGCTTTGGCAGCTGGCGAGTTAGGCGAAATCACCGTTACGCCAAATCCTTCGCCCACAGGCAATCGCAAAGCTCGTGCTAGTGCCCTAGTCACGTCCACACCGCCGACTCCAAGGAACCCCGGAGACGGAAGCGGACCCTGTGCGATAAGGTTGTAGGCAGCCGCCTTGGCGTCATTGATATTTATCGCAAAACCAATTCGATCGCCGATATTGATCTTGGCTGTGTTGATGCCAACCACCTCGCCGAACATATTCACCAGCGGCCCACCCGAATTGCCTTCGTTAATCGCAGCGTCGGTCTGAACCAAACCCGTCAGGTCACCGCCAGCCTCACCGACAATCGTCCTATCCAGAGCGCTAACCACGCCCTTGCTCACCGTTGGTCCGCCACGCAGCCCAAGCGCATGGCCTATCGCAACAACATCCTCGCCAATACGCAGTGCCTCCGAGTCACCGAAGATAGCAGGGCGCAAATTATTCTGGTCGCTGACCTTGATTATCGCCAGATCCAACAGAGGATCCCGCCTGAACAGTTCACCCTCGGTAATCGTTCCGTCTTCGAACGCAACCGTTATCGCCAACGCGCCTTCAACAACGTGCCAGTTGGTGAGAATCAGGCCGCTTTCATCGAGTATGACGCCGGTACCCACTGCCTGCCCCTGAGGTAGACCTACCGCAATTTGAACTACCGATGGCGTCAGTAATTCAACGAGTTCGGGTGTAGATAGCGGCTGAAAATCGGAAGTACGCGGCGTGGTAGTCGGGGGAATAACAACGGTTTGAGTCGGAATACTCGCCGATCCACCGCTTTCCATCGTTCGTTCAGCTTCGGCGTCCGATGTGGCACTTTCTTCGTTTGCGCCAGTGCTGCACGCGGCGAATATCAGTGCGAAAGCAAGTACGCTCATCGCCACATTCGATAGTTTTGGAAGGTTTAGTGGGGTCACGGTGGTGGTAATGTCTGGGTCGAATAGACCAATTTCCGGTTAGCCAGCGTATCAAGCGATGATGTTAATCGCCTGTGATCGTTTGATGCCACTCGAGTACTAAGCGCTGTATCGCCAAGACGCGGTGCAAACTGTGTGCGGACTAGATTGAGTACGAATCTGAACCTGCTAAGACTAATAAAAAGCCGAGCCAGCACCGATCCATGGATGATGCTGGGGCTGGTGGTCGGTGCAATATTCGCAGCCGCAACCGCTTCGGGCATTCCGCAGTACGGCCGATCGCTCGAAATCGTTTCGATGCGGGCTGCAGTCGAAGATGTTGGCCAGCACAACACAAGTATCCACATAAACACGTCGTGGGTGCCTCTCTCGGCCGAAGACAAGGTCAGTGCCGATGAAGTGCTGTTTTCAGCTTCCGAAGCCAATTTTGGTGAACTGATTACCGACTCAGCACGATTCGTTAAAAGCCGGGTTCACTGGTGGGGCTGGCTGAACGAGCCTTTGAGGCAAGATGAACTTGCATCACAGGCTGCATTTCAGTTCATCGAGAACCTCAACGATCACGTCGATTACGTCGACGGAAGAGCTCCAACCGACAACATCGAAATGATCGATGGCGAGCCGGTTATCGGAGTCGCAATATTCAAACCGCGGGCTGATTTGCTCCAGATCAATGTCAGGGATGTGATCAACACCCAGCCAGCGGATCGAGGCGCTGGCCTTGCGAGAGTGCGTGTTACAGGCACATTCACGGTGCGAGACCCTAGCGAGCGCTTCTGGCTCCAGCTCAGCGAGGCGTATCTCGCTCCGGGCATCGTGGGTCGTGAACAGCCGCTAATCATGCTCCCAACTGAAAACTCAATGTTCTCCGTTGTTGCTGCAGCTAACGCCGGGCTGCCTGGGAACTACGACTGGTTTCTTTACACCGATCCTGCGGTGATGTCCGAAATGACGATTGATGAGCTTCAGTCGGAATTCGATGGTTTCCTAACGCAAATAGAGGAATCTATACCGAGACCGTTTCTAATAACAGAGATGGACCAGAGAATCGTTTCGATGAAGCAGCGAGCCTTGTTCGGCAGCATTCCGCTGCTTCTGATGGCGTTGTTGGTGCTAGCGTGCGTGGCGTTCTATCTCACTATGGCGGCGGGCCTGCTGGGGCGCCGAAGAGTTGCCGGATACATGATGCTCAGAAGTCGCGGCTTCAACGTTCGCCAACAATTGGGCGTCCACATGGTCGAAGCGATATTCATCTCAATACCGGCTGCGATCGTCGCTCCTTTGCTATCGATTGCCATCATCAGCGTACTCGGCTATCTGCCTTCCTATTCGGCGATCACCGGCGGAAGCACGATGCCAGTCGAACTAGCAGCATCGGCGTGGTTGTGGTCGTTTGGTGCAGCTGTTGGAACTGTGCTGGTGATCACCGCAGCTTCGTCGTTCTGGGATAGATCGACCCTCGCAGCCTCACGTTCATCAGATTCACATCGAGTCTCTGCGCCCTGGTTCCAGCGGTACTACGTCGATGCATTGTTGGTCGCTTTGAGTGGGATTCTATGGTGGGAAGTTGGCGCCAGAAACGGCATTGTGGTTTCCGAAAGAGGCAGCGATTTCACTCCTGACCTCAGCCTGCTCGCAGCCCCGGTGCTAATTGTTATTGCGATGTCGCTGGTGGCGTTGAGACTCTTTCCAATGATCACGAGAATCTTTGCGGCGGTGGCGGCCAGATTGAACTCAACCGCTTTGGGACTAGGACTCGCAAGCGCGGCTCGGCGTCCGTTTTTCCACGGCTGGCCAATGCTGGCATTTGCACTATCTATCAGCACCGGTATCGTGGCGGGATCGGTAGTTTCAACACTCGAACGGTCTACTAATGAACAAGTTCTCTACAGCACCGGTGCTGATATTCACCTTGTCACCACAGGTTCAACCGGCCAAGTCGACACTCCGCAAATCGCACTAGTCAGGGAACTCGAAACTATCGACGTTGCAACACCTGCGTTGCGATCCGGCGCATCGGTTGGCACCACGACTCTCGGAACTGGATTCACGCTTTTTGCCATCGATCCGATCGACTTCCAGCAAGTGACATGGTTTCGAGACGATTTTTCTGATTCCGAAACGACTATCACCCAACTGGTCGACCGTCTCGCAGTTCGAGTGTTGGCCGAAGCGATAGAACTGCCCGCCGATACAACTGAACTATCGCTGTGGGTAAATTCCGAACCGTTGACACCAGATCACGAACTGCTGATCGTGCTCAAGGACGCTCTTGGCGATAGCCACACCATTAGCATGTCCAAGTTGAAACCTGGGTGGGTCAACGAATCAGGGAAAGTACCGAACTACCCGGAACCAATCCAAATCACTTCGATTCAGACGTACCTGAAAGTCGGGCCCGACAGTGCGCCACCTATAAATCTGTTTATCGACGATCTCGTTGCAACAACCGCCGACGGCACAAAGCACATGCTGCTCGATTTCGATCAGCCAGAGCTTTGGACCGGGCTACCAACAGCTGAAGGTGAAGACACCGGATTCACGATTTCTCCCGAACCGTTTGGAATCGACGGCGTTGTCGAAGGTGATGCAGGCACGGGAATAGGAAACATTGCGCTGGGTCGAGGATCGACCCAGGGTATTCGTGGAATATATCGTCGGGCGGTAGATAGACCGATTCCGTTAATAGCCAGCGAAAGCTTTATGGCTCTGACCAGCGCCGGAATACGACGACCGTTCATGATCAACGTGCAGGGCGGAATCGTGCCAGTTGAAGTTATCGAGACGATCAAATACTTTCCGACCATGAACCCCGCGCTAAGCCCGTTTGCAATTGCAGATGTGGACGCAGTGATCAATTTCATCGAACTCAGAGGGCGAAAATCGGTAGTTCCAAACGAACTGTTTGCCAGTTTGGTGCCACCGGAATTGCTGACAGAAGAAGTATCCAACGAAGAAATAGTGGAGAGCGTTCGTGACGTCTTCAGGCTTGCCCACATCGACTCAAGAGCCGAGAGAGTAAGCACTACGTTTGTCGATCCTATCGCCGTTGCTGGCTGGCGTGGAATGAGCATCGTTGCAACCATTGCTGCGGGACTAATCGTGTTGATGGCATACGGCGTATTCCTTGCTGTATATTCACTCAGAACAAAGGGCGATTCCGCCTTGATACTTGCCCTTGGCGGAAGCAGTCGTGATCACTGGATAAGCACGATAGCCGAACTATTTCCTGCAATCCTCGTCGGCACGCTAATCGGTTTAGGCACCGGATTCGCTGTCAGTTCGCTAATGGTTGGATCGATGGCACACACAGGAACCGGCGAACAACTGTTGCCACCGTTCATATTGCAGACCAACTGGATGCTGCCTGTGGTTACAATTTCGGCAATATTCATCATCGTCCTAACAGGCGTTGCAAACTCCGTACGCTTGTTCCACAAAATCAAAATCGCAAGAATGGCGCGTGAAGGCTTTTCTGCGGCTTCAACATGATCAGTAACTCGTTCCAACTCATCGTCAAGCGAACGCTTGCCCACTGGCGGCTGCTATCTGCAGTCGTCGTTGGAGTTGTGCTTGCTTCGACGATCATGGCAAGTTCAGTCATTTTCTTCGACGCCCTAAGAGATGTCGCACTGCAACGCGCGTTATCGACGCACGAAGCGTCGGACATCGACGTAATTGTCGAAGCAGGGCAGCTCCCCACCAATCAGGAAACGCATAGAACGATTGTCGATGCGATGAACGGGACACTCGTCAGCAGGTTCGAGCCATTTCTGGATCGCCGTGAATACGCGGTAAAAACCTGGACGTTCTTCGTCGATCTGCCTCCAGAAATGGTGTCACCTTCTGAGTGTGGCTGCCGAACTACGATTGGATTAGCTTCGGGTGACGCCGACCAGTTAATCGAGTGTGATTGCCGTCGCGTTGCGATGATGACTCTGCCAGATGTCGACAACCGCGTGCAGCTGATCGGTGATGGTCGAATGCCGCAGGTCGTACTCGACACCGGTTCAGACGAGCCGCTACAAATCGAGGGAATTCTCGATGCGCCGTCAGCTGAACTACTGGGCATAAAAACAGGTGATATATACCCGGCAACGCCTCACTGGGAGGACATACACACTCGGGTAAACGTTCTCGTAACCGGCATATACGAACGCGTCGATCCTGAAGCAGATCATTGGCGCATTCAGAACGAAGCGTTCGGGTCTCGAACCAACACGCTGAAATTTGCACGATTCGTCGTTCCTGAACAAACCATTCTCGGTGGACTCGGCCCTTACTTCCCGAATATGGGATCCGATTACGCATGGTGGCTCGACGTCGACCCCACTCGAATCATGGCTTCGGAAACTGGGTCGATTCGAAACACCATCGCGGCCACGGAGCGAGAACTGAAAGCAATCGTCGATGGATTCCTGCTCAGATCCGATCTGCCTCAGGTTCTCAGTGCGTTTGAAACCGACCTGTTCTTCAACCGCCTACCAATGTTCATCGTGCTAATTCTCATCGTTCTAGTGGTTCTCTACTACGTCGTAACGCTAGCCTCGCTACTGGTCGACGCCCAGCGTTCAGAAGTTGGGTTGTTGAGAACTCGAGGGGCAACATCACGGCAGATTCTGGCAGTGTTTGTAATCGAGGCCGGACTTCTCGCTGGAATTGCTGCGGTATCCGGGCCATTCCTGGCGTTCTTAGGTGTTGGGTTCATCGGCGTTCTACCGATATATGGCGATCTTAACGGCGGCGATCCTCTACCGGTTCGGCTGACAGCCGACGCTTTCCGCATGGCGTTCTTCGGTGGGCTACTAGGGCTTCTAGCGTTGTTCATTCCCGCGGTGCGAGCCACTCGCCTTGGCCTGCTTGCTAGCAGGGTTACCCGGGCCAGACCAGCACGCTTAGCGCTCGTTCAGCGGTACTACCTTGACCTGGGTTTTCTGGGTCTGGTGATGTTTCTATTCTGGCAACTTACGAAACAAGGTTCGTTTGTTGCGGTAAGCCTGTTTGGCGAAACCACGGTGAACCAGCTGATTCTTGGTGTGCCAGCAATATTCCTGGTTGCAGCAGGACTCGTTCTGCTACGTATATTCCCGGTCGGAATGGATCTGACGGGCCGGGTTCTCTCCCGTCCTCCACTGTCGAACATCACACCTCCAGCCCTAATCCTTGGCATCTGGCAGTTAGCCCGAAACCCCGCGCATCACTCTCGTCTTTCGTTACTCCTTATCCTCACAGCAGCGCTCGGTGTGTTCGCAGCCAGCTTCGGTGCCACCCTGGAACAGAGCGCAATCGATCAGGCCTTCTATCGAACGGGTGCCGATATAAAAATCACATCGGTAAACGTCAGGTCAGGCGGAATATCAACTTCGGTTACCGAGAAACTAAACGAAACTGAAGGCGTAATTGCTTCATCGGCCATCTACCGCGAGACGGCAGTTATTACCTCGGGAATAGCTGTTGAGCGATTCCAGTTCATGGGAGTTGATATCGAAACGATCGATAAAGTCGGTTGGTTGAGAGACGACTTTGGGCTAACACCATTCGAAGCAAAGGCCTCAATTCTGGATATCGGCGGAGAAGCTGGCATTGTTCTACCTGAAGATGGTCGCTGGTTAACGGCAAACATTCGCCCACTCGTCAGGCAACCATCAACGTTCTTGGTCGCCAGATTATCCGACGCCAACGGTCATTTCTTCTCGATACCGCTGGGAACACTGATGCCACTGGCAGCAGATCAACGGCGCTTCAAGTGTCCATTACCCGTCGACGGCGAACCGCCAGAGTGGTGCCGAGTTGGTTCGAGCATTCAGGCAACCCGTTTCCGAGGTGTTCCCGGTCTTCTTCCAAAGGATCCCATTCGACTACATTCGATTGGCGTAATCGACTACGAAAACGGTCTTGGCCCCGCCGCTATCGACATCGACGATATCGCGGTGCTCAACACCGACGGTACCCAGCTGATCATCATCGAAACGTTCGATTCGGTGGACAACTGGCGAACTATGGCACCAACTCGAGAAGCACTTGGCGACAAGCTTGGGCCGGCATCCAACCCTGACGGCACAGCGCTCGACGGAATTGCCCGCCTACGTTGGACATCGTCGGCACCTCGAGAATACCGGGGACTCGCCCACGGATCTGAACTCGAAGTCGTTCCCGTTATAGCCAGTGCGCTCTTTGTCGAACAGTTCGGAGGGGAAGACGGAAAAGTACTCGAAATTTCGATGGATGGCACGCCGATAAATATCTCTGTGCGAGACGTCATCACGTACTTCCCAACTATGGGTCTGGGCGAGGAACCGTTCCTGATAGCCGATTTTGAAGCTATTCACGAGCGCCTTAATATCACTGAAACGGTTGGAGATCGCCAGCCGACCGAGTTCTGGATCGCCACAGAACAGGGCGTTGCACTACTTGATTCCGAGGACGGAATTCTCGATTCCGTGGTTGCAGGCGATCCTGCCCTTCCAGGCATTAAATCAGCACTCTCATCACTGCGAATTCGCCCTGGATCGAACGTAATCGACCGAACAGACGAACTCGCAAGCGTGGCGTTCGATCCACTCGTATCTGCCGGATGGCGGGCACTGCTCGGTATTGCGTTCTTCACGGTGCTAATCGTAAGCGCAGTCGGCTTCCTCGTTCATGCCAAGGTATCGTTCGACGGTCGTCGTGCCGAGCTGGCACTGCTGCGAACAATCGGTCTTTCGATGAAGCAATTACTGTTCCTCGTAGTGCTGGAACAGGTGATGGTTATCGGCACGGCAATTACGCTGGGCATATTTATGGGATCGCGAATGGGAACGACGATAATGCCGTATCTGGCCAGCTCGGGCGAAAACGCAACGGTTGTACCATCGATGGCAGTTCAAATAGACTGGTTCGGTTTTGGAATTACTTTCGGCCTTTTGGGCGTAGTATTCCTCGCAGTTATCGGCGTAATTTTGATTTCCGTCTACCGGATGTCGATTCACCGGATAATGAGAATGGGCGAAAGTTGATGATTTTGCCTAGAATTTACAAGCACAGTTCAACGCCAATACCGGCAACATCGTTTGGGTCAAACAAGGGGTAACGCGTAGTGACAACACCGAATTCCACTTACATCGAGTGCAGTGGATTATTCAAAATCTACAAGGCTGCCGATCTCGAAGTTGTGGCGTTGCGCGGCCTTGAACTCAATGTGGCTCAGGGCGAAATCATCGCAATTGTTGGCGCTTCAGGTAGTGGAAAATCAACGCTGCTGAACATTCTCGCCGGGTACGACGCACCCTCGGCAGGAACGATCCGAGTTGGTGACTACGACCTACTGCAGATGACCAACAAGGAAGTGGTCGAATATCGACGTCACGAAGTTGGCTTCATCTGGCAGGAAACATCACGAAACCTGTTTCCATATCTCTCAGCACTCGAAAATGTTGAACTGCCGATGGTCATATCGGGCGCACCCGGCCCTGAACGCCGAGCACGGGCAGAAAAATTGCTTGATGTGGTTGGGCTTGCAGATCGAGCGGGTCACAAACCAGCCCAGCTTTCGGGTGGTGAGCAGCAGCGAGTTGCAATCGCCGTGGGACTCTCCAACGAGCCACCGCTTCTTCTCGCCGACGAACCAACCGGCGAGCTTGATGATCAGACAGGAACCGAGGTACTTGAACTGCTGAATACAGTCAACCAGGAACTCGGCACCACAATCGTAATCGTGACCCACGACCCCGCAATCGCAACAAGCGTTGGGCGGGCTGTGGCGATCAAGGACGGCAAGACAAGCACTGAAACGACAAGAGAAGTCTCTTTCGAACGGAGGCTTGGTGGTGAAGGAAGCGATACTGAAGAGTTCCTGCTTATCGACTCATCCGGATCAGTGCAGATTCCTCGTGAAATGCTCGATGAACTGAACATCGGACGACGGGCCAAAGTAAATATCAAAGATGGAAGGGTGACACTTGAGTCAGGCGACTGATCAAATAACCGACCGAGAATCTCGTGGGGCCAGCACGCCAATAATTCAGGCGATCAACGCTTCCCGTGAATACCAACTTGCGGGCGAAACTGTGCACGCCGTGCAGAACGTCACTCTTGATGTTCGGATGGGCGAATTCATCACGCTCGTTGGGCGATCAGGCTCGGGTAAAACCACGCTGCTGAACATGATCGCGGGTCTCGATCATCCAACATCGGGTCAGGTGCTGTTCGAAGGCAATGACATGGCCGATTTCAATGAAAAGCAGTTCATACAACTGCGTCGACACCGCATTGGTGTCGTGTTCCAGTCGTTCGCTTTACTGCCTTTGCTTTCGGCGTACGAAAACGTTGAGCTTCCAATGCGGATAGCTGGCGTTGGGGCATCCGAACGGTCGAAGCGCACGAACGAAGTGCTCGATATCGTGGGCTTGGGTCGACGTGCCAAGCACCGTCCATACGAACTATCCGGTGGTGAACAGCAGCGAATTTCTATCGCTCGTGCGGTAGCAATGCGACCAAACGTGATTCTCGCTGACGAACCGACGGGTGAACTCGACTCTGTGAACGCCGCCCATATCTTCGGACTATTCCGCGAGATGGTGGTCGAAGAAGATATGTCGATTGTCGCAACGACTCACGACAGCACGCTTCTCGATATGGCCGACAAGATCTACACGGTGCACAACGGCCAGATCGAACTGTCAGAAGTCGGAAGCCGAGTAGACGCCGAAGCCCAGTTCAAACGCCCCGAAGACAGCTAGCCTGCCAGCAAGGAATTACCTCGCTAATGTCATTGCGAGGAGCCTGCCCTGAGGCGACATGGCAACCAGCGATACTGAGCAACGCTGGGCAAATTACCGGACATTCGGCTTTACCCTGTCCGAGCTGAATTCAAAGACCAGTCGTCGAATAAGGTTCACCGTGATTGCCACGTCGTTCGTACCTCACTCCTCGCAATGACAGCTCACTACACACGCCGAACCACCACACACTCACGCCCTACCGCGTGCGGCGCCATGCCCTGTCGCGGGCCTCGGTTGCGATGGACAGCGCATCTTCAACCGTATCGGCAACCACGTTGATGTGACCCATCTTGCGGCCCACCCGTGGCTCCGACTTGCCATATAAGTGCAAGCTCACGCCCGGCAGTTCCAGAGCCCGTGACCAATCAGGATCGCCATCGGTATCTTCCCAAACCTCGCCAAGCAGGTTGACCATCACCGTTGGTGAAAGCAGTCTGGGTTCCGAAATAGGCATGCCAGCGAGCACACGCACAAGCTGTTCAAACTGGGATGTATCGCAGCCGTCCATCGTGTAGTGCCCGGAATTATGCGGGCGGGGAGCCAGTTCGTTTACGAGAATTTCGTGTTCTTTCGTAATGAACATCTCGACAGCGATCAAGCCAAAAACATTGAGCTGGACAGCGATATCGGCCGCAAGCAACTTGGCGTTCTCGATAACAGCTTCAGGAAGCCTTGCCGGAACGATCGAAACATCGAGAATGTGATTACGGTTGATGTTCTCAGATGGCGGAAAGGTCGCAATAGTGCCATCGCTGGCACGAGCGCAAATCGCGGAAAGCTCCATCAAAAATGGCACGAACTGTTCGACGATTAGCTCGGTGCCACCAGCTTGCAGCAACTCGTACGACTGCTCGATTTCTTCTTCCCGGGTGATGATTACCTGGCCCTTGCCGTCGTAGCCCATAGTGGAAGTTTTGAGAACCATCGGAAAGCCAAGATCGGGCGCAGCGTTTTTCAAATCGTCTAAAGATTGAATTTCCTGAAATGGTGCTACAGGAACACCAGCTTTCAGCAAAGCATTCTTCTCGTGAAGCCTGTGCTGAGCCGTGCGCAAAACCGAAGGCGATGGGTGCACCGGCCTGAGCTCGGATGCAGCAGAAACTGAGTCGGCGTCAACGTTTTCGAACTCGTAAGTAATCACATCGGATGATCGAGCCAGACTCCGTGAAGCGTCTCGGCTGGAATAGGCATCTACGATCTGCCCGTCAGCAACCTGGCCGGTAGGGCATTTGGGGTCCGGATCAAGAACGATCGTCTTGTAGTCCATCTGGCGAGCCGACATCGCAAGCATCCGCCCGAGCTGACCGCCTCCGATTATTCCAATTGTCGAACCCGGGTTGAGGAGAGATTCTCGTTCCATTAATTACTCGTGTTTACTCGAACGTTATTCGTCTGTTTTTACAAATGTTTGGGCTTCGATATCGGCAGATATTTTCGCTCGACGGCTCTCGAATTTCACCTGAACCTCTGGATCCATGAGGCCAATAATCTGAGCAGCAAGCAGTCCGGCGTTTACGGCTCCCCACTTGCCAATCGCAACTGTAGCGACCGGGTATCCGCGGGGCATCTGAACGATCGACATAAGCGAATCCATGCCATCCAAATGCGGTCCAACTCCCGGTACGCCAATCACTGGCAACACGGTCTTGGCAGCTGTCATTCCAGGAAGGTGCGCCGCTCCGCCAGCACCAGCGATAATGACCTTTATGCCGCGGTCTTTGGCTTCTTCAGCGAACGTGAACATCAGATCGGGAGTTCGGTGCGCCGAAATTACACGAATTTCGTGCGGAATCCCAAGTTCTTCGAGAATGCCGGCCGCACCCTGCATGGTGGGCAGATCCGAGGTGCTGCCCATGATCACTGATACGAGCGGTTTTGCCATTATTATGACGCTCCGAATAAAACTCTGGACTTTGATGACGACCGAATGATTTTACAGCCGCCCCAACAGAAAACACGAAGAAGTTGCCATTAGAATCGTTCAATGCCAACGCTCAAGTTCAATTCGCTCGACATTAACTACGAAATTTCCGGTTCTGGGCCGTTACTCATTCTTCATCACGGCTTCGGGTCGTGGGGGCGAGACTGGCATCGCGGCGGATGGATCGAAGCGCTGGAACCGCACGCCAGTGTGCTGATATTCGATTCTGTTGGCCACGGACTCTCTACTCGTTCGCACGAAGCTGTCGATCACACGGTCGAGCAGCGCGCAGCCGTAGTCAACGCTCTTGCCGACGACTACGGCTCCGAGAAATACGGCTACGTTGGCTTTTCTATGGGCGGCAGAACCGGGCTTGAACTCGCTGCATCAAGCCCAGAACGACTGTCGATGCTCGCGATAGGCGGAATGCACCTGCTGCCAGCCTCTACTGAGTCGGATCGGTTCGAGCGGCGCATTCGGGTGCTCCGTTCAGGCAGGGCGAAGTTGATCGAGAAACCGGATGGAGATCGTCCCGGCAACGACCCGCTTGCCCTCGCAGCATCACACGAGGCGCTGTTGCACTGGCGAGGTGCAATCGGACGACTCGGCAGTCACACTGCTCCAACGCTGTTGTTCTGTGGTGAAGATGATGCCCACTTTGCCAACGCCAAAGAATCGGCAAAAACAATGAATTTTGAGTTCGCCGCACTTCCAAACACCAATCACGACGAGACGTTCTTCTCTTCTCGTGAAGCGGTGGACTCAGTTGTTACGTTTGTGTCGAATCACCTGAGGTAGCCGAACGGTCTACGCCAGTTCTGGTGCTACCATTTTCTACTGTGTGCAAATTCATTCGGGCATTTTTTACAGCCAACGGGGGCCTCTTAGCTTATGACGACCGGCAACGGTTCCAACGACGATTTCAAGCGTGCCATGGTGGTGACTGCCCACCCGGACGATGCCGAATACGGCTGTTCTGCGACGGTTGCCAAGTGGTGCCGATTGGGATGGGAAGTTACCTATGTGCTCTGCACCGATGGATCGAAGGGCACGGAAGACCGAGAAACCACTTCCGAGCAGCTTGCCGAGCTTCGGGCTAAAGAACAGACGAAGGCCGGCGAAACGCTGGGGCTGAAAACTGTCGAGTTCCTTGGATACCCGGATGGCTATCTCGAACCAACCCTCGAACTTCGACGTGATATTTCTCGTCAGATTCGTGTTCACCAGCCCGACATTCTGATCACCACCAACCCGACGCGTGATCTCTTGAGTTCCGGCTACATTGGGCACCCCGATCATTTTGCTGCGGGTGAAGCTACGCTTTCGGCGGTGTTCCCATCGGCACGAGATCACCTAACGTTCCCCGAGCTTTTCTACGATGAGGGGCTTGAGCCGCACAAGGTTCGAGAAGTCTGGGTGATGAGCTTCGGAGAAGACGCCAATTTCTGGAACCCACTGACCGAAGTCGATGTCGACCTTTCGATCAAGGCGCTTCACGATCACGTCAGCCAGGTGAGCAATCCTGAAGAATCTGCCAAGTGGATGAAGTCACGCCGCGCCGAATCCGGCCAGAAAATAGGCGCCGACTACGCCGAAAGCTTCCGTAAGTTCACGCTGGGTTAGTACGTGGGGTTGGGTTATGTCATTGCGAGGAACCTGCCCTGAGGTGACGTGGCAATCACGTTTTCACTGATTCAATGATCGTGGCCTGTTGACTGCGTTTGCACGTTGTGGGCGGTTGTTCATTTGGTTGCCAACATTTGAACGTAGCGTTGCTCGGTAACGTTGGTTGCCACGTCGTTCCTCCTCGCAATGACAGATGTGACGCCCGAATCGATATGCAACAAAAAGAACCCCCGGTCAAAACGACCGGGGGTTCTTTTTGTATGGAGAGCTTGGTTATTTAGTTGTGACGAACTAGGCCTGCTCGGCTGGGTCGGATGCTCCGACGTGCAGCCTTACTCGGGGCATGTCGTTGTCGTCGCCACCACCGATGTTGAGCTTTACGGGCTCGCTACCGACGTTGATCGAAGGCATGTCAGAGTCGTCCCCGCCACCGATGTTCAGCTTTGCGGGCTGTTCGGTTGTGACTGCGAAGTCAGAGTCGTCGCCGCCACGTACGTTCAGCTTCGAGGGCTGTTCGGTCGTGATTGCTGCCTGTACCTTGGTGTCGACATCGTTGCTGTTTTCTTCGTTGGCATCGCCGTTGGCAATGGTGAAGTTGGTGTAGTCGAGAACTGCGCCGGACTTGTCGTTGTCGTCACCGGCCTGGACATTGAGTCGAACCGGGTGCTCGACGGTTACTGATGTTTGCTGTACTTCTTCGGTTGGGTCGCCGTTGGCGATGGTGAATGATGCGTATGGTCCGCTTGCGCTGGCGACTGTGGCCAGGCTGAGGGCTGCGAGGGCTGAGATCGTTACTGCGTATGTGAGTTTCTTGAACATTTTGGTTTCCCCAGTGAGTCTTGGTTGACTCTTTCGTTTTGTTGTCCACGCCTCGGTGGACTTGATGAGATCAACTATGCGACCGGTAGAAACCGGTGCCATCGCGGAGTCTTGTGATCTTTCAAAACAGGGGTTTTCGCCGCGTATAGCAAGACCTTGCCATGCGGCGGTTTGGGGAGGTCTCTGTCATTGCGAGGAGTGAGGAACGAACGACGTGGCAATCACGTTAATCTGCTACATCGAGCGACCAAGCTAATGTCGTTGCAGCCGCGACAACTTGGTTGGCATATAACTACATTTTCACCGGCTGCCACGTAATTGCCACGTCGCCTCAGGGCAGGCTCCTCGCAATGACAGTGTTGCCGCCAACTCAGGGTCGGCCATACATTTCCACCCGAAAACAAAAAACGCCCCGGTCGAATCGACCGGGGCGTTTTCAAATGTGATTACTTGAACTGTCGTTCTAGCGACTACACGACGTCGAGCGTGTCTTTCGTTTCAACTTCAATAACGACACCGTGCTTCTTGCCGGCATTCTTGCGAAGCTGAGAAAACTCGTCCTGAGTTCCACGCAGCAGAATTCCAGAATCGGAAGAGTGCATGATGAACCGGGCACCCAGATTGATAGCAACAGTAGAAGCCTCGATCGTCTGCTGGTGAATCATCGTTGGTATTCCGCGGTCGTCGGCGGCCCCAATGATTTTGCTCAGCGTGTCGAGGTAGATCGGGTTGGAAACTTCATCCGGAATACCCAGCGAAGTGGTCATGTCGTTCGGCCCGATGAACACAGCGTCAATCGGTGCACAGTCGATCAGTTCTTCGACGCGATTGGCAGCCGGTTCACTCTCAATACCCATGATGAAGATCTGATCTTCGTGGCGAGCCTCAAGGTATGCCTTCGACTTCTCGCTCGGGTACTCGCCGGTCTCGACTACTCGCTCGTAGTATTCACCCTTCAGCGGGTGGGTTCGCATCTTCATGCAAGTGTGTCGAACTTCATCGACGGTCTCGCAGTAAGGCACCAATACTCCGTCGGCGCCGGCGTCCATAGCCATCGCCACCCATACTTCCTGGGTGTTGGGCGTTCGAACTATCGCTGTGATATCGAGCGACTTCATCTGCGCACATGTATCGGAAATAAGCTGTCGGTCCCGCGAACCGTGCTCGGAGTCGATTACAACGAAATCAAGGGTGCTACCAGCAAAAACCTTTTCCCAGCGCATGCTTGCAGTCGCTGAGATCATAAATCCAAATACGGGCGTCTTAGCTTTTAGTGCGGCTTTAAGATCAGCTGGTTTCATTTTGTCCTCGTTAGATAACTGATAAACGTGTGACGTGCCCAATTAAACCGGATATTGGCCACTGGCACGCGGTGCTAAATAGTACTCCAACAAATAACCGTTCGTTTCGATGGGACTCGGGATATTCAAATGAAAGCCTTTAATCGGTCTTTCAGCGTATGCATCGACATGGCGTTTCAATCGGCGCTGCATACGCTGAACACGGTGCAAATCACACAATTATCCACCACGATCAACTAAGGGCTCAAAGAAAGAATCAAGTAGCCTCAACTTCCGTGATGACGAAATCTTTCGACATATTCAGTTCGCTCCGCACAGCCATAATCCTTGCAACGACCATGCTTATCGTCGTTGCAGGCTGCACCGCGACAACGGCAGATTCACCAGTAACTGCTGTAGTCACCATCGCACCAACATCCACCGTCGATTCACAACCAGTACCAACAGCAACTACAGTACCAACGCCTCTACCGCCAACTGCCACCCGTGTGCCAGCGCCTCCGGCTCCTACGCCAACGTTAGTGCCGGCCGACACCAACCATCTGTTCCACCAACCCCCACGCAGCAGCCCACAGCAACAACCGTTCCAACTGCAACCGCAGTTCCGCCTACCGCCACATCTACGCCAACTCAAACACCGGTGCCTACCTCAACGCCGGTTCCTCAGCCAACAATCGCAGCTGGCACACTGCCCGATGGCGTGATTTCCGCGTTCAACGTTTCTGAAACGTTTGATCGTGAACCAACCCCAACTGCCACACCATTTCCAACTCCGATAACCCCGTTCGAAGAACCCACTCCTGTCCCACCCGGCACAGGCGATTTGAAACCATATTTCGGTAGCGGTCAGCCCGTACGAGTTCGGAATCCAAACGGGGGACCGTTTGTAGAAAAGTCCGATCTAGTAGTCGATTTCTTCGTCACCAACGGCGGGGGAGGGACGATTACAGGCGACTACTTCATAGATCTGTACATCGATGATTCGATCGCTCAGCGTTACAACGGCATCGATATTCAAGCAGGCCATTTCATCTTCATCGAGGGCGGCACAGGGCTGCTCGAAGTATTCCAGCTTCAGCCCGGTGAGCACGAAGTAGAGCTTGTTATCGATCCAACAAATCTTGTCTCCGAAATTTCGAACGGCGATAACGCTTACTCCGCCACTTTCACATGGGCAGGCCCGGCCATTCCAACGCCTTCGCCAACCGATCGATTGCCGAATCTATCGCTGACGGGCGGCCTGTCTCCCATCATTGCGGCTCCCTACGAAGGTGCCTCACATTCCGGTGGGCTGTCGACCAAAGGCGATACATATTTATCGTTCTCAGCCCTGAACGATTCACCAATTTCTATCGCACACGATTTCAACCTAAACGTGCTGTTCGATGGTGTGCTGGTGCACAACGCCCAGTACACAGGCCTGATCGGGGGCGAATACATATCGTTCGATTGGGCGGGCCTAACAAGCGCCGTTCGCGTTACGCCCGGCGAGCACACCTTGAAGCTGGTCGCCGATCCTGGCGGGGCGATCACGGAATCGAATGAATCGGACAACATTGCGGAAATTACTCTCATATGGGGAACTGGCGATCCGATTGCCGCTCCAGCGCCTGCCGTTTCCAATGGTGCGCCGATTCGCGAGGTTCAAGTTCTTCCAAATCTAACCGGCAGCACTCCATACGGTTGGGATGCCGCAATCTCGGTCAGCAATGTTTCCGAGAGCCTACAAATCGGAGCCGACGGCAAAATATGGGCGTCGGCCGACACAAAAATTTCATTTGCAATCAGGAACTCAAGCAGAGTGAATTCCGCCGAATCTGGCTCGTTCGAAGCACAGATTTATCTGGACGATGAGCTAATCGAAACTGTAAATCTCGAATCGGGAAACGATGCTGGAAACTTCTGGGCGGAATCGGTGACGATCCCCGCAGGGAGTGTAGATCCAGGTGCCCATCTGGTGAAGCTGATCTTAGATTCTCAGGACAACATCCTCGAAGCCAATGAAACGACAACTTGCTCGGCAGATGGTTCGAATTCCTTCCGGGTGAGGTCGATACCAGCAGTCCTCCGGCTTTCGAGCTTACTGACGAACAATTGTCCGAATTGCTTGCCCCGCTAACGACAACTGCGTTCACCGATCAGGTCAGACCCAGTGCTGGGTCGGGATTCGATCTACCCGAATGGTCGTCTGATATAGAAAATATCGGCAGGGCCGGTTACTACATGCTGACAGCCCGTGATCTCGAAACCGAACGAATCGTGATGCACCTGCTTCCTCATGACCAGTTCATCGCAGCCTCGTTCAACGCCTGTATGACCGACTTCTTCCTGCTGACCGACCCGAGCTACATCGGTACCTACGATGCGTGCACCAGCTTCCGGGGCGAAATCGGCTTCAAGTACCGCTTGGACGGCAAGATTCACGTTTACGTCGATCTTGGCGAATCACCCATCAAGGCACTCGGCGTGTATTTCCACGAACTGGGTCATGCGCTCCAGAATCTTGAGAACCCGGCGCAAACCGACGCCAGTGGAACGCAAAATCTTCGAGGCCTATTCGAGGCGGAAGCACAGATATTCGAAGCCGCAGCTCTAAGAACGATCGAAGATTATCTCGGCATCGATTTGATGCGCTTCGCCGATGTACCAGTGGTACGTAATGAAATGAAATTCATTCTCGACAACAGTAAGGCCTTTATCGGATCTACTGAACACGTTCTGGGCCACAACATGCTCTGGCACGAGGTACTAGCCAACACGTCGGGTTTGAATTTAGGCGACGAGCTTCGAGCGAACAAACGATTGTCTGGAGCGAGCGCCAAAGCGCTGTTCGACTACCTTGTTTCTCTGGACCCAACGGATGTTAACGCCTGGAAAGCGATCGCCTTCTCCGACTCGACAAGAGCTGACGAGTTCATCGCCATATCGCTGAGCCGACTTGAATCAGGCCTACCAACGTCGTTCTGGGGCAACCCAACACTAAGAAAACCAGCATTCCTCGTGCCGTAGTGGCCGTAATTCTGGCACCAGCAGCACACGCATCTCCTCACCGGTGATATTGTTCGCTTGCCGATTTGGTTCATGGCGAACCGCAAGCAAGCTTTGGGGAGATTCCGCAGTTGATTCACGAAAATGTCGAGTTCGATTTCTACTTCATCAGGCACGGTGAATCACAGTCCAACGTAACTCCTGGCATCGCGGCCGGGGCGAACTTTGATGCCCCGATGACCGACCGAGGACACAAGCAGGCCGAAGCGGCAGGCGCACGGCTCGGCGAAGAGGGTGTGGTGTTCGAAAAGATCTACTCTTCGGCGCTTGTGCGAGCGGTTCAAACGACTGAAGGCGTACTGAAAGGGATGGGAATCCCCGACACCGAGTTCACTCAGGTTGAAGAGATCATCGAAAAGCAGACTCCGGGATGGCGAGGAAAGCTTACAAAGGACGTTATGCCAACCGAAGTTCGCCTTCTGATGGCTGAAAAAGGCCAGTTCTTCAAGGCTGCCGATGGCGAGACCATGCGATGGGTGGAACGCCGTGCTTCAGGCTGGCTGGAAGATGAGATTCTTTACAACCCTGAGTGGTACGAGAAGCCGGGAACTCACACGATTGCGATCGTTAGTCATGGCGACACGATGCGGGCGCTGCTGCATTACATCACCGGTATGGACAACCGGCTTACGATGCGTACCGACATTTTCAACTGTTCGATAAGCCGATTCCGCTTCGGAAAGCTCGGCTGGTCGATCGGATCGATCAACGATGCATCACACACCCTCGCACTCGGCGACATAGTTCGAGACGAGAAGATAGTCCAAGGCGGCCTAGGCGTTTAGTTATGCGTAAGTACTAGGAACTAGGCCCTATTTGTCGCTTACTCTCACGCCGTGAATTGGAATGCCGCACACTGTCATGCTGAATTTATTTCAGTATCTTTCTCCCCCAATGCAGCTCGCCCTAACCGCTACGTTCCGCCCCATAGCCGCTCGAACATGCGCACCAACAGCAACCACCTTTCCGCTGTAAAGAAGTGAAAAATATCCTGAAATAAATTCAGGGCGACAGTAGTTCGCCAGCGGTATCATCTTTCCGCGCATGCCACGTCGCGCACTGTCATGCTGAAGCCTGAAAATCAATACTGCGAACGAGAAAATAGTTGTTGCCGCTACCGATTTGCTATTTCGTTGATCGCCTGCGGTATTTCCTGCAATGAATCGACTTCAGCCGTAGGTGATTCACCCTTACTCGGGCGCTCTAAATGATCAGCATTGAACCATATCGACGGTATTCCAACCCCGGCCGATCCCTGTATATCACTGCTCCACGAATTGCCGATCATCACGGCTTCAGCAGGCGTGATCCCCAGTGCGTCGAGTGCCGTCGTAAACGGCAACGGATTCGGCTTGCCGACCCCAACATCGCCCGAAGCGACAACAACTGAAAAGTAGTCAGAAAGTCCCGCTCGCCCGAGCTTGAACCGCTGCATTGCGGGTGCACCGTTCGTGACGATCGCAAGCAAATACTCGCCCTTCACCTGCTCAAGCACCTCTTCTGCGCCCTCGTAGGGAACAATCCGAGCAACTCTCTCTACGCGATGGCGTTCGATAATCTCGTCCCTTAGCTCAACATCCAGAATCCCGTGAATCGAAAGCACTTCATTCCATGCGTCACGCTTGTAGTTGGTGATCGTCTCCAGATCATTCCCAAGCCCGGTTTCAGGAACGTCGGGTGGTCCCCAAAGTCCTTCCCAACCGGCATAGGCAATCGAGGAGTACATACCCGGAGTGCTCCATTGAGCCCAGAGTTTGCTCGCAGCCTCCCCCACGGTAACGCTCATCTTCTGAGCATCTGTCCCGTATCGCTCAGTCGCAAGCCCACATGCGATCAGCAGCGCCTCACGCTCCGGCTCCATTTCTGGAACCAGAGTGTCGTCAAGATCGAACAGAACCGCTTTGAGAGTCGCCACTACTCCGCTATTCCCAGCAGGCCCGCGTGGTAGTTACGGGATAAGCCCTGCTGACAGTGGAATTCGAGTTTGGCTGCAGCATCGGCGATGCTGATGACCTGAAGTGAGTCACGGTCTTTCCACAAATCAAACCGCGTAACCGTCTCTGTCGCATCGTCGATATCGAAATCGACATCGATCTTCGTTAGATCCAGCAAATACTTCTCTATCTCCGCCTTAATAGCCGGCCGAGTGGTCGCACGGCCATCGTTTTCAACATCGAGACAGAACGTATAAAGCAGCACAGCCTCTTTGATTTCTTCTTCACAAATCATGAACGAAATCAGATGAATTGCACTTCGATTCGAACCCAGACTCTGGAAATAAAGATGCTTTGCCCGGTTTGAATCACGATCCTTCAAAGCCCGTCTGTATCCAGAAAACACCTTCCAGAACAATCCTGCCAGCGGCAACGCTATTACCCACAAAAGCTGACTCGCAGCCACCAAACCAACCGCCAGCACCTTAGCCACAACCGTCCACACAGCGCCAGCACCACTGCCGACCATCATCACAGCGTCGCGCAGCCCCATGCTCACGTTGGCATTCGGCAAAAGCGCTTCGACGTCACGAATCGGGATGTCCTTGAACAGCCTGATCTGCACGTTGTCTTCGCCCGCAGGACGAGTGATCAGCGCCAGTCGATTGAATATTTCCACCGTGCTAGTCTCGCCCTTGATCGGATGCGCAAGTGTTCGACGGTGATATGGCGCAGTGGAACGACCTCGCACCCAGATCGACATCTCTTCGAGACTCTCCTCGTCGAGTTTCACCTTGATGCCATGCGTGCTTCCGGCTTCAAGAGCAGTCTTCACCTGATCGTCGGAAAGCTTCTCGAAGTTAGCTTTTTCGAGCATGTGCTGAACCTTTGAATTCAGCAGTCTAAACTCGTCGTCGCCGGGCGGATCGTCGTTCAGAACGTCGATAGTCTCGCGATCAGGATTTATCCGGGCGTACGTCCGAGTAAGAATCCGCTCAAAAGCCGATTTCTCCTGCTCGAGTATTCGAACCAGCCAGCTGGATACAAGGCCGATCTCTGAACTTCGATCGCCGAAAGTCCCAGAATCTTGCGACATGTACTCGATCAGATCGTCCGACCCAACCGGAATAAACCGGTTGTCCGGACGCGAAAACCCAGCTTCGTAGATGCTTGTCAGGGTGAATTTCGAGAAGAAAAACCCGAGACCGAACTTTTTACCAATCAATCTTTACTTCTCGACCTGTTCGAGCCGACTCCTCGGTGGCCGCAAACACCTTCAGCACCCTCAGACCGTGCTCCTGCGGAATTGGCGTATCGGCATCTCCACGTTCGATAGCCGCAACGAAATCGGTGAATTCTTCTAACAAAGGCTCGTTCGTACGAACTTCTTCCTTCTCCCAAGTCCCGTCTTCCGTATCACCGATCCAGAGAGCAGTTTCCTGGCCCTCGGCTTGACCGTACTTCAGTCTGAATTTCGCCATGCCATTTGTGAAGAAGAAATCGGCACCGTACTCAGTTGCACCCACTCGCCACGCCATTCGGCTGATAGTCGCAACCTTGCCCGACTTCCAACGCAGGAAGACCATCGCAGTGTCGTCGCAGTCGATATTCGAGTTCTCGTCTCGTGGGTAAGTGACCTGTCCGATCTGCGCACTGACGGTCTCGACATCGTCGCCCATGATCCACATCAGGCGGTCGATCTCGTGCGTGCCGTCCATCTGGCCCATTCCTCCGCCTTTGGATCCGATCAGCATCCAGGGCGGGCGAGTCCACGGCTGATACACCTTGTGCCACATATCGTGAGCCATCACGACTTCGCCGAGCCGTTTCGATTCGACAAGCTTCTGCATAGCCTGAACCGCGGGGTAATATCGCTGAGTGTGGGCGGTCATCAGCTTCACGCCGTTGGCCTTCGCTGCGTCGAGCATCTCCTGGCCTTCTGCAGGGGTGAGCGCCATGGGCTTTTCCATGAAAACGTGCTTGCCGGCCTTCGCTGCGTCGAGACCCGCCTGATAGTGCAGCCAATGCGGAAGTGTACCGATCACGATATCTACGTCGTCTCGTTCAAGAACGGCTTTGTAGTCGTTTACGAACTCGACGTCGGGATATTTGTCTTCCCATGGAGCCGCGGCCTCTGGTCGCTGCTCTGCGACTACTTTGAGTTCGGCTCCGGGGGTTCGCTGAACGACATCGATGTAGTTTCCGCCGATTCGTCCTGTGCCAAGTACTGCTACTCCAACCAATTCGATCGCTCGCTTTCAGACGTTTTTATCTATTGCGCTTACAGAGGTAATTCTCTGGTTACCCAACTCGGCGGAATTGTAGACCGTTCGGGCCAGAAGTGTGGGGGTGATGGAGACACTGTCACGGCGAGTGACGAGGAACGAGCGACGTGACAATCATCGTTTTCGAGCAACGCTGCGAATAAACGCCAGGCAATAAATCGACATTCGACTACACCCAAAACTAAAATTCCAGAAGCCAGTCGTTACATCAGGCTACATCGTGATTGCCACGTCGTTCCTCCTCGCAAATTCAGGAACAACGCAACGAATCGCAAAACCCTATGCCAGCATGCCCTTTAACTCTTCGACGTGGTCGATCACGTAGTCGGGCGTCGGCGCATCATCCGGATACTCACGGCCCATTCGCACCCACGCAGTCTTCATGCCAACCCCGTGCGCACCAGTGATATCGGTGTACGGGTTGTCGCCTACGAACAGAATCTCCTCCGTAGCCAGATCATCTACGCCCAGCAGACGAACAGCCTCCATGAACACTTCTGGAGCCGGTTTATCCACGCCAAACAGCTTCGAAGCGAGAACGAACGGAGATTTTTTATCGAATCCAGTCTTCTCAGCTTTCATATGCTGAAACTGATCGCCGTTGGTCACGATGCCCCAGTTCACATCGGCTTCGTTCATCCAGTCGGCAAATTCCATTGCTCCCGGCAGCACCTTCATGAACTTCACCATGTGCTCAAAGTAGAACTTGTAGTGCGATTCAGGATCGCCGGGAACACCGTGCCACTTTTTCTGAATCTCGGTGATAGCGGTAAGGGCGTTGGTGGCGTTCGAAGGCGACAACGACCAGAAGTACGCCAGTGCGTCTTCCCACGAAGTTGAACTGTGAATCACCTCGTGCTGATCGTAAAAGGCTCGATAAACATCGTCATAAGCTGAACACCTGTCGATCAGCGTGTCGTCCATATCGAATAGTGCAGCGCGGAATATCTGGTTAGTCATAAGTAAATCGTAGTTGTCGCCCAGCCGATGGGCTGGCTAATAACTGGCCTCAAAGTCCTGCGAACGAAAAAATCAAACGAGCCATTCAGACGAATCAGGCGGAAGCTTCAATAAGCCCCAATCAGAATCTGGTTGCCAGTTCTTCCATTCTTCAGTGAACGGTGCATTTCGTGGGTCGAGACGACTTACTGCATCGAGTCCGTAACGTCGAAAATCAGACGCCTGTGTTTTTGTGAAAACTCCCTGATCAACCCAGTTTCGAAGCTCTGCCTCGTCCTTCCATTTCCACGAAAGATCTGGGTTCACCACGATGTCCAGTTCGTAATCTCTGGTGTCGAATCCAATTTGAGATCGAACATATTCCATCTCAATGTTGATGTACCAGCGTTCGAATTGATGGTGAATGTCATCAAATAACACCCAGATCGAATACGGAGTATTCGGGTACATAAAACGTAAAATCGAGTGACGTTCCCAGGTTAGTTCTTCCAGATCGTCGACGAAGAATTTTTTCACTACGCCAGAACCAAGCCAGTTCGGCTGACTGTAAATATTGCCAGCGGCCACGTACAGGACTGTGCGGTTTTCGTTGTCTTCGACGACTCGGGCGGGCAATGCGCGTATAAATCCTCCGTGAGGATTCAAGTCTCGAATTACTACGCTGGAGCCACGATCAAAATACATTGCTTGCCTATACGTCCGCTGGCGATCCGTCTTCAGCGTTCCAGCTGCCGGAGCCTCTTCCCACATTGCCCGTCGATTTGTTTTCATCAGGATCGAACGGTCGCTCTGCGAATACCGATTCGTCGAGATCGGTGCCCAATCCCGGCGCAGTTGGCAGTTCAAAATAGCCGTCTTTGAGAACAAGCGGGGTCGTCTGCACCTTGTCGTGCCACGGCATGTCACGGGCTGTTTCAAGAATGAGAAAGTTCGGCACATTTGCGCAAACATGCAACGACGCAGCGGTTGCGATCGGCCCGTTCGGGTTGTGTGGAGCGAACTTGATGTATTCGATTTCAGCCATCGAAGCGATTCGCCTGATCTCGGAAATACCGCCGGTGTGAGCAATATCCGGCTGAATCACGTCAGTGAGTTGGCGATGCAAAATGTCTCGGAAGCCGTAGCGGAAAAATAGCCGTTCGCCAGTAGCGATATCGGTCTTGTGACCCGCCGCTCGAACCTGCTCCATCGCATCAAGATTGTCCGGTGGAACGGGTTCTTCGAAGAACTTGATGTTGAATTCCTCGACAGCAGCAATCTGGCGATTTGCGATCGACGGTCGCGAACGACCATGGTTGTCGATCATGATTTCGACATCGGGTCCAAGATGATTGCGCATGTCCTTGATCTTCTCGTGAAGAGCATCGACCACATCGTTTTCATGAAACGAGTTCTCGCCGATCACCCAGCCGCCTGTCTTGAACGCAGAGAACCCCTGATCAACAGCATCCCATCCACCTCGCAAATCACCAGCGTGTGTGTAGGCGCGAACGCGGTCACGAACGGCCCCACCGAGCATCTTGTAGATAGGCAGGTTGTACGCCTTGCCGGTGAGATCCCACAGTGCGATATCGATCGCCGCCATCGCCGAACCCATCACCACACCGCCGCGCCAGAAGCCGTGGCGATACATGATCTGCCAGTTCTTTTCGATCTGAGTCGGATCGCGTCCGATCAACCTCTCGGCGAGGGTCTTGATTCCAGATTCAACGGCCAGCTCGTGCCGTTCAAGAGTCCCTTCACCCCAACCATGTACGCCCTCATCCGTCTCAACCTTGCAGAAAACCCAGTTACGGTTTCCGCCCTTCATGATGAACGTTTTTATATCGGTAATTTTCATGTTGTTTTCTGGTTAGTCTCTCTCGGATAGGAGCCTAGTTACGGCCAGCGAACAGTTTATGTCCGAATTGAATCGAATCGAACATATTCTCAGTCTAATTGCCCTATTTTCGGGTAGATGATCACAGTCAGCGCAACGACCACCAAACACCCTGCAGAAAGCAGCGCGTAGCCGGCGCTAACGCCCCATTTATCGGCGACTAAACCTGCTGCGATTCCCGCCACGGGCGAAAGCGCAGTATCGAGCAGTGTTGCCGAAATGATCCGCCCGCGCAACCTGTCGGGCGCAAGTTCCATCAAAGTAACGCTGTTGCCAGCCCTGAACACCGTTTGAGAAACGCCAATCCAGATAATTAGCGGGAACACCATCCAGAGGTACGTAGCACCGGCGAATCCGAGCAATGCCAGACCGTACGAAAGCGCGGCCAGAAGCATGAGCCGACCTTTACGGTTCAACGTCTTGCGAGCTGCGATATACAAGCCGCCGGTCAACCCGCCAATCGCACCGACCGACGTAAGCAACCCCAGCAACCCGATTTCGCGCCCAAATTGTTCTTCAACCAACTGCGGAAGTAATACCTGGTGCGAAAATCCGATCGACAACGGGCCGAGTCCAAGCAGTACGAGCGCCAGTATCACCCGGTGCCGACCGATGTACACGAACCCTTCGATCAGCTGACTGATTGGATTGCCCTTTGGCAATTTCGAAGTTCTATCCGGAATGTCGATCTTAGTGGTCGTCCACAACACCACCACAAACGCACCCGCAGCCCAAACGTACGCCCAGCCAACATCGGTTGCTGCGATCAATATGGCGATCAACGCTGGCCCACCCAAACGGGTGGTATTGATAGCTATCGAGTTGAGCGACATGGCGTTGAACATGTCTTTTTTCTCAACCAAATTCGGAATGATCGAAGTACGAACGGGCTGGTTCATAGCCATCCCAGCACCCAAACCAAACGCCAACACATATACGTGCCACAGTTCGATAGAGCCGGTGAGCAACAAAGCAGCCATCGCTACGTGCATAAGGAACGTCCACGCCTGGATGATCATCAGCAGTCTGCGACGATTAAATCGATCAGCGGCTACCCCACCGATAAGACCAAGAACCAGCATTGGAATGGCACGAGCGACCAAAACTGAAGCCACCGAAGTCGATGAGCCGGTTAAATCCCACACCAACCAACTACGCGCAATCATGTCGGCGTGCATAGCGGTTGCTGAAAGGAGTTGACCGAACCACAGGTAGCGGAAATTGCGGTTGCTGAGCGATCGGAAGGCTAGGCTAAGTGTGGCAGGCATCATCGGCTAAGTTGCCCACGGATAATTGCTGGATATGTTGCCTGCTGGTTGATCAATTCCGCAGCAGTATATGCCTGAGGTTCACACCACGTTGACGACTTACTGAACGTCGAGAGCTATTGGTGAGTGAATCGACTGCCAGCCCTGTAATTCAAGCGATCGAACCTCGTCTAAATCGAGTCCCAGGGCATCGGCAGTATCGGATGGAGTGGCAGAGGCACCGTTTACGAGACCAAGCCGAAGTTCCATCACGCCTCGCTGCAATTCTGGCAGCGTGGCAACTGCGTTTTTAGAAAACTGCTTGGCAAGATCACCAGGAATCGATCGAGAATGACCGTCGGCAGCCCGAAACAGGCGATCCATCATTTTGGTTCGACCCATCGCCATTAATCGCTTGAATGCAACGCTGGACACTTGTTCTTCTGGCGAACCAAGATGTCGTGCGTCTTCTTCGGCAACACCTTCGAGACACAGCCAGCCCTCGCGTGACCCGCCTGTCCTTAACCCATGAATAGCCAATCGCCACGAATTCTCTTCTTCCGCAGCAAGCAGTTCACGCAATACCTGAATAGCTCTGAGCGATCCGTTCTTCCCAAGATCTCGCGCAGCCGAAATACGTTCGCCCATATCCCGACTCGTAAGCATTCCTCGTAGCCGAGCGATTCGCTCCTCGCCCGACCCGCTCAGTTCTTCAGCGACACGGCGGAGATGCGCTCCCTCAGATTCGCTGTCGGTCTTGCTGAGCCGAGTAATTCCCGAAGTTTCGGCAGTTGGCTTAACGGCCTCTGGACGATCAGGTTTTTGGGTGTTTGAGGTTGGGTCTGACATGGTGCGGCAAGAATTCTACATATGTTGCCTGCGGTTTTGGTCATACTGCGCAAGAACCCTCAGAACCAGCGTGGGAAACCACGATATCTGGGTTGTGAGGTAGCACCAAGAGGAACAGGTGCGTGCCTACTCCACGTCTCTACGCAACATGAATAGATTGAAGACAGTAGCGATAACGGCACCCAAAACCAACAGGTTCCGCACACAAGACCGAGAGATGGATACAACGACAATGGGCGAGATAGTTGACTTCTTCCAAAGCTCTCCACTGCCAGACGTGGAAGCAATTTCGGTTCTTTTGGTCGACGACCAACCGGTGTTCCGTAACGTAGCCCGTTCCGTACTGTAACGTGATGGAGCGTGCGAAGTAATCGGTGAAGCTACCGACGGCGCCCACGCTATCGAACTGATGAGCAAGCTGAACCCCGACATCGTTGTGATGGACGTTCAGATGGGCGACATGAGCGGTGTTGAGGCAACTCGACGGATTCTTGCTCAGAACCCAGAAGCGAACATTGTCCTTACAAGCATGGGTTCCGATTCCGAGTACCCGACACTCGCCCGAGAAATCGGCGCACGAGGATTCGTTCCGAAGCGCAATTTGAACGTATCGATGCTCCGCAGCCTTGTTGGCGGCGGACCGTCAGGCGGCAGCAGCGCAATCGCCGCTTAGTATCCGCTGGCAATAATCAAGCTGAGAAGCCCCGACATGATCGGGGCTTTTGTGTGTGTGACCTCATAAGCACACATGGGTGACTGGACGATCAATCTCATCAACCGTCATCCCCAAATTCACAGCGCGTAGTAACCCACACGCCCTGTGTGTATCACGTCACTGGCTCGGTTCAGTATTCCGCCATATTCTGAGCGCACGCGAGCACAAACATCTGTGTGAATTTACCAATCGGATCCCAACGAACTAAATCGTAAATCCTATGAATCAAACGGCGCCTGAACCAGCACCAGTCCCGAGTCGAAGCGTATTCCAGAGTCCGCTTATTATTGGGCTTGTAGCGATTACAGTGATGACCGGGGCGATAATTTCGTTTGGATCGAGAATTCTCCCGCAAAACACGCTGAACGGCATCAGCCAGGGACAGGTTGAAGACCTCGATAGGTTTGCCACCACAATTCATTATGGCGATGCTGGAATTACCGGTTCCGGCGCACAGGAACGGCTCAGCGTAATTGCAGGTACCACCTCGTTCGATTCGCTCATGAAGCGAGGGCTCTTCGGAGCAAACGCCCAGCGACTCGATCTATATTCACTAACCGGCGAACCGATATATGCGACAAGTGGCGATGTACCGGTACTTGAAGGCTCGATGCTCACTGCGTTCGACGATGCCGTTCACAACAAAGTGGCGTCTATACACATGGAGCCCGACGCAGCATCTGAGCGAGTCGGAATCGATGCCAATCTCCTGCAGACATACAAGCTGATCTGGAACCAACCACCGGGTGACGGCCGACATGCCCGCACGCTGATGATGGCAGTGATTACAACCGATGTTGGACGCGACCTTGCTGTGGCACACAAAAGTGTTTGGATAATCGCTGGTGTGTTCAACGCAGGCATGGTTTTCGTTTTGTTGGTTCTGCACTGGGCATCGGGAAGGGCACAGCGTCGTTTGGAACGCGCAAACAAGGCACTTGCCGTTCAAAACATCGCAGTTCGCGAATCTCGGGAACGCATGGTGCAGGCAGCCGACAGCACCAAGCGAGCAATAGCTGAAGAGCTTCACGGCACTGTGCAATCGAAGTTATTTGCCGTTTGGATGCAGTTGTCGCAGTTCAGAGAAGCGAATCTTGAATCAGTCCCCGATCATATCGACGAACTCGACAAGATCATTCTCGATCTCGACAACATCCGTGAAGACGATATCCGAGGCATCTCGCACCGCCTCCACCCGAGCATCATCCGTGTTGGATCTGGCGTCGGGCTACGATCGCTCAGGAACTTCTACGAATCGATGATCTCGGTCGAACTGAATATCAACGAAGGTGCTGCACAACTCGAACCGGCCGGAAGTTCGGTCATTCCCGAAAACATCCGCTTAGGTGTGTACAGAATCGCCGAGCTTGCGATGGGTAACGTTGCCAAGCACGCCGAAGCCACGGTTTGCCAGGTTGAGTGGGCCTACGACGAGATTGACCAGCAGCTGATCATGAGCGTTACCGACGATGGCAAGGGGTTCGAACCCGACCAGATTCGCCAAACTGGTCTTGGCATGGTGAATATTGGCGATTACGCCGACGCGATGAATGCTGTATTAGATATCAAGTCGCAGCCCGGAGCCGGAACGCACCTCAAATTGACGATTCCGTTCGTAAATCCCGAGTCCGAAGCCAGCACGTCAAACTTACCTGCCCAAAGCACCAGTAACCGAATAGGCGAAACTGGCGAACAGCCTTCAGCAGCATAGGTTGCTGTGGGCACCCAGCGCCTAACGCGCATATTCCTACAGGGTTGGTTAAACCATCGGCTATTCACCTTTGTGACAGTTCTTCGTAGTATCAAACTAGCTACATTCGAACAGTCCTAAGGCCAACCATGTACCGAGTTCTACTAATCGACGACCAACCCATCTACCGTGACATTATCCGAGCCATGCTCGATAAGGCCGGTGGGTTCGAGGTGGTCGCTGAACGAGAAGATGGTTCGTTCGCGGCCAACACGTACCAGGAGATCCTGCCCGACGCAGTGATCATGGACATTCAGATGCCCCAGATGAACGGCTTCGAGGCGGCTGGCACCATTCTCGGTGAAGATCCCCAGGCTGTAGTCGTTCTAACTTCAATGAAGCAAGACGACGAATACGAGCGATTGGCCCAAGAGGCCGGAGCCGCGGCGTTCTACCCGAAGAGGCACCTGAACATCGAGGTTGTACGCGATCTTATTGAGAAGCGTCACCAGCAGGTGCTGGCAGCTTAGTAGCTTTCGGTTTCGACCGCCTCTGAGCAAGTGCTGATCCGATTACGACTAGCACTCCGCCGATATACAGTTCGCCGCCAATCGATTCGCCAAGTATCCACCAGCTGAGCAACACGCCGAATATCGGCTGGCTCAGCGATATAACGGTTACTCTCGAAGGCAAGTACCGCTTCAACAGCCATGTCTGGCCAATGAACCCCAGACCGGCGATTAGCACACCTGTGTAGAACAGTGCGATCACCAGCCGGCCGGTAACGTTGAACGCTTCGTCCGATTCAAAAATCAGGCTAGCGATCACGAAAGTAACGATCCCGAACACGCTCTGAGCCATCAGCAACTTGTGCTGTGCGATTCCCTGACCCAGCTGCGATAAAAAGACCTGCCGACCGCCAAGTAATATCGCCGAGCCGAGCAGTAATAAATCGCCAATCAGGAAATCGGAACTCGAATCGGCAAACCCCTTGTAGAACACGGCCACGATCCCGGAGTAAGCGACGAGGGTTCCAAGCGTTCTTGAGCGCGACATTCGGTCGCCCGGAACGAAGAAGTGGGCAAATACACCCGTCCACAACGGGAACGTGGTTGTCACGACAACTGCGTGCCCGGCAGTCGTATAGTCCTGCCCAATGTTCATGAAAGCCAGCTGAACCGTGAACAAAATCCCGAGCAGGGTGAGCGGAACCCACTCACGTTTTTGAATTTTGAACGACTGCTTCGTTGCGATGGCGTATATGAGAACGACTATCGCACCAAGAATAAATCTCAGGTACCCGAGTCGCAGTGGCCCGGCATCTTCGAGTCCAGCCTTGTTGGCAACCGGGTTTCCGGCCCACATCGTTGAGAGCAAGAGTGCAAATCCGCCAGCTTTCAGCGATAGCGGACGGCGACCGTTCACTTCAGGCTTTGCCTGCGACTTTTCTGATGCGGTTGGTTTTGGGCTTTCAGACGATGTTGAGGCCATAGACGGGTATTAGTCACCCACCGCAGAAGCCACGATACCGACAACACCGGGCACATCCTCGCACCACCGTGTGACGACGACGAGGTTCTTCTCGGGATCGATCACGACGGCGTTGCCCCCGGCCCCTGAAGCTACGAACGTCGATTCAGATGCTTGGCTACCGCGCTGTCCCGTATTAAGCCACCACATGTAACCGTATTGGGGGTTCTGTTCCGACGGGACGGTCATCATGTCGATCCACTTTTCCGAGATGATCTGACGATCACCCCAGCGTCCCCGGTTCAGGTAAAGCATCCCGAATCGGGCGTGATCCAGCGTGTTTACCCAGAGACCACCGCCCCAGTGGGCTCCACCGGATACCGATTCAGTCACAAGACCGTCGAGATTCACAGTGGAGTGCTCGCCATAGCCGTGCCATGCCCACGTATTTGAACCACCAATCGGGTCCATAACTTCTCGTTTGAGTACCCCGGGAAGCGGCTCGCCCCACACTGCCAGCAACGCAAGGGCCGTTCGATTGACCCGAACGTCGTTATATTCGAAGTGCTGGCCGGGGGCTTTTCGCTCCTGCCGACCCGTTTTGCCGTCCTCGTCCTTGCCTATTGACGAGAGATGCCTGTTCCAGTCGACGACATCGGGCTTTGTGTAGAGCGTACCTTCCCATTCCGAGCTCTGCTGAAGCAGGTGCTCCCACGTAATGCCGCGGTTTTGATCAGTATCGAAGCCGTCTACTGGCTCGCCAGTGTTGACCTGGATGATCGATTTGTCAGCTTCGTAGTCGATTACAGCGTCTGAAGTGCTCTTGATCATCCCTTTGTCGAACGCCAATCCCGCCATAGTCGCAACGTAGCTCTTCGTTGCGCTAAACGTAAGGTCGACACGTTCGATATCGCCCCACTCAGCAACGATATAGCCGTCTTTGATCACTAAGCCAGCCGGACCACCACGATCCTTGAACTGCCCAAGCTTTGCCGCCCATTCAGGCGCATCATCACCAACCCTGCCGTGCTCAATGTCGATAGGCCACTTGATCTCATTATCTTTGGCGAACTGAACAGCCTTATCGAGAATTGACTGGTCAATGCCCAACGAAGCAGCGGCTTTCCGCTCCCATGCGCCCTTTGGTGGCAGGTAGAGATCGTTTTTGATGGTCAATATGCTGTCTGCCTAGCCCTCTAGCCGTTTCAGGTACTGACCCAGCCAGTCGTACTCAACAAAATCGACATATTCGTTCATCAACGCCTTGGTGATCGGCCCAGCTGCAGAACCATCACCGATCTGGCGACCCTGGAACGATCGAACTCCGCAGATACACAATGAAGTCGAGGTCAGGAAGATTTCATCGGCTGTCATAGCATCGAACAGGTCGATGTCCTTGGTTACAACCGGAACATCGATTCGTTCGGCCATCTCAATAGCCGTCTCGCGTGAGATTCCGCCGAGAACGTACTGTTCCTGTGGGGTGTAAATAACGCCGTCTTTGATCGTGAATATGTTCGATCCGATGCCTTCCGTGAGGAATCCCCGCGTATCAAGCAAAATCGCCCACGCCTCGGGATCCTGCGCCTTGGCTTCCATATCGGCCATGATCAGGTTGAGATAGTTGTGCGTCTTCGCTCGAGGGCTAAGAGATTCGGGCGGAGTGCGTCGAATCGATGGCACCAACACGTCCATGCCGTCTTTATACAAACGAGCTCGTGGCTTTAGGGGCAGCGGTGCGCACTCGATGATCACGTTCGGACCGCCTGCGGTCTCCCACATATCGCCACCAACAAGGTCGACACCACGAGAAACTCGTTGGCCAACCCAGAAGTCGTCGTCGGGCCCTAGAAGGTGCAGATTGGCCTCCAGCACCTCTCGGGACTTCGCGACCATCTCTGCCTCGGTCATGCCGGGATCGATGTCGAGGTACTTGAGCGAGTCGTAGAACCGACTGATGTGAGTCTCAAGTTTGAATATCTTGTGGCCAAACGTGCGTGTCATGTCGAAAACGGCGTCGCCGTACTTGAAGCCGCGATCTCTGAAAGGCACTTTGACTTCGGATTCGGGGATTATCTCGCCGTTGAAGTAGGCGACTCGTTCGCCGGTTCGTGCAGTGGTCATTTCGTTACATCCTTACGTTTCGGTTCAGCACATGGGTACTGAACTTGTGTATCTGGACGTTTACCGGTTCTCCGAAGCATGGCTTCGACGCGGACGCCTCACGTATCGCCATCCACCGTTGTTTTGGGCGGGGCAGCGCGATGCTACGCCTCACACGAGTGTGCGTATAGTTCCACACTGTATATATGTGTGTATGGGCGTGCGGAAGTGAGAGAATCAATTCCGAAAAGCTTACAATGCCAATCATCGATGTATCCCAGAAGTCTTATCGTTCGCTAGTCAAAGCGGCGCATAAACGCGGGATGAGCATCGATCGCTTCATTCAGAAGACATTTGAGAGCGAATTGACTGATTCTGAGCCTGTGTCACGGTCTAAACCGGCTTCTGCAGCTCCTACGGTAGAAAAGCCGGTTGGTCCCGTCAGGTTAGTGCCCCATAAACCGGTTTCTATGATCAACAGAGAAGACGCAGCGCAAGTCGGCGGAAATGGGCTGAATTCCGAGTTCGAAGCGCTCTGGGGCCGCATAGAGCAAAGCGCAGGCAATGCGATTTCTACTAAAAGAGGCCAAGATTTCACCTACGAGGTCGAATCGGGCTATCTCACGGTTCGAGAAAGTGGTGCTCGGATACCACGCAGTCAGTTCAAGAAGGCGTTAGCGCAGTGGCCTCAGAACGGACCTTCGAACATGCGAGGAATCTACGCGGCGTCGGTCGTATGGGCCGTTCTTGCCGATGGGCGAATTCTCGATAGCGCAGCCTAGCTGCTATCTACCAGCGGAATCCTTCGAGACGAAGGATCTTCTCCCAGATAGCTTCCCTTGCGAGTTCTGACAGAACCTTTCATTTGAACCCAAAGTGCTATTGAGTTGCGACGCGCCTACACTAACCCCGCATGCGAGAAACCGTTTTCTCGCAACGAATGCTAATCATATGCCGGAGTAATGTAATTGAAAGTCACAGCCATCGAAACCTTCGCAGTCGAAGGCCTCAGTAATCCCATGATGTTCTGTGCAATACGCACCGACGAGGGAATTACGGGTTACTCCGAATTCGGAGTCGGCGCGCTTGCTAACGGTCTGCGTGGGCTGATCGAAGACCTGTCGGTCTTTGTGATTGGTCAAGATCCCCGGAAAGTCGAAGCGCTCTATACGCAGATGGAACGTGGCAGTCGAGCCGCATTTGGCGGAGCGACTTGGCAGGCGATTTCTGGGATAGAGCTGGCACTCTGGGACATCAAAGGCAAAGCACTTAACGTACCTGTCTATGAGCTGGTTGGCGGGGCGACTCGAACGAATCAGAAGGTTTACTGGTCGCACATGCTCAGCTACCAGGTTACCGCGTATGCCAAATTGGGGACTGAGCCCGTTCGATCATACGATGATGTGCGCAATGTAGTCGCGCAAGCAGCCGACCGGGGCTACGACACACTCAAGACAAACATTATGTTCCCGGGAGATCCATTCACCGGTATCAGCCAGGGGCGGTCGGGTCCTCACGATCAGTCGCTCACGCGTGACATTCTCAATGCAGCTGTCAAGCAGTTCGAGGTTATTCGCGATGAAGTGGGTCCTGATATAGGGCTGTGTCTAGACGTCAATACAAACTTCAAGGCCGATGGACAAATCAGGCTTGCCAAGGCGCTTGAGCAGTTCGATCTGACTTGGATGGAGCTCGACAATCTGGATCCTGCAAGCGTGCGTATGGTGAAGGATGCAACGAGCACACCCATATGCACGGGTGAACAGCGACTCGGTCCGCTCAACTATCGCGACCTATTCGAAGCGAGAGCAATGGACGTCTGTAAGGTCGATCTCCAATGGCAGGGTTTTATCCCGGCACGCCGTGTTGCGAACATGGCCGAACTATACGACATCAATATCGCACCGCACAACTACAACGGTCACCTGTCGACTTTCCAGACGATGAACCTGTGTGCGTCGGTTAACAACGTGAAGATCAGTGAGAGCGACCCTGTTCAGGTACCGTGGCGTGACGAACTAGTGACTGATCTTCCGGATATCAACAATGGCATGGTGACTATTCCAACTAAGCCTGGTTGGGGTACAGATCTCAACGAAGTTGCAATGAGGAAATACGCGGTTCAGTCCTAAGTTTCATAATGCTGTTCTGTCAGTTGTGTTTTTTTGGCAATAGCTTCTTAGCCTGCGTTTTACCTGAAGTTTGCCTGAAGTTTTGAACTGAGAATCAGCCGGCCAACCTCAGTGAGACACTGCCTTTTAATCAGCAGGTCGTGGCCCACTGAATTCGGGCCCCGCAAGGCCCCCAAAACTCGGAACATTCGTAGATAAAAATCCACCGGTACTCCGGTAGCTTTTTTTGCTTTCGATCACAGTCGGCGTAGACACCGCGTGACCTACCCATCAAACTGATTCGCAGATCTGAGAGTGTGCAGATCCTGAAAATCTTCATCAATTCAATCGATCAGGAGAATTTATGCGAATCGCAGCTTTGGGTTTCCACCACGAGACGAATACGTTCCAGTCTGTAAAAACCGACTATGATTCGTTCGCAAATTTTGAGTTCTTGCGCGGCAGCCAGATAGCTGACCGACACGCCACCTCAAAATTCACACTAGCGGGATACTTTCAGAGCGCTCAACAGTTCGAATTCGACCTCGTACCACTTTTGTTCGCATTCACGGGTCCCACCGGCACTATTACCAAAGATGCGTTCGATCGGATCTCAAAGGAAATGATCGACCTTTTGGAGCAAAACGGTCCGTGGGATGGGGTGTTACTTGCCCAGCACGGGGCTGCAGTGACCGAAGAATATCCGGATATGGATGGGGAGATTTCTCGCAGGGTCAGGGAGGTCGTCGGTCCCGATACCCCGGTGGTGATGACGCTGGATTTGCATTCGAATATCACCCAGCAGCAGGTCGCAAACACCGATGCAATAGTCGTGTTTCGAACGAATCCACACCTAGATGCGGTAGAACGGGCGGTCGAAGCATCCGAAATCTTGGTGAAGACGATCCGAGGCGAAGTACGACCTGTTCAGCATCTTGTGCAGGTGCCCATGATCATCAATATCGTCAAACAACCGACCTCTTTCGGACCGATGAAGGAAATTATGGACGAGGTTCACGAAGTGCTGGAAAAACCAAGCGTCCTTTCTGCCAGTTGCGGACAGGGGTTCCCGTACTCCGACGTAGATCAGATGGGGGTTTCATTCCTGGTAGTGACCGACGGCGATTCCGGGGTCGCCGAGGAACAGGCAAAATGGCTGGCTCGCCAGGCATGGGATCGACGGGCCGATTTACAGAACGATGCTCCCTCGGTTGAAGAGTCGGTAAGTAGAGCGATGAACGCTCCTTCGGATGGCAAACCGACCGCAATAATGGATGTTGGCGATAACGTTGGTGGTGGTGGGACTGCCGATTCTACTCACCTGCTTGCTGAAGCAATGCGGCAAGGACTAGACGGCGAAAAAAGTCTGCTCCTAACACTGTTTGCCCCCCCTGCTGTTCAGACCTGTATCAGTGCCGGTGTCGGCTCGACCATCACCCTCAAGGTGGGTGCCGGCACAGATCAACTACATGGTGAACCAATAGAGGTCACCGCCAATGTACGAGCCATTACGGACGGCAAATTCGAGGAGCCTAAACCTACTCACGGCGGGATCAGATTCTTCGACTATGGACCATCAGTGGCCCTCGATACGGAGGACGGTCATACAATTGTGCTGCATACGGTCAGAGGTATAGGCAATATGAGCCGTGAACAGTACTACTCGATAGGCATTCTCCCGGAACAGTACAAAGTCATTATTTGCAAAGGCACAGTCTCGCCGCGCGCAGCCTACGAACCGATCTCTCGTGAGATCATCATGGCCGACTCACCGGGTGTGACAAGTGCCAACATGTCGAGCTTCTCATATGAGAATCGCCGCAGGCCGCTCTATCCATTTGAGCCGGAAACGAAGTTTGAATGAGTTCAACGCAATCTGTTGATTCGGTTCTGTCAGAACTCAGTAATAGGTAATCGACCTGAATAAATACTCTGTTGGTGCACACTTGTCTATGGGCGCCGTAACGATTGGCCAATTTAGTCATGCTGGGCAACAGGATGCGTGAACCAGCGGATCCTCAATCGGTGCAACCAAAATCACTTGTAGAGATAGCGTATCGCCAGAAGCTGGCGTTGATTGCGGCCTTATCTGCGACACTAATTGTCACATCATCAAGTCAGACGGTTGTGGCTACGGCCTCTCAGAACATCGTTGCAGATATTGGTGGGTTTGAGCTATTCACGTGGATGTTTGCAGGTTTCTCATTGACGTCGGCGGTAGCTGTTCCAATTGTTGGCAAGCTTGCCGATATGCATGGAACACGGCCTGTGATGGTCGTTTCGCTCACCCTTTTTATCGTTTCTTCTACAGCTGGTGGATTCGCGAATTCAATGGAGCAAATGATAGTAGCGCGGGCGTTCCAGGGACTCGGATTCGCTGGTGTTCTAAGTAGTGTGTGGGTCACGACTGCAACAATGTGGGCGCCCAAAGACAGGGCGAAATGGTTAGGAGTACTCTCCGGGGCTTTCACGCTCTCCGGAGTAGCGGGACCAATACTCGGTGGTTTCGTTTCGGACGAAATTAGCTGGCGATGGCTGTTCTGGTTTAATCTTCCAGTAGGAACTGCAGCTTTGTGGTTTTTACTGCGCATCTTCCCGAAAATTGAACGTGAGCATCGATCTCGGCACCTAGACATCGCTGGCGGACTGACATTTGGCCTATTCGCCACATCGGCCCTACTCGCAGTATCACTTGCCGGTGACAAATACGCCTGGGATTCACCAATTGTTATCGGATTGTTCCTATTCGCCTTACTGAGCATCGCTTTGTTCGTACGAGCCGAGTTTCGGGCCGAAGATCCAGTATTGCCGCCTGCATTGTTCCGGTATCGCATTTTTGCCGGTGCCATGGCCGCTTCACTGACAGTGACAATCAGTTTCGTTGTAACAACTGTGTTCGTTCCGCTGCTCGTCATCGGTGCGAAAGGAGAGTCTGCAACAACCTCAGCGTTTCCCCTCATGGCAGAAGCCCTGGGCATAGCGATCGGGGCGAACCTTGCTGGTCAGGTCTTATCGAGATTTGGCTACGCCCGGGAGCTTGCGGCAACAGGTCTTGCTTTAACAGCAGCGATCCTCTGGTTGATTGGGATGATAGGCGTCGACATTGGCCTCAATCAGCTAGCAATATTGTCACTGGTAATGGGCATAGGCATCGCTCTTGCGTTCACTTCATTTACTGTTCAGGTGCAGAACTCTATGCCTGAGAACGTGCTCGGAGTCGTTACCACAAGCATGCAGTTCGCAAGAACGTTCAGTATGGCTACAAGCAGCGCTATTTTGGGAGCGGTCTTACTCGCTGGAATAGGCTTCATTAATGTTGATGACCCGAGACCACAAGATGTGATCAAGAATCCCGAAATAGTCGTTTCCGAAGAGCGTCTTGCTGATGTGCGATTCGACTATTTAGCTGACCCTAATCTTGGTGAATCTGCGTTCGAACAAGATCTGTCTGAGGCAAGGGGGAAGATAGGTCAAGCTCTCTCAACGGTGTTCCGTGTGGCGGCAATTGGAAGTGCGATCGGCGTACTACTTGCCTTCTATACGTTCAGTGACATGCGAAAAGAAGAACTTGGGGAGTGAAATTGACATTCAGCACGCCATGATTAAAGCCTACGAGTCCTGAAAATTTCCAGCTGCTGATTTGTGAGTTTCAATCCATTTCGGCTGTTGGAAGCACCTCACACTATGAATGAATAGCGCGAAATGAACTTCGGACTTTTATCCACATGTCGTGGATTCGATCTCCAACAGGCCCACCAAACTCGAAATCAACAATAGCGGCTGACTCTCAACGAAACCTAGTCCGTCGGACAGCGCTCCACAGTGTTGTCGATAATTTCTTTTTTCGGGCCGATGGTTTCGAGTTCAACCCCGGATGTCGGCTGACAAGCGCCACAAATGGGATGCCAAACTTTGGTGTCCTTCTCTCAGTTACTAACATCGCTCAAATCGCCCGCGGGAACAGTGGTGTCCAGTCTGATGAAGACTTCCAAAGTATCGGCAAGGTGTTGTTCGGACAGTTGTTTTGGAACACGACTAGTGACTCGCGGTTCTGTCAGAACTCAGTGTCGGGGCAGAATAGCATCGTTCCTCATTAGTTGAGGAGATCTATTCATGTCCTGCCCATACTGCCTGTCTGCGTCCACTTCTAAGAGAAAACATCGAACCACGCTTGGCTATCGAACTTTCAACTGCAGGGACTGTGACAGGCGTTTCAATGAACGTTCTGGTTCACCTTTCAACGATCTGCAGTTTCCGACCGACACCGTCTTACTCGCTGTGCTCTGGCGATTGAGATATAAGCTCGGATTTCGTGATGTAGCAGAACCACTCTTGCAACGTGGATTCCAAGTCAGTTATGAAACGATACGGATTTGGGAGTTCAAATTCGCACCGTTGGTTAGTAAAAACCTTCGTGCCAAACGTCGAGGTGTGGCCGGTCATTCCTGGTATCTAGACGAAACATATATCAAGGTCAGTGGTCGTTGGCGCTATCTCTATCGAGCCATAGATCGAGAAGGAAACCTGCTCGATTCGATGCTGAGTGAACACAGAGATAAGCATGCGGCCCGACGTTTCTTGCGCCGACTGATCGATAATGCTGGGCAGAAGCCGCTACGGATGACCACAGACAAGCATCCTGCTTACACGAAGGCAATTCGGTTGGATCGTTGGTCGTAAGGTTCTTCATCGACACAATCGATATTTAAATAATCGTATCGAGCAAGATCATAGATCGATCAAGCAACGGTATTACCCGATGCTCGGATTCACCAAGTTTGAGTCGGCGAGTCGATTCTGCTCAGCATTCGACGAACTACGAAATTATCTAAGAGTTCGTTCCGCAGGTAGCGAGCATGTCACAGCGGATGCTCGAAGGAAGATCTTTACTGACAGGTGGTCGACTCTAATGACCGAATTGTCGGCTTAAATACAGGGACCGATCATGTATTCAGGTCGGCCTAATTGCCGAGTGAGCGCTGAGTTCTGACAGAACCTGTTGATATAGGTGTAGTACCCGATGCAATTTGTGGGGTTTCCCTCAGGAGGGAAGCAGGCAATCAGGCGAAACTTGGATCGTAGATTGGCTCAATCGCATTTGACGATTGATGGGCTTCGCCTATTTCGGCATGCCCGGCTGTCGGTCGGGTGAATGTCATCGTCAAAAGGATTTACTGGTCAAATAATCCAGTTTATGAACTCATATTTAAAAACCAACTCCCCCACAAATAGATCTGGAGGCAAGTCAGCAATCAAAGTTCTAGTCAGTCAGCGACTTAGAACGTTGATGCGCAAAAGCATTACAGTCTCGCAGAGGAGTTAGGTAGTGCCGACGGTGTAGTACGGCCTTATATTCTAAAACTTAGTCTCCGATTCCAATGTCCGGAAGCAGACTTTCGAAAGCTGCTTGACTTCCACCAGACTTTTCAAGTTCTTCTGCATTTTCTAGTGCACCTGAAATGACGCTTAGGACTCCAAACTCGGCCTGTCTATCGAGATCTCTGACAACTGTCTGCAGTTCTTTGATCTCACCTTTCAATCCACCTTGATCTGAATAAAGTACATCAAGGGTTTCCCACTTTACGGCAATCAGATCATCTAGTTCTTGTGCCTGAATTTCTAATGGGCGCATTTTTTCTTCACGTAGGTCGTTTTGCAGCTCTTTAAGCTCAGCTATACGTGATTCACGTTCCTCATAAAAAGCGTCTTCCAAGTCTTCTCGCTTGTTTTCTAGCGCGTACATCTGATCTTCTATTTCACGCTGAGCCGCTTTCATTTCTTTTTGCAACTCATTTCGGACTTCGTTGCCTTGCTTTTCAGCCTCTTTAAAGCGAGTCCGCTGCCAAACCTCAAATTCTTGCCATGCAGCTTGTCGAATTTCCTCATTAGCTTCTTGAAGTGGGCGACGTTGTTCTTCAATTGCTGGCCACTGATCTTGAATTGTCATTTGCTCTCGATCGATAACCATTTGTTGTTTACGCAGCGGCCTACGTTCTGTTTCAATGGCTTTTTGTGCATCCCGCAACGGATCAATCTGTTCGTCTTCGAGAGATCGAATTTCCCCACGTATCTCTTTAGCATTCACCTCACGTGTTTTATGGTATGACTGTTCGTCTTTTTCCAGTTCACGTGCCTGATCTTCTAATGCCTTAATTTGGCTTTCGAGTTCAGTGATCGTTCCGGATTTGTCACCGGATCCGAGTTGTTCAGAATCTATTAAAGATAATTGATCTCGAAGTATTTGGTCTGCCTGTTGAACTTGTGATTCAAGATCTGATTCGACATTCGAAACATTGACAGATTCTCCACCGGCACTCACTTTATCGTCGAGCTCTTGAGAATCTAATGCGTATTGACTTTCGAGATCTTTGAGTATCGATTCATATTCAGTTTTTTCAGCATATGCAGCTGTCAGATCAGGATTTACAACCGCCGGTGCTTCTGCTGCTGGAGCACTCGACTGTTGTAGTTCGAGTGAGCTAACGGTCGCCTGGAGATCTGCTGCTTGGCTCTTAGCTGCATCATAAGCCGGATTAGGCCTATCTTCGGTTACTAGGGTCTCAGGAGTTGTCGCAGCAACAGATTCTGCTGTTTCCAACGCCAGTTGAGCATCGGCAACAGCAGCTTGTGCTGTCAAGTAATCCGGATGAACTATCATCACGGGGTCGGCTCCTGGATTATCAGGATCCGCAGGACCTTCTATTTCCGCAGGGGTGCTTGCCAGCGTTTCCTGAGCCGACTGAAGAGTTAGGGCTGCATCGTCACTCGCCTGTTTTGCTGTTGCAAATTCAGGATTTGACTCTTCGCCTCCTCTAATTATTGAATCTAGAGTGCCCAGCAGGTCATTAGCATCTTGGTATTGCAACCGAGTTGATTCTAATTTAGCCCGAAGTTCATCGGAATTTTCTTGTCCCGACTCGGACCCACCACCCATTTCGACAATTTTTGCATCAAGTTCAACGATGAGGTTCTGGTATTTTGTTCGAGAGTTAGCGTAGTCGTTGGAGAGAGACGAAATGTCCCTTTCAGCGGCTGCGCCGATGTCACTTTGGTCAGCTTGGACATAAGCTGCAGATCGTTGGTCGTTTATAGACTGTAGTGTGGCTGAATGCTGGTCCTCAGCTGCTCGACGCCTTTCTTCCCGTTGTCCCCAATCGACATCTTTGGCGTCTTCTTCTGCTTCCCAAGCGGCTTGGAGTCTATCTTGGATATTCCTAATTTGCTCATAAGCTGCTTGTCTAAGGAAATTATAATCTATCGATGATTCGTCTTCCCAAACAGTTTCCTGCTTTCTTTGAAGAGCTTCTCTTTGTTCCTGAAGCGGCGCCATTTGATCTTGTAAATCGAATTGTCGCTCTTCAAGATCCATAGATTTCACCTGGAGTTCTGACCGCATCTTATTGAGGGCAGCTTCAGCAGCTCTCAACAGTGTGGTCTGTTCTTCCAAAGCATCCATTTCGGGAGTAGAAGCGTTGTTGTTTGATTCAAGTTCAACACGTTTGGCATTAATCTCTGTCTCTGCCTCTTCACGTACCACTTGCGTTTGAGCTTCAAAGTCTGCCCACTGGTCTTCAAAACCTCTCTCTAGGTCTCGCCTCTGCTTTTCGAGATCTTTGAACTGGTCGTTTATATCGTTCTCAAATTCTCGTCTTGCTCCCTCCTCATCTTGAAAGACCATCTCAAATCTATCTCGCATTTCACGCTCGAACTCATCTGCAAGATTACGACCTTGGTCAACCAATTCGTCCCGTTGAGACTCTAAATCATCGATTTCCTGTTCCAATGGTTCGATTTCAGATTGAAAATCAGACAATTGGTCGAGCAATGGATCCAGTTGTTCTGACTGTATTAGTAATACCTGCTCTTTAAGAGCTATTGCCTCACCAGCCGCTTCTGTGTCTACGAGACCACAAGCGCTAAGCAAAATTGAGAACATTATTGCCGGTAATACACGTTTTAATATCATTATTCTGTCTAAACCTGTAAGGATATAAGAGGGATCAGTATCGTAAGTATAGAATTATTACGTCGATTATACAGGTAATTTGACCTGCCCCATAAACCTGTACCACTCGCTATGTTAGTCCGACGGCCTGCTTCAACCTTATTATCTCGGATTCACGACCAGCTGAAGCCTGGGCATGATTGCCTCAGGTGTCGGCGGCCGGTATCTGAGTGAACTGTGCGGTCGGATCGTGTTGTACTCCCTC
>Ga0209501_10000211_pt1 | contig 74984 bp, 68 predicted proteins | sample ArcticOcean_MG_C_4_FD_187434 | JGI IMG/M metagenome (GOLD analysis project Ga0209501, IMG submission 187434) | Marine microbial communities from western Arctic Ocean - ArcticOcean_MG_CB4_134 (SPAdes) (version 2) | ecosystem: Environmental > Aquatic > Marine > Oceanic | place: Arctic Ocean...
ATTAAAAGCACCATGACGCAAATCACAAGAAGCCAGGAGACAACGGCTAAATGATTTGGTTTCCCGACCAAGATAGGGATGGGATTTGCAGTGAAAGTTGTCATACTGGGTTCTCACATAGTTTTGTCGTCGGGTAAACGCCAGATAAACACATATTAACTATTTCATTAGATCAATTTTATAAACCTATCCTCGAAATGTTAGTACTTGGGCTCAAATGTTACAGTCATGATACCGGCGCGGCGATCCTATCGGATGAAGGCGACAAGCTTTCTGTCTGTGCTATTTCTGAGGCACGGCTAAACCGGCGCAAGCACTCTTTCTCATACCCGTTAATGTCTATCGACTACTGTCTTAGGGCTTTTGGCCTTCAAAGTTTAACCCAGGTTGACCTCATCTGCATCGACCGTCATATCGAAACCTGGCCAGAAATCTCTTCTCAATACGGGTTCGATAATGCACTCCGAATGCATCATCCTCGATACGATCATAACTACCGCTGGAACTACCTAATCGAACAAACTATAAGCCTCGATCGAGATAAGGTCCGCTGGGTTAATCATGTGGATGCACATGCCGCAACCGCTTATTTTGCCTCACCGTTTGATGAGGCTGCTGTCCTAGTCGCCGAAGGTGGTACCGGCATATACAAAGGTTCTAATACCAATTTAGTACCCATAGATCGCATTGGATACCTGGGCGACACCTATCAAGATGGTCTAAAGCTTATGAAACGTAGGGATCATTTTGTTAACTCATCGTTCTTATTTGATAAATTTTCTGCTCAACTGGGTTATGATATCTTTGGCGCTGGCCAGACCATGGCACTTGCTGGATACGGCCATAATTTTCCAAGAAAAGATTACGTTGACATTGATCCCGATAGATTTGACGATTTTATAATCAACCACGACAAGACAGTCTTGGGTATGACAAACGTCCCAAATTTTGAAGACACCCAAGGACAAGAACTGTTGTCGGAACCCTGGGTAAATTTGGCACGCCAAGCTCAGGAGACGCTAGAAGAAGATATCCTTCACCTTGCACTGCAAACCAAGGTAAAGACTGGTAGCAGGTATCTTTGCTTGGCAGGAGGGGCGGCGCTTAACTGCATAATTAACCGAAAAATATATGACAGCGGATATTTCGAGGATCTCTTCATCCAACCCGCTGCGTCGGATGAAGGTATCCCGCTAGGATGCGCACTATGGGGCTACTACTCCAATGGCGGTTCACAACGATGGCATATGGATAACGCTTACTTAGGTGTTAACTATGGTGGTAAGGGTCTTGAGGAAGCCCTTGCCCCATGGAACCTGTATTCGCGTAATGTCTCTGCTAAAGATGTTGCGTTAGAACTCGCAAATGAAAAAATCATTGGCCGAATTTCGGGCAAATCCGAATACGGACCGCGCGCCCTTGGTAATCGTAGTATATTAGCAGATCCCCGTTCCCTAAAATTAAAGGACAGGTTAAACCGGGAAATTAAGCATCGGGAAAATTTCCGACCGTTTGCGCCGACCTGTCTTGAAGGCCAACTACCTTCCTATTTCAATGCCCCAAAACACTGTCCTTTCATGAACATTGCTGGGTTTGTACTCGAAGAGGGTTTGGATGAAGTCCCCGCCGTGGTACATGCGGATGGAAGCTGTAGAATACAAACTGTATCCCCAACCGATAACAATGGATACCACAGTCTAATTAATGAGTTTGGTCATATAACCGGTTGTCCAGTCCTTCTCAACACTTCCTTTAATGACCAGAACGAACCTATTATCGAGACTTACCAGGATGCCGTCTCCTGTTTCCTACGCACTGGATTAGACGCACTTTATGTTGAAAATAAACTAGTAAAAAAAACCAAAGAAACTCCGATAATTGATGGCAGAAAATTACTCGACGATACTGCAAAACAAACTCAAAGAACCTACAATGATTTAATTAATACTCACTGTGATCCAGAAAAATTCGTAGACCTCGCAAACAGACTCGAAAAGGGCATAAAGGGAATTGGCTAAATGGAGATATCCAATAATTACTCAATATCAGTCAAGGCATTGTCAAAAAAACGGATATGCTGATTAACGGCGTCAGTGCTTTCGAATATTGCTGATTTTGCCTCTAGTATTTTTTTTCTCATCTTTGTATTCCATCGTCTATCATTAACTAAGCGCACGGAATGTTCGACATATTCTAGTTCATCTGACGCCACACAATCAGTGACCTTCATTTTCGTGTAGAGCCCCAAACTCACACGGCCACGCATAAAAGTACTGGGAAGGGTTACGACGGGTGTTCCAACAGATAGTGCTTCAAAGGTCGTTATTCCTCCGCTGAAATGAGTGGGATCCAGGATAACGTCCACTGACGCCAATAGGTTCATAAATCCTCGGCGATCAGTGCGCGATGCAAAATAAATTCGATCCGCTACTTGTGGTATAGATCGGGTTAATCTTTCCCTTAATTTTTTTGTCCAAGTTGGATGATTTCCCTCAAGCAATATCAAGTTAGCCTTAGGGCATTGACCTAGAATCACTCCTAGGATTTTATCAAACCCTGGGTGGAATTTGAAAAGGGACTGTGGACAAAAAATCCGGCTCCCCCTGTCTTCTTGCGATGTTGGAGATAGTACCATCCCATCTGATGGATCACTTATACAGATGGGTAACCCACTGAGTTGAACCAGTTGTTCTCGGTAAGCCCGATTCGCATTTTCAGGTTCTATTAGGCAGCTTGAAATAAAATAATCGAGATTCGGAATACCTGTTGTAACTGGATGCCCCCAGGCAACGCATTGGATAGGCGCCAAGCGCGAAAATGCTAGGAAATATGTCTGCGGCTCCATACCAATGTCGGTGTAATACAAAATATCCAATCGATCTCCGGCTATCTGTCGCCGTGCTGACCCTAAATCACTAGATAATTTAACGAACTTATCTCCTTCGATGGCTATTCCCTCCTCCCGACCACCGGTAGAAATGTCAGAAAGAGAATAAATTATAATTTCAAAACGGTCCCGAGGAAGACCGGAAATCAAGCCCTTGTTCAACCGCTGAATAGTGTGATTAATAAAAAAATTTGAAACGAACCCGATTTTGTATTTTTCTCCCGCTCGTTCTGGCATCCACTTAGCACAATGGGGAGCTTCAAATGATAAGCCAGAACAAGATTTTACGTACAAATTAGCGAGCTTCGACTGGATTGGGCAATCGTCCATTCCGTGGTAAGCCATTAGAAAATTGGTTGCTCCAATCTGCCGAAGTGGATCTTCAATTATTATATTTTGATCGGACAATTGATCCAGGCGTTCAGACGTTTTATGTCTGTACTCAAGTATTTGATCCAACGAATCCGGAATGACTGGCAAAAGCATTGCTTCACGGATTTTCGCACCCACGTCGTGGCCGATGCGAATGGCAGAAGAAAAGTGATGTCTAGCAGAATCCACATCTCCGTTCGTCTCATAGACATCGGCAAGGTTTTTGTGGGCTGGGGTATAGTTCTGATCCGCTGATATAGCTCGCTCATAAAAGCTAATTGCGTCATCCAATTTGTTTTGGCGCTTGAGTATATTAGCCAGGTTGTTAAGCGCTAAAGTATGATTGGGAGATAGATTGATTGTATGTTGATAGACTTCAGCCGCTTCATCAAATCTCGTCTGATCTCCCAACACTAAACCAAGATTATAGTGAAAATGTGGATTTTCAGGTTGTAAAATTATAGCTTTTTTCAGATTTAATTCCGCACGCATTAAATTACCAACTAAACGGTAAGCAAAGCCTAAATCTGCCAAAACATCAGGCCGATTTTTATCAATAGCCGCAGCCCGCTCCAAATAAAACACTGATAGTTTGTTATCCCCATTTTGCGAGGCAATTTGACCTAGTCCGTGTAATGCGTCGGTGTAATATGGATCTAATTGCAAAACGGCGAGATAGTTTTTTCTGGCTTGTCCCAACTGGCCAACGAGATAGGTCCGTTTTGCCTTCTCAATATATTTCTCTATTTTGTCCAATTACCCATTTTCCCATCAACAACTAGCGATAAAAGATGAATTAGGGGGATCACGTTTCCGGTTGAGTTACGAACGCTCATGATGGATTTCTGCGTCGGCCCGAAACTGCATTTGGATATTGCTAAATCTAGCAGTGAATGAAAACACAATATAAATTATCAAAGCTTTCGCTGATAACAAAAGACAATCTCTATAGCATGACTGAATTTGATCAAATAACACAAACGCCATGTTACAGACCTAATATAGAACGAAGGCTGATTAGAGCATTAATACCGGTGCGAACAGCTCACGAAACAAACATAAAGACTTCTAGTCAGGCTCCACTTCTAGCGCAGCCTTTAAAAGCATATAAACTTTACCAGCATCAGATGTCATAAAGCCAGCTCCCAATACCCCTACCTGACCCGTGCGTTCAGCATTGGCAATTAATCCATCAAATTGGCCAAGGTAGCGCGTAACGTATTCTCGGAACTGGGCATCTCTGCGGTGTAGTTTATATATTCTGACAAGTTTTGAGCGGCTCCGCATTCCTAGTATTTTCCTTATGAATACACTTTTATCCCCTCGACTAAAGCGCGACCAATCCTCATCACTGACACGGGTTTCGAGAACTCTATTGATATCAATAGCTACGGATTCTAAAGATTCAGAAATCAGAGATAGCTTTTTCAAGAAGTCTTCAGTGCCGGTAATTTCAACATGTTCCTTCAAAGAACCTGAGATCTCCCTCGCCCGTTTAGAAACACCCGTCAACTCATCAGTCTGGTGCTTGACCGAACTAACCATCTCATTGGTTTCCTGGCTCATTTTAAATGAAGCGTTAGAGATTGTCTCTACTCCTTTATCCATGGTTTCCGACCATAAAGACATATTATGAACAGCTATCTTTGATTCATGAGCCGCGTTAAGAGCCCGTTGCTCTACCGTTTCACCGATAGAATTAATACCTTTCAATGTATCGTCCAAGGATCCGGTAATCTCTTCAAGCTGTTCCTTAAGCCGATTACCAGAGCTACCCATTTTATTATCCAACTGATCTGAAGCGTGCGAGACAGCTTGCGTCTGCTTTCGAAGCGCTTCCCCTATTTCTTTAAGCTTCGATAGGTTTGTATCAGCCGATTTGTTTGCATTGTTTGTAGCATCTTGCATCGCTCTGTCAGCATGAGAAACGGCTTCTGTGGCAGTCTTAGAGATTGCCTCGACTTTTTCGGAGCGAACTTTAAAAATGTCAGAAGCACCTTCCAACTTAGCCAATGCCCTATCAGTGGAGGCCGTCAATTCAGAAAGTTGATCGCTGACGGATCGAGTGGCATCATTCAGTAGATGTGTATTTTTCTCAGTGATATTTTCAAACTTTCCCGCGCCTTCTATAAGCAAATCATTCAACACCTGGGAGCGATCTAATGCTTGATCAGAGACGGTATTAAGCTGTTGCGAGTGATCCTGAAGTCCAGAAGTCACTTCCGACAGAAGCTTTGCAGCATGTTCAACGGCGAGCGTTACTTCACGTGAACATTCCTGAAGAGTACCTCCAGCTTCATCAACCTTTGTAGTTACACCCGTCATCTGCTGGCTACGGACCTGGAGTTCATCAGCTAATGCCTGAACATGGGCATTGGATTCTCCAGCCACCTGGGCGAACTCCTCTGCACGTTGGCGGAAATTAGCACCCATCTGATGGAGACGATGCTCAGTATCACTCGAAGTATTATCAATCCGATTGAAGTTGTTCATTAATTCTTCAGCAATACCACCCAGACGATTAGCCGCTTTATCCGCCGCTGTCGCAGCATCGGCGGATTGCCTTACCATAACCTCGCCGACAGAGTCGACATCAGAGATGGCTTTATTTGATGCTAATGCTAGATCCTTTGAGCGTTCGTGTAATGACGCCGCGGCGTCACCCACTTTTCCAATCAAATCTGCTGATACCAAGCGCATTTGGTCAGCTCTTTCCTCCAGTGTTTCCCAAGTCTCACCCATACGCGTTACTGCGTCATCAGTTATATTGGATAATTCCCGCGATCTTTGCTCGAGTTTATCACCAACCGATTCAATTTGGTCTGCCGCATTATCTGTTGTACGGTTCAGGTCTTTGGATCGTCGGGTCAACGCATCATTTGCCAGTTCCAGTAATCTCGCCGCTCGATCAGATGCAACAGCAACTTCTTGAGATCTCAACTCCATCGCTTCACTTGCAGCACCAATTTCGTTTACTGCGTTTTCAGCTTTTCCTGTCATTTCATCAGACTTGTTAAGCATAAGATCAGTCACTGATGTTATTTTTTCAACTGCTTGACTGGAAGCGTTATTCAATTCTTCAATTCGATTATCCAACTCGCCACCAAGAGCTCCAAACTTCTCAGCTGCCTGATTGGAAGTATCGCTGACAGCATGAGCCTTCAACTGAATTGATTTTCCTACCTCTGCGATCCTATCGGCGCTTTCAGCAGCAATTGTTTTGAGCTGGATCCCCTTATTGAGTAGTTGATCCATTACTTTGTCTATTCCAGAAGACGCAGATTGAGATGAAATATTTAGTTCCCGGGTTTGTTCCTCTAGCAGTTCCCCAAGTTGAACCATATTCTCTGCCGAATGATCGGAGGCTATTGCGAGTGTTTTCAAACGACTTGAATATCCTTCATTCACTTTACCAATATTTTCAGACGCTTGTATTAATTCCTTAACATCTCGACGGACAGCACCAGACATCCTATCCACTTGGGTCACACCTGCATCAGTAGTGTCTTTTAACTCGACCTTGGCCTGGTGGAGACGTTCGGTGGCTCCATCAATAATGCTATAGGATTCGAGTGACAAATCAGCTAATTCTTCAGTCTTATTCTTTAAGTTCTCAGATGAGTTTTCCAATTTTATTATGATCAAATCACTCAGCTTAGAAAGCTGGTCCGAGCGTAATTGAACCACACTCCCCAATTCACTCATTTCAGTTCTTGCCCGTTCCGATAGCGTTGCCAGATCTTCGGTTCGGGTCTTTAATGCATCACCTACCTGGTCAATACGGTTGAGAGATCTACTCGACGCCTGCTCCATTCCACGGGCTGCAGCATCAATACGGCCAGTCATATCTTGAGTTTGTAAAGACGCCTTCTCTGCGGTCTCTTCCATTTGTCCCGCCCGCTGAACAAAAGCCTCGGAAGCACTATCGAGATTTGCGGTAACAGAATTGCCAACATCTTTTAAAACTTCCAATTTTGAGAAAAATTCCTCACTGGATTCTTTTACTTTTTCTTGCAATGAACTAGTTGTCTCAAGTAATTCATTAGAACTATTTGACATTCTTCGCACCACATCATCCGTAGCATCTGAAGATTCTGAAACTGCCGCACCAAGGATTTCTGTTTGTCGCGTTAATATGACACCCATGACCTCTGTCTGCTTAGCCATGTGATCTGAGCGCTCTGTCATATCAACAGAAAATTCTTTCAATCTTTCGCCACTCGCATCAACCTTTTTAGCCGCTTCCTCTGCGTTATCGGATAAAGAATTCGTACGCTCAATCAAAAGATCACCTAATCGGTCGAAGGTCGTACCTGCATCAGTTGAAACTTCTGAAAGGTGCTCAGTACGCCTAGAAAACAGATCCGCTGTCTCGTTAACTTTTAATGATACCGCCTCTGTAACAAGCACAAGTTCTTCGCCACTTGTCTGTAAAGTGCTTGTAATCTCTTCAGTTCTTGAGGCCGCGCTCTGGGAAACATTAATTAAATCCTGAGATTGATAATGAAGCACGTTACCCGCTTCCCTTGCTCTTGCGATTGCACGGTCAGAAGCGCCGACTAAATCTTCACCTTGTTGCCGTAATTTTTCACTAGCGGTGTCTGCATTCAAAGAAACTTGACGGGAAGCCGTCAAAAGATCCGCCGTCTGAGTTCGTATAAGGTTGTGCGCGGCTTGTGCCCGCTCGGATACCTCCTCTGAGGCGCAGGTCAAATCATAGGCCTGATTGCGCAAAGCATCAGTGACTTTGGAAGCTCGCGCGCTTTCAGCTTCAGTTGGAAACGTAAGTTGTTTGAGATGCCAGCGAAGTGCCGCAGATTCTTTTTCAAATACCTTACTACGCTCAAAATATCCTACAAATATCCACATCAAAATGATTGGCCCCAGAAGGCCAGCTAAGAGAATACCCAATTCGTGAGGAAGTAATGCGGATATGCTGCTAGTTAAAAAACCGCTAAAAAAATTATAGCCGATAAAGATCAACCATATCAATGTTAGGAACCCGGCAGCACCTGTTAGCAACCTATATCTAGCGTAAAATGGCGGGGTCCAATCAGGAGGGAACAAATGCTCAACTTCTACGGCAGAACCTGGAGGAGTTATTGGCTCAGGGGAACCGCTTGGGACCCCATTTTGGGTAATTGCATCATGAGAAATAGTATGTTTTTCTAGCTCCAACTTTTCCAAACCATCATTCTCTCCATTCTCAGAGCGGTGAACAACCTCGATTGGAGGATTTTTTGAAGTCGACTGACCCGGTAGATTCATTCCTATAATTTACTCCAAAAAGGAACCGGTTTAGATCGGATCCATTGGCCTAAGGTCGTTATAGTTTATCACAGACGAGATGTAGAGTGCAAATGCTACAAAAACACTATATCTTGATTAATCTGGGGATAACCTGTGGAAATCATGTTAAAGACAGTAGGAAATAATGTGGAATATGTATTTTCAGCACGATGTCCGGCTATGAAGCTAATCTTTACGATTTCTTCTTTGAAACAGATTGGGGCACGCTAAATAGGTAGATTAATCATTATTGTTACTTCATTTTCAACAATCCGCCACCAACACAGGAGTATATATTTATGGAAGATCAAACCCGCATTGAACTAGAGGCGTCCGCATTTAGAGGTATGATAGCGCACCTCCAAAAGAGAACAGACGTTCAAAATATTGATGTGATGAACTTGGCCGGCTTTTGCCGAAACTGCCTATCAAAATGGTATGCGGCCGCTGCAGAAGAACGTGGTATTAAACTTGATTATGACCAAGCGCGTGAGATTGTCTACGGTATGCCCTATCAAGAGTGGAAGGAAACGTACCAATCACCATCTACGGAATTACAAAGGTCTACTTATGAGGAAACCAAACCGCTTCACGCCAAAATAAGTGGTCACTAATTCCAATGTGTTACCCAATAAATGAAAGATGTATTTACACCTAATTTTTTGCGACTAAAGTTCTGCTTTTCGCGCTTGCGCATAAAATATTAATGTTACTATTAGTGCAGTAGACGCTATTATAATACCTGCTCGGTGAACTAAATCGATGGCATAAATAATTTTCTCGGGTATCAGTGCCGCCGTCTTACCAGCCGTATTGGTTTTGATAGCGGCGTCCGCCAGGCCCCCTATATTCGCAAATAATCCAGCCGAGGCTGAGCCAAACCCAATTCCTAAATTCCGAATAGTCTGGACTGCAGAACCTGCTAACGAAGATTGACCGTCTGGTGCCGTGGAGATAGCCAAAGCAATAATGTGATTATTGCTCAGCCCCATTCCGAAGCCTACTAATATCAAGCCTAAAATCGGCGCAATCACCGAACCAGATACGGCCCAAATAGCAAGTAAAATGATGCCAACTAAAATTAAAATACCCCCCCAATAATCATCCACCATATCGGTCTCCCCGAAATACTAGCCACCATTAAGGAGCTGGCGGTCCAAGACAACGACATCAGTGCATGGATATAGGCGGCAACGAGCGGCGCCTGATTGTGAATTACCTGCAGATAAAGAGTTATATAAATTGTCCCAAATACAAACGACATCGTGGTTAAAAGTATGATCCAATAAGCCGAACCAATCTCCGAATTAATAACGAGTGTTTTTTTCGGAAAAATTGGATTGTCTGAAATTGTATCGCGGCGAAATGCAAGAACGACTGCGCCCATCGCAACTAATATAAGAGCAGCACGTATAAATGTTTCTTCGAATTGAGAAGAAAATCCAACGCAAGAATAGAGCCGCCCAACCCTGCCAAACGATAGATTGGAAATATAGAAATAGATTCTTTTGTCAGGCCTTTTCCGGTCGACGAGGGAATGAAACGCCATGCCAATAAAACAAAAACTAAACCTAAAGGTACTACACAAGCGAAAGCGGCCCTCCAGATCGTAAATTCCGCGAATATTCCCCCAAACCCTGGCCCGATTATTGTTGCCAATCCCCAGGTTGTCGAGATCATTGATAGTATTCGGACCCTCAATTCACTTGGAAATACGTCTCCCACCAAGCCGAAAGACTGAGAAACCATCAGTCCTCCACCCAATCCTTGAACCAGTCGCCAAATTAATAGTATGACCATATCAGGCGCAAAAAATGCGCCTAAGTTACCAATGGCAAATAACAATCCAGCAAAAACATAACCACTCCGTCGCCCGAACAACTCTTTTACCGGTCCAGCGCTTGAAGATCCCATAATGGAACCCACCATATAGAGCATCACCGTCCAGGAATAGAACTGAGCACCACCGATATCCGCAACAATCGTCGGCATGATTGTGGATATGACAAAAATATCTATACCAAATAGTGCAATGGCTAGGTTAAGCACTAAGGTGTAAATGCCCAAGCGTCCCGTAAATATTTTTTTCCAAGAACTAATTTCGGATTGTTGAGAAACTTGTCTTTGGGTCATAGTCGACGTTTAATTAAACTCAATTCTTTTACAGACTAATCCAAAGTGTTGCAGACCCTGTTGTTATCCTATTATGCCAAGGCATCGCAGATTTAATATATTTAACACCGAAGAAAATCCCGTAACCATCAAATATCTGGTGCTGACAGTATCCTGAGAATAGAGTAGAAATGATAAAAAGCTAACAGCGTCTTTTGCATTGGGAGAAGAAAAAATGGATGCGCACAAGGATTTAGCAGACGTCCCTAATGAACGTGAGGAATATTACGCTCAAATACAAGAACACAATATGGCTCCTCTTTGGGAAAATCTTAGCCATCTCCTTACTCCCGAACCAAAAGTTAAGTCTGTACCTCATCATTGGAATTATGAAGCTCTCCGTTCACTCCTGCTCGATTCTGCAGACATTATTTCAGCGGCAGAGGCAGAACGCCGTGTGCTAATGTTGGAAAACCCCGGTCTACCTGGAAACTGCTCCATAACAGAATCCATGTATGGCGGCCTGCAGTTAATCATGCCTGGCGAAGTGGCACCTGCACATCGCCATTCCCCTGCGGCCCTTAGGTTTATTATAGAAGGCTCGGGTGCATACACCGCAGTCAACGGAGAGAAAACCTATATGGAGCCCGGCGATTTTGTAATAACACCTTCGTGGACTTGGCACGACCATGGTCATGAGGGTCGCGAACCTGTTGTTTGGCTGGATGGACTGGATATCCCGTTAGTTCGTGTGATTGGTTCCATATTTGTAGAACATTATCCTGAGGAGCGTTTTCCCGATGGGCCACCCCCTGGAGATAGTTTGGAAAGGTACGGGAATAACATGCGCCCTATTAACATGCTCCCAGAAGATCTGAACTCTCCTATCTTTTCTTATCCCTACGCCCGTTCACGTGAAACTTTGGAGAAGCTTCGTAATAGTACAGAACTTGACCCCTACCATGGTTTGAAGATGGAATATATTGACCCCACTTCAGGTGGCCCGGCAATGGCAACGATCTCTACTTTCCTTCAATTGCTTCCCAAAAACTTTAAATCCGAAATTTATCAAAGTACGGAAAGCCTAATCTATTCGCCTGTGGAAGGTAGCGGTAAGGTATACATTGGAAAGGGAAAAGAGACTAAAGTTTTTGATTGGAAAGAACGCGATGTGATTGTAGTCCCCTGCTGGTATCCACATCAATTTGAGACTAACGAGGACGCCGTGGTATTCAGTTTTTCTGACAAGGTAGTTCAAACAAAGCTCGGGCTCTGGCGGGAAAAACGTGGCAACGCATGAGTACCCACTTCTCTTCCTGATCGGATTTCCCGACTCCCCCCTCAGAACTTACCAACAAACAAAATTCTTATAAATTATGGCGAATAAAAAAACTTTCTTTTTATCATGTGAGATCAATTGAGAGCGGACTATCTATCCTGCATGGGGCACGATCGTTTAGAAACACCTCACATCGATGAATTAGCCTCAAAAGGGGTCCTTTTTACACGCGCCTACTATCAAGCCCCTATTTGCGGGGGATCTCGCATGAATTTCTATACAGAGCGTTATGCATTTACTCATGGTGCCAGTTGGAATGGAATACCTCTGAATCTTAGCGAAAGAACGATTGGCGACTATCTTAAGCCATTGGGATACAGAGTTGCTTTGGTAGGTAAAACCCACATGGGTTGCCGATCAAGAAGGTATGCCTCGGCTCGGGATTGATCCTCAATCTGATATAGGCATTCAACTGAGTGAATGTGGTTTCGAACCATATGAGAGAGATGATAGGCTTTGGGAAAATGATGACTTCCCGCCGCCTAATTTCGCGTATAATAACCACCTCCGCTCTATAGGGTATGAAAGCTAAAACCCATGGCATGATTTTGCAAATTCTGCCGAGGATCCAGACGGTGAACTTCTCTCAGGCTGGTATTTGCGCCACAGTCACTTGCCAGCAAGGGTGTGCGAAAAAGATTTTGAAACAGCCTACATGACTAATTAAGCAATGGAATTCATTGAAGAAGCCGCTGAAGACCCGTGGTGCCTTCATCTCAGCTATATTAAACCTCATTGCCCCTACATTGCGCCATCACCCTACCGCTCGATGTACGGTCACAATGATATAAAGCCCGTCAATCATCACCCAAAAGAGCGGGAAAATCCCCATCACTTGATGAAGTTATACATGGAACGAGAAGATAGCAGGACTTTCTCACGCCAAGAAGCCCGGGCAAATGTTGTCCCTACTTATATGGGGCTCATAAAGCAGATAGATGACCATATAGGACGGCTGTTTAAATTTTTAGAAGATAACGGTCGTATGAATGATACCGTAATCATTTTCACAAGTGATCACGGGGACTACCTTGGAGACCACTGGCTCGGAGAGAAAGAACTATTTCATGAAGAAAGTGTCCGTATTTTGTTCATTGTCTATGAACCAAGTGTGGCATCTGACGTTTCCCGCGGCAAAGTCGATGATCTACTAGTTGAGTTGATAGACCTCGTTCCAACCTTAGATAGACCTCGTTCCAACCTTAATTGACATTGCCGGAGGCAACATTCCCAACCACATACTGGAAGAGCTATCACTATTGTTACATGGCGAGAACCCCAAGAACTGGAGAAGCTACGTAGTTGGTGAATCGGAGTATGCCTCCCGAATTGCATTTTGGGACCTTGGTCTTGAGGCCCACGAAGCACGTGCTACCATGATTAGAACAGAAGACTGGAAATATATATTCCATGAAAGTTTCCGTCCGGAACTCTTCGATATGAAAAATGACCCTGAGGAATTATGTGATCTTGGCGAGGATCAAGCCTACAACACTATCCTTCAGGAAATGAGAGATTTAATGTTTGAATCACTGCGCAGACGCCGCACACGCACTACTCGCGATAACGATTATATGAAAATGAGAGAAAAACATGCCCTAGAAAATAATAGTAAGCGGCCAGTCTATATAGGTGTATGGTAATAGATGAGTTGCATAATCCACCTCTTTAAACGTAGGACTCCAGAACTTGATTGAGTAAGAATAACCATGGCATCAAGAAAAATTATAATCGGCATGACAGGCGCCAGCGGCTCTGTGTTTGGCATACGACTTCTCGAGGCATTAAAAGAGTCAGATGTTGAAACTCATGTAATCGCTAGTAAATGGGCCCAGCGTACCATGGAACACGAGACCTCCCTGACCGTGGAAAATCTCAGAGACCTAGCTGATGTCTATTACGGTCCTGGGGACATGGGAGCCCAAATATCTTCTGGTTCTTTTATGACAGAAGGCATGGTAATCGTACCTTGCTCAACTCGTTCAGTGGCAGCCATTTCAAATGGGTTTGGTGAACATCTGGTTCACCGAGCTGCCGATGTTATCCTGAAAGAGCGTCGGCCTTTAGTATTAGTCGTAAGAGAAACACCCTTAAATGATATTCATTTAGAAAATATGCTAAAATTATCTCGCATGGGTGTCACCATTCTCCCACCTGTACCTGCATTTTATAATCATCCTAAAACGTTGGATGATATGATCAACCATATTGTCGTACGCATACTCGATCAATTTGCGATTGAGACCGACTTCGCCAAACGCTGGGATGGGGACATGAAAAACGCCTCTCCCAGAGTTCAGCAAGTCAAATAATTCTTTAATTGTTTTGAATTGAAAGGTTTGCTCGTACAACACAAAACGATTGGGTGCCTATTTTATGCCATCATGCACCACAACGTTATGAAATTTATAGATTAATTGTTAATCTGGGTTAAAGAATCCTTGGCGTTTACAAAGCTGCCTTGCTAGTATTGTGTCCAAGTCCCAGTTCAATTTATCCTACTCACCCCCAAAATATAGATTTACGATCATAAGATATTTTTATTCGCCCGTAATATAGCATTTAATACAATTTCAGGCGTCATGGGTTGATGGTTCACCCTTACGCCGAGATAAGAGAGGGCATCGTTTACGGCTCCCCATAATGATGCTGGTGCTCCTATTACTCCTGCTTCTCCAACACCCTTCACACCTAGCTTTGTTCCTATTTGAGGAGTTGTAATATGCGAAACTTCAATGGGCGGAATATCATCAGCCCTCGACACCGCATAATCTAAAAAACTACCACTGATAAGTTGGCCATTAGCATCATAATGACAGTTTTCATTAAGAGCTCCACCTATACCTTGGGCGCTCCCACCCATGACCTGGCCATCCACTAGGTCTCTATTAATAATATTACCACAATCCTCAACAACCCAATGCTTCAAAGGTTTAACCTTTCCAGTATCCATATCAATATCTACCAGACTTCCCTGTATGCCGTTAGCCATAAAATGGGGGCGCTCTTGTGACGTATAACTTCGAGCCACAGAAAACATTTCGATTGCGCCGTCGGGAAGGTTATAGGGCTGATACCAGGCTGTTTTAGCAAGATCCTTAAGAGTAAGGCTTTCCCCTCCGGTTCCCATGATAACGTTATTTTTCAATTTTAGTGTCGTCGGAGTTGCCTGTAATAAATGACCCGCCATGTTAAGGATATTTTCCAGAAGGTCTTCCGCCGCTAGTACTGCGGCCTCACCAGCAAGGGACAATCCTCGCGACGCCCAAGCACCTCCACCACGGGCACCTCCACTATCACTGGAATAAATTTGTATTGTGTCCAGGTCCAAGTTGAGAGCCCTCGCGATTATCTGACGAATACCCGTCAATGTTCCCTGACCTTGGTCAGTAGCTCCGGTCTCGACGCGGATTGTGCCATCCGCCTCCAAACGAATTTGACATTCTTCAACCGAGGTCGCAGGAACGCCCGCTGCACCATAGAGACCTGGGCCTAGCGCCGTTTGTTCTACAAAAGTTGCAATTCCAATTCCCCGTAGAATACCGTTACGTCGCAAACGCTCTTGTTCTTCGCGTAACTCAAAGTAAGACATTTGTTCAATAAGCAGATCAATACAATCAGCCAGAGACAGCTTATCCATATATAATCCCCCATGGGTCGTATGCGGAAAAACCTCCTCATCAAGGTAATGACGTCTACGAAACAATGCAGGATCTTCCCCCAGATCCCGGGCTGCCATATCAATTAGCTGCTCCGTAACGGTGCAAGGTATTGGCTGGCCCACCCCACGGATAGCTCCACTGGGCGGTTTGTTCTGCCAAAAGGTTCGAGACCTGCTGTTCATACCTTCCATTTTATAGGGCGCGCCAAGTTGAACGGCAGCTTGTATCGAATCGCCAACGGAAGAACGGGGAAATATGGAGTAAGCGCCAATTGCATTATTGAAATCTCCTTCCATTCCGATTAGCTCGCCGTCTTCCGTAAAACTAATCGTTGCTGTTACATCAAATTCACGGGCTTGTGCGTCAGATTGAAAAGATTCTATTCGCGTTGCTACATACTTCACGGGGATTGCTAACAACCGTGCAGCTAAAACGGCGGCTATTTCATCTGGATAAAGATGAAGCTTTACGCCGAACCCCCCCCCAACATCACCGACATGAACCCGAACCCGGTTTTCTGCTATACCAAGAATACGCGCTAGTAAAACTTGCACCAAATGGGGAGATTGATGAGATTGCCAGACGGTGAGTTCGTCAGAAATGTTATCATAATTGGCAATAATACCCCTGGGCTCTAGTGTAACTCCCGTTTGTCGCCCAAATGAAAATTGCGCCTCTAAATGCCTGGCCGTTAGATTTTCTGGAACACCCGGTCCTATTTCTATTTCCGAAGCAATATGGTCGTCATCGAAATTAATTGATTGAAGATCAGAAATCACAGGTAATTCAGTATACTCAAGATGAACCGCCGCCGCCGCATCTTCAGCCTGTAATTGGGTCCCTGCTGCAATAACTACAATTGGTTCTCCCTGATGGCGAATATGTTTTTCAACCAAAGGCAACTGCGGCGGAGAACTGTGCCCCGGCATATTATCAAGCCTGGTTTGCGGAATTTCCGATATCAGAGGTGCATAATCGGCCGCAACCATAACCCCTACCACTCCTGGCATTACCTTTGACTGTTCTAACTCCACATTTTTAAGCAAGCCATGTGCAATTGTGCTACGTACGAAAGCCAAATGAGCCAAACGGGGAAGAGTGATGTCATCAAGAAACATCCCCCCTCCAGCAACCAATCTCCTGGCTTCTGATCGGGGTACATTAATTTCCGGAAGACTTTTTGAGGTTTCTGTCATGACAAAACAATGCCAGTTTTGACTACGCCAGGAAAGTCATTGGTAGAAACCATATTTGACCTTGGCCATTCCAAATTTCATACTCTCAGGGTCATGGTCGACAATATTGATATAGAGGCGATAGCTGGTAAAGAGGGAATGCTAGCTCGGGCCTATACGGATCCGGAAGTTTTTAAACTCGAAATGGAGCGTATATTCCAACGAGTTTGGATATTTGTCGGTCATGAAAGTCAAGTGCCCAAACCTGGGAACTTTAGGCGAACGAGTATTGGAACCAATGAAGTCCTTTTAGTTCGGCAAAAGGACTACTCTTTGAAAACCCTATTTAACAATTGCTCACATCGAGGCACACGTCTATGCGCGGCCGCAGAAGGAAATAGAACTTCATTTATCTGTCCATATCACGCATGGACATTTGACCTTGATGGTACTCTTAAAAGGGTGCCTGACGTAGGAAGTTACCCAACCTCCTTTGATATCAATGATCCATCACTCCATTTGAAATCCGCCCCGAGATTACAAGACTACCGGGGATTCATCTTTGCTAGCTTATCTGAGCAAGGACCAAATTTGATTGATTATTTAAGTAAAATGACTAACGCGATTGACAACCTCGTTGATAGGGCCCCAGACGGCATAATTTCGCTTGATGGGGGCCATTTTCGCGTACGATATTCTGGAAATTGGAAACTTCATCATGAGAATGCAAATGACACTGTTCACCCGGGGTTTGTTCACGAATCATCTGTTACGGCTGCCCGACAGTCTCAAAAAGGGAAGAGGGGGAAGGCCGAGCCAATCGACGGTGGGCAGACAAGAGGCATGATGGCTTCCAACGGTCTGTCACCGAAGGATTGGAATACTATAGAGCTTAATGGCATGTCCAATGGACATTCTTTCATGGGTGGCTTTTACAAATCTGGGCTCATAGCTCCTCAAGAAGATGATGATGTTACTCGTACCTACCGAACAGCCTTGGAAAAAGCTCATGGAAAAAAGAAGACTGATGCCATTCTTGGAATGGATCGTTTCAACAACCTCATCTGGCCAAATTTAAACGTAAATTCTCAGTTTCATCAAATAAGGGTGGTACACCCTATTTCAGTTAATGAAACGGTGATTGAAGGTTACTGTTTCCGTCTTAAGGGGGCACCAGAAGAAATCTTTTATCGTTCTATTAGGTTCCTGGGTACATTGGTATCACCCGCCTCCATGATATTTTCTGATGATTTGGAAATATTTGAGCGTATCCAACATGGGCTCGAAAATGGCAAACTTGAGCGATTGGATCATCGCCGTGGAATAGCTACAGACAAACCTTTAAATGGAACTAGTAACTTTCATTCCACTACTTCTAGCGAACTTCCGCTTCGCTCTCAGAGAGCAGCCTGGAAATACTGGATGAGCGCCGGTCAATGAATGCGGAAGTCCTCCTCCAAAATAACGTTCAAGCCTTTCTTATACATGAGGCTGACCTATTGGACAGAGGACTGTTCGGAGAGTGGGTGGACCTATTTGATGAAGATGGCATCTATTGGGTTCCCTCCTTGCCGTTCCAGGAAGATATGCTTGGCCAGGTTTCTATAATCCTAGAAGACAAGGAACTTTTGAAATTAAGGGCGACCCGTCTTGCTCACCCCAACGCCCACGCCTTCTCTCCTCCTCCATCAACCGTCCACCTGGTAGCTAACATCTCTACAACGTTAGAAGGAGAGGATGTTATCGCAACATCCAACCTTATCATGACTGTATTTCGCAATGATAAGGAAAACCAACTTAGCGGCAGGGTCACACACAAGCTTAGAAAAGTGTTAAATGGATTTCGTATTCAGCTCAAAAGAGTAGATCTGATCCAAGCAGGCGGCACTTTCTCGGCTATTACGGTACCGCCTTAATTAAGCATTCCGTCAAAATATTTATATAGCGATGGTTTGTATTCAATCCCAATACCAGGTTTGTCACTCAGGTATGCAGATCCATCCTCGATTTTTGTATCGTCTGATACGCCACTAAAAGGTGTATCCAATACGCTGGCCGTTTCATGTCCCCCTAAACCGAGTCCACTACTCACGTGCAAGGCCAACTGATGCCCGGCATGCGGGATGAAATCTCTCCTTGACCAACCCCCTGACTCTGCGAAGGAAAGCATTCGAAGAAATTCAGTAATTCCGTAGCTGAGGACGATATCCATCTGCAGAGTATCTCGCCCCGGCGTTAATCCACCATATCGGAGTAAATTTACGACGTCAGCGACCGCAAAAATATTTTCCCCTGTTGCAACGGGGGTTTGAATTGATTTGACCGTCGCGGTCAAGGCCTCATAATCGAGTGGGTTAACAGGTTCCTCGATCCAACGAAGCGAAAATTCATCTATATGTTTAAGATAATCATCTAAATTTTTGTTTCCAAACGCACAATTAGAATCTACAGCAATTAATTGAGAGGCGCCTGCAACTCGAATTGCAGCTTCGATCCTTTTGTTATCTAAAACAGGGGGTGCTCCGCCAACTTTTATCTTGAACCAGGCATAACCGTCATCAAAACATTTACGAGCTTCATCCACGATATTTTGGGCGTCAACGGCATCAGTCCTATAATGACCTCCACTACCATAAATTGCTGTCTCCCCAGCCGCCACACCCCCGTCATCCACATGACCTACGTCCCGCGCCAGGAGTGCCCAAAGTGGCAAGTCTTCAGACTTTGCCCATGCGTCCCACATTGCCGTTTCTATCACACCGACAGCGCCGGACCGCTCCCCATGACCTCCCTCTTTTTCATTCTGCATCAAAACATCCCAGAAATTGAGCATCGAAAAGTTACCCTCAGCCTGATCGATGAAATCCTCGGGCTGTGCATTTAATAGTCGGGGAATAAACCTTTCATTCAATAATCCGCCATGGCCATAGCGGCCGTAGGAGGAAAATCCTAGTCCCTTAAATCGTCCTTTTGCTGTTTCAATTTCGACTACCACGGCACTTGCCGTCATAGTGGAAAAAGAAATAGCGGCATTAGATGTCTCGCTCTCCAAAGGGACAGTCCGCTCATGAATTGATACGATTTTCATTAAACGTTTTACAAATTTTTGTATTTATAAACGCCAATTATGCTCTGAAACATCGAATACGACGCCATTAACGTCCTTAAATTTGGTTTCCGCATCAACTCCAGGGTATTCTGGTAACTCCATAAAAAACTCGCCGCCTGCTTCTTCGATTTTTCGTGTTGTAGCTACTTTATCATCGACTACAAAGCCGAAATGGTGGAGGCCTGCCCAATCTCGGCTGTTTATCATCCCCCCCTTACCATCGGGAAAACATAGCAGTGTAAGATTCATTATCCCATCAGAAAGGCTGATAGCATTGCCGACCGGACTTTCAGCCTCACCAACCCGCTCCATCTCAAATACAGACTCATAAAAGTTAGCGGCCTCCTCCAGATCAGGAACCTGCATAGCAATATGGCGTAGCTTACTCATGAATTGTCTCCCAACGATGCGATAGCATAGGTTTTAGCACGCTGAACAACTTCAGCCCACCTCTTGCGTTAAGTAAATATTAGGCGCCTTAGCCTATTGGGCACTGAGTAGAATTGAGAGGAGGGGCAACCATGCAAAAAATTCTTGATCCTCAGTTTATTGAAATTCAGCTGCTGGTTTTAAAAAACTGGTTGTTTAATGAGGTTTTTGTGCTCAGCTCATTGGGCCAAATCTTATTCATAATGTTAGCCTTCATGGTTGCCTATTCCGCTCGGAGACAATCAAAAGGTCTAATTAATAAACTAACCCATTGGAGAGGCGCCGATGACTGGATTGCCCGGGCTGGAGACACCCTCTCGATCCTGACGCTACCTCTCGTCTGGGTTTTTATACAATATATTTCCAGTTTGGTCGCAAGCTTTTCCGGTTGGCGTCACCATATCCTTACTGTAACAGTGAGCCTTCTAACGGCATGGATCATCATTCGTCTGACTACAGTACTAATCCGTGACAAAACCTGGTCTAAGATAATTACTCTGGGTGCCTGGATCGTTGCAGCATTGAATATTCTTAACTTGCTCGATCCAACCGTGGCGTTCCTTGACAGCATGAAAATTGGTCTTGGGGATCTAAGCATCTCTGCCTTAATGATAATTAAAAGTATGATCTCCCTGGCTATCCTTCTCTGGTTGGCTTCATTCTCCTCTCGGTTATTAGAACAACGTATTAAGTCAATGCCGAGTGTCACCCCCACAATGCAGGTGTTGCTTACCAAAATTCTAAAAATTGCCCTAGTAATCATTGCAATTATAGCAGCAGTCAGCATTGTTGGTATTGATTTGACCGCCTTCGCAGTCTTCTCCGGAGCGGTCGGTGTTGGAGTTGGTCTTGGTCTTCAGAAATCCATTTCGAACTTGTTTACTGGCATACTGATTTTGATGGATAAATCTGTTAAACCAGGTGACGTCATTGAAGTTGGTGAAACTTATGGGACTATAAATTCCCTTGGTGGTCGTTATGTTTCAGTCATTACACGGGACGGAATTGAACACTTAATCCCAAATGAAGAAATGGTGACACAGAGGGTAGCGAACTGGACCCGCACAAACAGCAATATCCGTGTGCGACTTCCCATAGGTGTCGACTATTCGACAGACTTGCCGAAGGCTTTGGATTTGTGTGCAAGTGCCGCAACTCGCGTTGAACGTGTTCTACCTAATCCTGTACCTATATGCCTCACCAAAAACTTTGGAGATAGTTCCATTGACTTGGAACTAAGGATCTGGATCAATGACCCGCAAAATGGTATTGCCAATGTCTCAAGCGATATTTACCTGGAAATCTGGAATAGTTTTAAAGAAAATGGAATCCAATTACCGTTCCCCCAGCGCGATATCCATTTAAAAACAATTCCCCAGGACAGTATCCAAAATTTACTCAGGAATGCTGCCCCCGGTATCGACTAAATATAAATTTCAAGAATACGTCTTATACACGTCCACCTATCTCCGGAGAACCCGGAGCGTACCGAAATGCTCTAAATACCCAATTCACGTGATCACCCATGAACATTAGATCGAAATGCGGATTGATAAACTCCCAAACAATTTTTCCGTCTGGTGTAACCTCAAATATACGGCCAAAAGATCCTTCGCAAATTAGTGTGTTACCCGTCCAGAGGCGTTCAACCCCACTGATGTGATGGGAATAGAAAAATGTCATCGGGTCGTCACGATATTCCCATACAGTTTCATTAGAATCTGGATTGAATTCGGTAATGAACGAATGAGAATGGGGGGCCGAAGTATTCATGCCATTTGCAAATAGGATGATATTGCCGTTTTTAAGCATCTGACAATCATGCTGCCCACCCCACGAATCGTCCCTCCTAATCCATCTGATTTTTTGGATGCTTTTTGAAATAATAGCGATGGTATTTATTTGCCTGAGACTAATTAAAACGTCCCCATTCTCTAAGGGGAAACACGTATTCATCCATGCATAAACACGCCGCGAGTTAGAAGGATGAATAGGGTAATCTTTAATATCCATTTCATAGGTGTGCCACTCCCACACCGTTTCTCCGTCAGGCGTAACTTCTTTAAAGAGATCGTTAAACATACCCTCGGGCAATTCCGTACCAGGTATTCCCCCCTGTACACGCTTGACCGCCTCTTCGGGCATCAACTCCCAACTCGCATAGAGGATATTACCATTTTCCAACCGCCGACAATCGTGGTGCTGCCAATCATCCCGGTACTCCATTATTACATTGCCGTCCCAATCAACTTCGCGCATGAGACCTCCAGAGGCACCACCCTTAAAAGGAGGCCCGCCTTCCGTGGCAGAACCATAAAATAGGTTGCCATTCGGAAGTAATCTTGCATACCCACCGGGGTTCCCAGGCAAAGCCCATTCATGAACTACCTCCCCTGCCATATCGAGAAGATAAGTGTTAGGTCTCCATAAAGGTGAATAGAGTGTAAAACCTTTTGTCGCTTCGGGTTCAGAAACTCGAAGACCAAAATTTCTTGGACGCACGTAATGAAGTCCTCTTCTTTTCGCTTCCGTGTTTGCGTTAATCAATTATTTGAGCATATGATTATTAGCTATACTATTGCCTTTAGGGGCACCGAAAGATCAGCTATGATTTCACTAGTGAAATCTGGTGTTCGTCTGTTGAGAGCATCATAATTCCTGCCAATTTAATTGGCCTACTTGGTGTAGTGGCCTGCAAGTCTTAATGCAATAATCTGTCTTCCAATCCATTTTTTTGATTTGCTACCATTATTACAGATAGTTTTTTTTACTATCAACTACACACGAATTGAAAATGTTCTACCCTTTGCAATATTTATCTTATTAATTTATTTTGCCACTTGTTGACTGATTCTATGATCGATACGTTTGATCTAGGGGAAAACAAAATTAAAGTTACGTATCGGTGATATATCGATAATAGGGTAAAACTATGCCTATAGAAGTACTTCCTGTTTGCAGCCTTGGCTCTCTCGCTAAAAGTAACCCAGAATTTGTGTGGCCCCACCGCGCTTCAATTAATCGTCTGGAGCCGGTGTGCCAACCCCGTTTTGATCCGTCATTTTCAATTAATAAGGAAGATAAAGTTTTTACTATTGGCTCCTGCTTTGCCAGTAATATTGCATATCATATAAAAAAAAATGATCTCGAAATATACCCAATCAGAGTACAAAATTCGATCCCAAAAAAGTTCCGTGTCACAAATTTAGACTTTCACTACAATCCCTTCACTATACTACAAACATTTCAGTGGGCCCTTGAACCAGCAAGTATCAAGCCGAGGCATACTTGCTATATCAAAACCGAAGACAGCTTAATCTTTGACCCTACATTAGGTCATAAGGCGACCGGAAAGAGAGAAGAAATAGGTACCATAAACAAACTAATGACCGATAAAGATTCTGAGGTAACTAAATGCCGTATTGTTATTATTACTTTGGGCTTAGTTGAATGTGTCTTTGATTGTGAGTCAGGACTTTACCTTGAAGCATGGCCCGGAAAATTACTCAGTGAGACAAATCAAGATCGATATGAAATACATGTGCTGGAACCCTCGGAAATTTTGGATGCTTTAGAACAAATCCATGCTGTCCTAACAAGGCATTTGCCTGCTGAATTTAAGGTCATACTCACTGTATCACCGGTGCCTCTCTCTAATACCTTTCGAAAGTGCGACGTTATTAGCGCAAACAGTTATTCAAAAAGTAGCTTGCGTACGGCATCCGAAATGTTTTGTGAGTTGCACGATAACGTAGACTATTTACCCGTCTATGAAAGTGTAATGCTTTCCGATCGCCTCGCTGCCTGGTCTTTAGATTTACGTCATCCTTCATCATTTATCGTCCAACTAAACATACTCAGAATGCTAAATAGTTATGTCCATGGCAGGGATGGCGCTCGTTTTGCAAAGAAAATGGGCTTGATTGAGAAAGAAATTCTTAAATTCGAGGAAACGTTCAAAAAATCCTGGCCAAGCGAACTCCGCGCCTTCAGAGGCAACTTTGTCGAAGAAAACTCAAAAATCAAAGATTATATTAAAAAATCAGAGACACTTCGTAGGGCCATGGAAGAAGAAATTTCTAGGCTCAACAAAATTCTCGATGGATTGCAAAGAAGCGATACTGGTTAACTCAAATCGAGTGGCATGATGGCATTCTGACCTAGGTGATGAGTATTAAAAACTTCTGATGCCGATGCCCAACGCAATTGACAAATACGTTCTGCACAAGAAATGGCTCGTTCTTCCTCGATTGTCGTATGGATATGCTTAGCCGCTAAATCCAGTTGACGTTCGGAATGTTCTTGATCAGCTAATTCGTGAGCAACAAAGAATTCAATTGCTGGGTCGTCACGTTCAAATCCATAGAGAGTGGTAAGAGCTGGTATGGTTATTTCATGGTTTAACTGCGGTTGTTGACCCTCCTGTGTAAAAAGAGCAGCTAAAGCAACTCCGACAGGTTCGTTTTCAGCAATATACCGATAGTAGAGGGTCCGCGCCCACCAACTTGGTAGCATCTCTGTTTTATCTATTTCGGTCTGACTCATCCCGGCACTAAGGCAAAAGTCATGTAACATTTGGAGATGTTCATGAGGGTTTTCCCCAACAGCGTGCTGAGCTACCAGTCCCTCTTCCTCTGCGAGGTTTTCAACACACATTTTTTTTATTTCTGCATCGCCTCTGGAATAGAGAATCCCAAAAGATTCCAACGCCAAAACAACAAACTTTGCATGCATCGCCTGATGAATACCAAGAACACGTATATCCAAATCACCGTTGGCTAAAGTAGTGAACAATGGATGGTTTTTAGTATGCCATCCATCCCGGACAGCAATAATTTTTTCGCTGATTGTCTCAACATCATTAGCCATACTGTCAGGTACCATAATGCGCCTCGTATTTACTTGTTATTCTATTTAAAAGTGTTGGCTAAATTGCCAATAATGTCAAATAAGAGATAGAACTATTGTAGTCAACTTGTGATGGAAGAAGTTATTAATTAGGCAAAGTATAGCGAGCGAATTAAAGTATATAATGTCTTTATCTGATCTCTGTAATGGAGTGTTTTCCTCCGCCAAGGCTCTCTCCGAAGGTTTAGAGGAACCTTTGAAACCGGAAGGATTAATCGATTTAGTTAATCAAGCAATCCACCTAAGTAACTGGTTGTGGGATGAAATCGAAAAGCGTCACATAACTGATTTTGAAGACATTGCATGCAAAAAGGGCTGCTCTTGGTGCTGCTATAAGCAAGTTCGAGTATCACCACTCCAAGTTTTTCTGATCGCTGAACACCTTAAAAATAAAAGAATAAAAATTTATCTTGAAGATATAAAATCACGACTAACCGCTTTAGATCAGATAACCAATGATCTCACTTCGGAAGCACGTTTGGCAGCTCAACTTCCGTGTGCCTTCCTTGTAGAAAACTCTTGCTCAATATACGAAGTCCGTCCGCTAGCTTGTAGGGTAGCAACTCTACTGATGCTGATCTCTGTCGACGGCATGTCGAAGATATGGAAAATGTCCAAAAGGAGGAAGAACTTGAAGGACGCCCTTACTGGATTCACGCTGTTCCATTTCATGTCATGCGTACTCTCAGGGAGGGGCTAACGACAGGAATGAAAAAATGGGATCTTGGTCAAGAAAAACTAAAACTGACGGCTGCTAGCCGGATTGCACTCCATGAAAAAGATGCACTCGAAAATTGGATCGCCGGGAAAGATATTTTTGCGAATGGGAGAATAAAGCTAAACTAATTTTTAAGCGACAAAACTGGAATTTTCATAGCACCACCATGGCTATTAAATTAATCTCGCGGCTTAGAGGCAACTCGACCCGCTTAGAAATGATTGATAAGATGAGGAGGAACATAAGGCCTATGCTGCAGCATTTGAATTATCCTGCGGAACAACTTTAAAAAAACAATAGGGTAATTATGACCCAACTAAAATCTGCCCTTAACCTCACCCAAGAACTAATACGTTTCAACACCATCAATCCACCAGGTAATGAAAAACCATGCGCCGACTATCTGGGCGAGATATTAGAGAGTGCCGGATTTTTTGTCAGTTACCATGACTTCGCTGAAGATCGCACAAGCCTAGTCGCTCGCGCCGGCGATGGTAGTAAGCCACCCCTTTGCTTCACAGGCCACATCGACACCGTACCATTGGGTGCAATGAAATGGTCAAAAGATCCCCTCGCCGCTCATATTGAAGACAATCGACTCTACGGTAGGGGTTCTAGCGACATGAAGAGCGGCGTAGCAGCATTTGTCTTTTCGATGGTTGAGTTGATGCCTCACCTTAAAAATACTCCCGGAGTAGTTATTGTCATTACTGCAGGTGAGGAAACCGGTTGTGAGGGGGCATTTCAATTGGTGAAGCAAGGAGATGTATTGGGGGAAGCGGGCGCTATCATCGTTGCCGAACCTTCTGCTAATTACCCATTAATTGGTCATAAAGGTGCTCTTTGGCTGAAAGCTCGAAGCCAAGGTATCACCGCCCACGGATCAATGCCCGAATTAGGTGAGAATGCCATATACAAATCGGCTCGTGCCATTACTAAACTTGAGGAATTCGACTTCAACGTTGCCCGTCACGAAATTTTAGGAAAACCCACGCTAAACGTTGGAACCGTAGAGGGGGGCATGAATATTAACTCAGTTCCCGACATGGCGGAAGTCGGGATCGATATCCGTACTATCCCAAGTCAGCAGCACAGCCAAGTAAAAGAAGGCCTCCAGAGTTATCTGGGTGAAGAGGTTGAAATTGATACATTGGTAAATGTCGGTGCAATTTGGACTAACCCCCATGATACTTGGATACGGGAAGTATTTAAAATAATGACACCAATCTTAGGTGAAGAAATTGAAACCCGTACTGCATCATATTTTACTGATGCGGCCGCTCTTACTCCCGCTTACGGGGGGGCGCCAACTGTCATATTGGGTCCGGGAGAACCCCTTATGGCACATCAAACCGACGAATATTGCCAAATTGATCGTATTGAACAAGCTGTGGAAGCGTACCTTAAATTAGCTCAGTCTTGGTGTGAACTTTGAATTGGTAAATCTATCGAATTTGAATTCCATCGGATTAGAGCCACCGGGTCAAATGCCACCGCCCTTCTCCCAGTTTTTGTAGGAGGCTTCAGTCCAATCTAACAAGATTTTAAAAGTGATGATGGTGTTTTGACGTTACCTTGATCTTTGTTTCGAGGACCATTTATTTTTTTGCCCAATCTTCCAAATCACGCCTGGCTGCGGATTAGCGGTTTTTTGGAAAAAGGCGATCGTAGTCAGCATCCTCAACAACTGCCTTTAGGCCTTTTAGGCTTCCCGTCCGGAAGTCTTTCACTTTTGCACCCATGACACCCCCCTTTTTGTGTTCGATACTCATCGTTAACCTCAAATTTTTATTATGCATCTCGCATTTCATCTCCGTTGATTAAATAACGGCACAACAGTTCTTTAAATGCTGGAAAATCTTTTTCACTATACCCACGCAAAAGTACGTTTAACATTTTACAGATTGCCAATGAAATAAAATTTGACATCTCTTCACTTGCTTAAATAAGTCCAACGTTGACAACGCGGAGATCCCCTTTGTCACGACTTCTGGCCACAAATCCCCTCGCTTCGAGCCTATCAAGCATGCGGGTCTAAATTCGGTATAACTTTCTATACTGGAATTACGCCTTCATTAATAGATGAGGAACAGGCAGTGCCGTTGAATTTGAAGATAGTTCAATGTAACATGAACCGATTAAAATGCTAACCAACCAAAGGGACTGAGCAGGATGCGATTGATTGACCTGAGTGGTGAGATATTTCACAAATGCCCAACACTCCCCAACCATCCCCCAGCTGTAATCACCGACTGGAATACCCATGACACATTCCGGGAGGCCGAGGGCGTAAAGTTTTCCATAGCATCAAAATATATGGCATTTGGCGAACATACGGGGAGCCATGTCGATGCACCGGTACACTTCGATGCTGATCCTAATGCGCTTTCTGTCGATCAAATGCCTCTGGAGGATTTTTATACGGAGGCCGTTTGTCTTGATCTTTCACACATTAAACCAAAGACCGACATCAGTATCGATGATCTGGAGAAAGCAGAAGCAACGGCCGGTATAGAAATCAAACCGCGAGATACGGTGCTCTTATATATGGCCCACTACGATCGCACATTTGGTACACCTGCATTTCTAACCGATTGGCCCGGCTTAACTAAGGAATCCACTGAATGGCTGGGGAGAAAAAAAATACTTATGTTTGGTGTAGAGGCTCCCAGCCCAGGGCGACCGGGCAAACACAATTTTGAAGTCCACCTAGTTTGTCGGGATATGGGTTTCACCCACATGGAAGGTCTTGCTAACCTTGGCCAGGTGGTAGGGAAAGGCCGCTTCCGTTTTATCGGGTTCCCTCTAAAGATAAGGGGAGGAACAGGAAGTCCCATTCGCCCGGTTGCTGTGCTCGAAGAATAAATGATTAAAGGTTTAACTCATTAGCGAAAAATTGTGTGTGCCCCGCGCGCAACATCCTCCTATCTGCACCACCTTTTTTTGCTATTTAATCAAGCCACCGTAAATTTTCAGCTAGAAAGGCTTTTTTTATGCTTTGATAGGTTTTGGCTGGATGTTACATTAGTAATCTCTAATTTCTCGGAATTTCTTCAACCTAATGTCCAAACCTAAATTTGCCGAAACTGATCGATACGGCTGGATAGTAGTAGCTGTTGCCTTTTTCCTAAGTGTCATTTCTTTTGGCACTTTGTCATCTGTAGGTATATTTTTAAAGCCATTGATCGCCGAGTTTGGATGGACCCGCGGCAATTTATCTTTGGGTTATACTGCAGTCACATTTGCTGCAGCATTTGCAGGAATTCTATGGGGAATTGTTGTAGATCGCCATGGTTCACGATGGGTAGTACTCTTAGGCGCCCTTATCCTTGGCATACCATTGTTGTTAATGGCTCAAATGGAAGTCATTTCAGAGTTTTATTTATATTACTTTCTGTTTGGCGCCTTTGGACACGCAGCTATTACAGGCCCCCTTTATGCATGCGTTGGACTATGGTTTACAGAAAATGTTGGACTAGCTCTCGGAATCACTTTCGCTGGAAGCGCCGTAGGGCAGGGTATACTGCCATATATAGCCCGTCATCTTATCGATAATTTTGGGTGGCAAACATCTTACACTATATTAGGGGTCGCCTATATATTACTCGCAATTCCAGCCGCAGTTCTAGTTCGTGACCCCCCTAACCGAAAAGATATCCTATCTAACACTTTATCAAATCAAACAAATTCAGCACAATTTCCCCTGACACCGGTAGCGGTCGTCATCTGGATTTCAATCGCGGTAATATTTTGCTGTATATCAATGTCCGTGGTGGTTGTTCATTTAATACCCCTTCTCACCGATCATAATATTTCATCGGAAGATGCCGTCACTGTCTTTTTAACATTAATGATAGCTGGCGCTTGCGGCCGTATTTTAGCTGGTAAGCTCACAGATCATATAGGTGCTTTACCGAGCTATGCCCTCATGTCATTGCTGCAAACATCGGTCGTTTTCATTTTTCCATACGTCCAAAATTTGTTCCTAATTTACTTAATTTCGGTAATTTTTGGGATGGCTTTTTCAGGGGTCATGGCCTCGTTTCTCATATCTGCCAGAAGGATGGTCCCACCCCACGTTCTTGCACGTTCTATGGCTATTGTCGGCTCAGCTGGTTGGGTTGGTATGGGTCTTGGCGGGTGGCAAGGTGGAATATTGCATGACCTGACGGGCTCTTATCATTGGTCCTTTGCGAATGGCAGTATCGCAGGTTTGATAAACCTGCTAATTCTGTTTTTATTCTACAAGCATATTCGTCAAAGGAGCCCTAACCATAATTTTTATACGGGTATAAATAATCAATGACCATTGACCAATCCAGTTCCCTTAATATTGGGACTTTCACAACTACCATCAAAATAATAGCTTTGTCTTACTCTTAAAATACCCACCGCCAATAATTAAAAAACGGAGTTATTTTCAGATGACAACCAATGAAACCAAAAATGAAGGCGCCTATAAGGCGGGAGACGGTAGATATGTATTTGACATCAAGGAACTCAAAGGACTGATGGCTGGTCCCGAATATGCTGAAACATTTGGACCGGTTGTCGAGGGTGAATTGACGCAAGTTGGTGTGATGACACTACCGGCGGGTCAAAGTTCCGCGCCTCACTTTCATCCCAACGAGCAATGGGTCTATGTTTTACAGGGAAAACTCCGTGCCACGGTGGATGGTGAGGAGACAGAGGTAGGACCTGGACACCTCCTCTATTTTCCAGCGAATGTCGTTCATAGTGTTACTGTCTCAGCAGATGAAGATTGTCATTTCTTCACGTGCAAGGATATGCGCAGTGGTATTTCAGGAACTCCAGTAGCGAGCCAGAAACCTTAGTCCCATCAGTTGTTCTTCATTCCTTTGACTTTCGATAATTCACCCCTTAGTAGCGCCACGTCAAATAATGTTTTGCCAATTCCGGCTCCCGACACCTTGCCTTTAAGCTGCCTGTTTTTAAGAGCAAAATTTTAGGTATTGGTTACTGACATAACGCTTCATACGCTTATAATTATGAAATAAATTCTATGGAATAGGATAACATCATATGCGATTAGCTTCACAAGTAGCATTAATAACCGGGGGCTCAGGGGGGTTTGGCCAGGCAACTTGCCAACGTTTTATTGAAGAGGGTTCAACAGTTATCCTTGCAGATATTGATGAAGAAAAACTTGCAGATTTAGCACTGCAATATCGTGATAAATCCAATCAAGTCAAATGTATGACGTTCGATGTATCAGACTTCGAAAAGGTTAAATTAGGTGTAAATGGTATTATTGCCGAATTTGGGAAAATCGATATCTTAGTTAATAACGCAGGTTACTTACCCAAAAATGATCATTGGCTGGAAAATCCGATTGAAGATTGGCACAAAGTAATAAATGTTAATCTTAGCGGGGAATTTTATTGTGCCCGGGCCGTTGCAAAGCAGATGATGGAGAGAAGGGAGGGTCGTATAATCAACATCTCTTCTTCGGCCTTCCGGCATGGTGGAGTTCCGGGCGGCGGTGGTGTCTCCTATACCGCTTCCAAGGCAGGCGTGGTTGGATTAACGAGATCATTGGCAAAAGCACTGGGACCTTACAACATAACTGTTAATGCCATTGCACCCGGTCCAACATTGACACCCATGACAGAAAACTGGCTTCCACAATCCGAAGATAAACTTACCGAAAGCATCCCACTGGGACGACTGGGTACTCCAAAGGATATAGCAAATGCCGCTCTTTTTTTGGCGTCTAAAGAGGCTTCGTTCATTACAGGAGCATGCCTAGATGTTAACGGCGGCTTCACCATGAGTTAACAATAAACGTAAATCTGAGTTCTATTTCTGTATGCCACTGTCACGGCAATTCATTTACGGTAGTCATAGTTCTTATCTAAACGTTCCATTAAGTAGTTCCAATAATTTACCGCTTTAAATTCTTTTTTTTCATGCAATCCAGGTATAGGTGATACCAGGATTTCCATGGGTGGATCAAAGAAATAAGGCTGGGAATATCGCTCCCCTCCCGTAATATTTTTTACCCGATGAGGTGTAGAGATAAAAATACCTCCTGTCCAAATAGAAAGAATATCTGCAACATTCAAAACGAACGTGCCGTCTATTGGAGGTACGCCAAACCAACTTCCAGCTCACCCACATCATCCTGGGCAACCAAAGTTATAAAGCCGTAGTCTGTGTGGGGAGCTGCACCGTAAAGTCCATCCTCTTCTTCTTGCGGCCAATAGTGAAGCAGGCGAAGAAATTCTGTTGGACACTTAAAGAATTTATCAAACCAGTCTTCATCTATTCCCAATCCCCGGGCTATTGAGTGTATAATTTGAATTGAGAACATCCGCATATCTCTCATATACGTCTTACAAACCGCCTCCATATGGGGCAATTCTTGTGGTCATTGGTTGGGACCATCCAGAGGCTTCGGGTTTTCCTCTTCCCCCCATCGGCATTAATCTCTGAAAGCGCAAGACAAGAAATAACTCGCTCTGATTTGGTTTTGTCACATTGGCGACAGATGACGTAACGATTATCGAGGTTTTTGGAGCTAAATACCCCCGATGCCACTTTTATTAAGGGTATAGTTTCTTTTAACGTCAGGCGTTAAAAGAAATCTATGCACGTCTCATTGAGTTTCTTGATATGTTCGTCGGCAATTCCGTGACCTTCCACGTATGCCAAACCAATATCTCCAAGAGCTTCATGCAACGCCGCATCAACAGACCTACGGTCCCTGGAGTCAGAGAATTCAAGTTCAGAAATGTCTATCAATGGAAGAGAATGAGACATGGAATTTTCTACGTGACCTCGATAACAGCACCCATTCCCGCTGCATGATGCTCTAACATATGACAATGGAACAACCATAAGCCCGGATTATCAGCGACAAAACGGAACTCCGCATTTTCACCTGGCTGCATGAGGTATGTATCTCTTTTGCTCAAGGGGTCTTTAACAGGGTTTAATCGAGAATTTACCCAAAAATGATGCCCGTGAAGATGCATCGCATGTGGCCATCGCGTGTCGTTTTGTATGTCTAGTATAACAAATTGCCCTCGTCTTGCAGTCCCAAGGATATGATCATGACCACCGACAGCACCATTAAATGCCCAGACTTTCCGATGTTTCTGGGCAAGATCCCGAAGGGGTGTCATTATTCCATTTAATTTTGCAGATTTAAGGTTTCCCATTGCACCTCCCTGCATATGAACCGGGATTTTAAGCGTAGTGGAACTGGCATCTGGTGGTTGAGGTCTTATAGGGGTAATTAACTCCTCGTTCAGCGCTCCTCCACCCTGCCCTAAACTTTTGTCCAATAGGAAACGTGCAATAGTAATTGGCATGGTCCTAGTTATAATTTGAAGTGCAAACTCTGAAAGATTACCGCTTAGGTCTAGAATGACATCCACCCTCTGGGACGGACCAATAGTCAAATTAGGACTTTCAAACGGATCAACCGGATAACCATCCAGAGCGATGGTACGTGGCTTAACGCTCGTAAAATTAAGATCAAATACCCTCGCATTTGCAGCGTTAATTAGACGAAGCCTCACACGGCTATTATCCTTTAACCGGTGACTTGGCCTGGACACACCATTTACCGTAACCCAGTTTCCGATCCTCCCGGTATGAGCCCAATCGTGCAAACTACCGAAGGTTTGTTCTCTAATTTGACCAACGCCATCCAATTGCCAATCATCAATCATCAAAACAAGATCATGATCAACTTTCGGGTCTTCGGGTCCATTTACGATCAACGGTCCGTATAAACCGCGTGCAACTTGCTCCCAGGCTTTATTATGGGAATGATACCAGTAAGTCCCGGCATCCGGGATCTCAAAGTCATATAAGAACTGTTCACCTTTTTTGACGCCTGGTTGGGTGAGTCCCACGACCCCATCCATTGAATTTTTGACTCGCACCCCATGCCAATGAATGCTGGTGTCTTGCGGTAATTTATTATCGAGACTGACCTTAGCTCGATCCCCTACGTTGAACTGAAGCGTAGGTCCGGGAGTTCTTTGGTTAAATGTCCAAAGGTTTGTTAAGACTTCTGACTTTTCCTTTTTGTAAATCGAATTGGCAGATTGAGCAGCTCTCAAAGTGAAGTCAGGACGCGTATTAGCTGGAGATCTAATGGGAATTGCAGCTGCTCCCAATATCAGACCTAAACCTTTAGTGAATTGACGCCTGTTCAAATTCATTTTTTATCCAAAATAACCAGAACGGTATTATTTAGATTACAACAGGAATAGAGAACAAACATTCTTTTAGAAAAATAAATATTACGAAAGGATACCGATCTACCCAGCTTTTAACCGCACTAGCATTCGACTTAACCTTTTTTCTTTACTCGGTATTCCCGATGGCAGTTTTTACAGGTCCCACCCAGGGTGCGGAATTTCTCCATTACCAAATTTGGTACACCAGTGCTAGTTGCTTGAGCCAATCTTTGGGCCGCCTGATTTAGATCCTTTATAATTTTCTTAAAGTCTCTGGGTTGCTGCCAGATTTTAAGGCTTGCCTCAGACATTCCCCCACCACTCCCAGGGGAGAATAGTTCCATAATCTTTTGACTTCTTTCAGCAATATCAATCGCTTCCAACTTTATAAGAACATAATTAACTGAAGTTTTGTCACGCAATTCCTTATTAATTTTCTTCATTGAAGCGGCATAAGACTTCATTAGTTGCATGCGTTCTTTTACAACACCTTTAGCACCCATATGGGCTTGCATTTGAAATACCGGCATGCCCCCTCTATCACCGACGGCCCCTAATGTGTGGCTTCCTTTAAGAGCTTCAGATTTGCTGCCAAAACAAACTGAGCTGAAAAGACGATGGAGAAAAAGAAGAATACGCAAGCCAGAGAGTTTCTCAACTTACTCTCCTATTTTTCTCATTTTCTAGAAGCAACCTTTTTTTCTCCACTCCCCCTTCTCCTGAATAACCCCCTAAACCACCGTCCGATCTGATTACTCTATGACAGGGTATAGTTATTGGATACGGATTTTTTCCACATGCATTTGCAACGGCCCGTGCCGCCTTTGGGTAACCTATCAGTTCTGCAATTTCTTTGTAAGTTTTGGTTTCACCACTCGGAATTTTATTTAACTCATTCCAGACTTTGATCTGAAAGTTTGTTCCTTCTAATTTCATTTACTATTTACCTTCACTCATTTTATGTTTGGAGTTTGAATACCCCCTAAGCCACATGAGAGCGCATGTCTACTTAAATTAAGACAAGTACTTACGCAATTTACAGTGGTAAAAGAAAAATACTGGTTCTTACGCTACGTCTGTTTTTTGAGAAATAATAAAAGCCTGCCACAGTTTCAGGTTAAAAAAACGGCGCGCTGACCAATACTGTAATTATGTTCAGCGCGCCCTCAAGGAGACACCTCACATTAATTCGAATTACAAATCAGTCTATTATTCCACCAAACCTATCCCAGAGCAGGTCGCCCCTTATCCCTCATCCACCAACTTGATTTTAAACATTGATGATAGAGCTGAATAGATGAAATTTTCGGAATAGTTGCAGAAGTCGTGACTGTTGCATTTATTTCATCTAACCAACCTAATGATATGCCCTAGGATAATGCTAGAATAGATGGTTGGAGAACGTCTTTCCGAAAACTCTGGGAAATTAAAGGTTCTGTTGCTGACAACTATGAAGTTGTTGTAACAATGATTGAAGGAAGGAACGTTTGAGACGATGAGTGGTAGCAGTATACGTTTTGGTAATGACCTCGATGGTATGCGGAGCGAAGATTTTCCTCTGCTGACCGGCAGGGGACAGTTCAGTGACGATCTCAACGTAGATGGTCAACTGCACGCCGTATTTGTACGAGCACCCGTTGCCCATGCCGACATCGACAACATCAAAACAAACGAAGCACTGTCAATTCCAGGCGTCATTGGTATATATACGGGCTCCGACCTGGTTGCCGCCAATATAGGAAACGTACCAGCAGCGACCTCGATCAACGGACGTAATGGCAATCCAATGCTGCATGCACCAGTTCCGGTGTTAGCCCATGACCGCATCCGCCATGTCGGCGAGCCCATAGCAATCGTGGTGGCGGAAACCTTTGCTTCGGCCCAGGATGGTGCCAACACAGTTCATCTGGAACTACGTGAGCGACCCGCAGCTGCGACGGTTACCGCCGCTCTCGCAACGGGGGCACCCATAATTTATGAAGATGCGCCCGATAACATTGCCCTCGACTGGACAGATGGCGACAGAGCCACCATTGATGCCACGTTTGCCTCTGCCGCTTATGTTGTCGAGACAACGATTACAGATACACGGCTCGCTCCAGTTTCAATGGAGCCGCGAGCCGGCATCGGTGAATGGGATAAGGACAGTGGACGCCATACTTTGACGGCAGGTACACAAGGCGTAAACCTCGTGTCACGCATTCTAGCCGAGCATGTCTTCAAAGTAGAACCCGAAGACGTCCGTGTCATTACACACGATGTTGGCGGTGGATTTGGCATGAAATCCCAGCCCTATTCTGAATACGCTGCTATTTTATTTGCCGCAAGGGAAACCGGCAGACCCGTTAAATGGGTAAATACGCGGCTCGAAAGTTTCCAATCCGATACCGCTGGCCGCGACGGTATACTAAAGGGTAGCATGGCATTCGACCGCACGGGTAAGGTTCTGGCACTTAAGTTTAAGAATAGCGTCGGAATGGGTGCATACATATCAGCTTTTGGTGCAATTTTTGCGACCAACAACACTAAAAACTGCCTATCCAGTGTCTATACCATTCCCCAAATCCACATCGATGTGGAAATGGTTTTAACGAATGCAGCTCCCCTCGGCCCCTATCGTGGTGCGGGACGGCCGGAGGCGATTATCATGGTCGAGCGTTTGCTTGATCTTGGTGCCAAGACTTGCAGACTTGAGCGAACGGAAATTCGCCGCCGTAATCTAATTCCGGTATCTAAAATCCCTTATGAAACACCGGTTGGACAGATTTACGATTCAGGGGAATTTGAAGCGATATTAGACCGTGCACTCGTTCTTGCCGACTGGGATGGGTTTCCTAATAGGCGGGCAGCAAGTCAAGCTAACGGGAAGATACGCGGTATCGGCGTCTGTTGTTTCCTAGAAATTGCTGGAGGTATCCTCAATGAACCCGCTAGTTTTAATATCCAAGATGGCAAAGCCGTCCTAAGACTTGGCGTACAGGAAATGGGTCAGGGGCATTTGACAACCTACACTAACCTGATAGCCAAACATCTCGGTATCAATACAACCGATGTCGCGTTGATTGAGGGTGATAGTGCTGACGTGCCTGGCTTTATCCCGGCCGTTGCCTCGCGTTCCTTAATGTTGGCTGGGAGCGCGGCTGTGCTGGCCTGTGACGAAGCTGTTGAAAAAGGTCGGGTGATTGCCGGCAAATTACTTGAAGCGGCAACCGATGATATTGAGTATGGTAAGGGTAGCTTCCGGATCGCCGGGACAGACCGAACGATCCCCCTTCTTGAATTACCGTCGCGGGCCGTCGCATCTGGTCTCACAAATTCCAGTTTGGATACCACATACGAATTTGTTTCACCGCAAATGAGTTTCCCAAATGGCTGCCACATCAGCGAAGTCGAAATCGATCCTGAAACTGGCTCGCTAACAGTCGTCGGCTACTACGCTGTCGATGACGTAGGAAACGTATTCCAGGAAATGATAGTTGAGGGACAAATTCACGGCGGCATTGCCCAGGGGCTTGGCCAGGTCCTCGGTGAGCAGGTGATCTACGACGACAACGGTCAACTTCTGACAGGAAGTTTCATGGACTACCCCATGCCGCGAGCAGATGAGATACCGTCTCTAGCCGTGGAACATCATTCGGTTCCCTGTACCAATAACCCGCTTGGCGTAAAGGGAGCAGGAGAATCGGGTGTTGCAGGCGCGCTCCCTTCGGCATTTTCAGCAGTTCTGGATGCTCTGTCCACGCACGGCGTGAACGACTTCGATCTGCCGGCAACTCCATCTCGCGTATGGGCAGCACTTCATAGCAATGCGCCTGCCTAAAGATCCAACACCCTAAAGGTTAATTCGCGGACTTAATCTATTCGGAAAAGATTTTTTGCAGTAATAGAGCGCTTTCTTAATTTGTTAAAGCTTCGAGGTTCTCTTACTCATCCCCAATATATACCATCGTGTCTTCGGCACTGTCGTTAGTCGAATGTAATTCCTAGCAAGCCTCTCTAAGACCTGACGTTGCCACAGATCTGAAACAAACCAAGAGCTGGAAACGGATCCAATCTGTAAGCATTGCGGGCGTGACAAAAAGTAAAGGGATGCGCCTGTTCCATGAAGCCATACGACGGTTGATGTGGCCCCTATCTTCAGCGTCCGAGAGTATTGCAGGCGATGTTCTATCGCTAACATAAATTGACATGGCTTTTTTTACGGTACTCACCTCAACGCCAATAAGATCACTCTGTTGACTAAATGTTTTTAAAGCCCGACAGCATAACAAGTTTAACAATACCTTATGAGCCGGAGATGTTCTAAGAAACAATGCCTACGGTGTCTCTTCCTCATCGACACTACACATCATCTCTAATCTGTGCTGCCCAACAAACAGGCAATACTGGTAAATAGGGTCAGTTGCATGGGTTATGAAGTATTCAGAATACTCTGGGTACTTTTCTGTAAACTCCGAGGGTAAAATTTAGCCCCCTAGTTTCATGTATTCTTGGCGGCAGGCATTACGGACGTCACCGATTGCATCGATTTCAAACAGATCATCGAGCTTACGCCACGTGGAATCTATAGGTTTTTGTTTTTTATTTCATTTATTTTGGAAAAAAATTCCCTTGCGTCTCTACGCTGTTCTCCCAGTCCCCCTACCTCAAGACACTTCTTTTTCCGGAAAAGCTCCTTTAAGATGCAGCTAAACGCAACTAATTTACAAATTTCTATAGACACTTGGCCAATTATTTACTGCTAGCAGACGGTTATTATATTTTTTGTAATCCTTTGAAAATCAACTAATTGAATACCTACACACCATCGGTAGAGCGACCAGATTTATTATTTTGGTTGTACGTTTACATCCTCCGGTTACTCTTTAGAAGAAATAGGAGCCTCACCAACTACACTAGTCCGCCATAACAGACGCCGTTCACTTTCCGTGTCATAGTCTGTCGCAGTATGGATCAAACCGCGATTATCCCAAATAAGAAGATCCCGAACCCGCCAATGATGGTGGTAGGAAAATGTATTCGTCGTCTCTTCAAATAATCGCCAAATCTCGGCGTAGACCTGTTTAGGGTCATCACTACCTTCTACGGCGATAAAATCATCGCCACCTATGTATAGTCCCTCCCGCCTGGTTTCAGGGTGAAGTCGAGCGAAAGGGTGACTAACGTCGGGAGTGCGGGCTTTTTGCTCGGCCGTTAACGGATCGACATTAGAACGCTGGCTGTAGAGATGATTATAACTATAGCGGCCTTGTAGTTTACGTAGGCGGGATTTCATTGTTTCTTCCATGCTGTCCCACATACAATATAAGCTCGCGAATAGGGTGTCCCCGGCAACCTCCGGCACCTCAATTCCGTATAGGATGGTGTAGGCGGCCGGTTGGGCCATATATGCTAGATCAGTATGCCACCCAAACCCCTCGCGGGTGTTACCGATCGGCTCGCCGTTCTCAACAATATTTGATAATACATAGATCTCTGGGTGGCCCGGCAAAGAGAACTTCTGAAGTACGTGCGGTAATGGCTCACCAAACAACTTCGTAAAATTAGATAAATCTTCTGGCTCTAGTCTTTGATCCCGAAAACATAGCAATTGGTGCTGAAACAATGCATCTTTGATACCCTCCAAGGGAATGGTTGTTCCAATTTCGCTAACATTAATGCCTTCAATATCACCACCAAGGTGGGGACTAAGTTCCTTTAATGGCAAAACAAACTCATTATCCATACTTTTAATGCCTTATAATAATCTTCTATATTTACTTATTAATTCTCAGTTTTAAGCGGCAATCACATTCAATATATTTAAAAGATTTTCTTTTTGATCAGGATCTCTGTACTTCTGCATTTTCACAAATTCCTCAACACTTAAACTTGACATAGCAATCGCTTCTTTAAGAACCCTAGAGGCTTTATCAATATCACCGATTTTGTTGTGGGTAGCTGCAAGATAAAAAAGGCTATTACGTGTCGGAATTTGAAGTTTATTAAAAGCGTCAACGGCCTCAGGCAGCCTATCCAACCAAAAGAAGCACATCCCCTCATCTTCGAATAACATATCGGGGCAAAAAGGATCTAGTCTTTTGGCATTAATAATTTCCTCAAGCGCTTTATCAGAATTACCCAAGAATATTAGAAGAGTTGCATAACGCATGATCATATAGGGATCACTTGGACACAATTCCCTGGCTCTTTCATGGTGGTAGGTCGCTTGATCAAAATCTTCTCGCATCAGTTCGATAGCTCCCATGATACGGTGAGCCTCAGGATCATTTGGATCTATTTCGAGGGCTCTTGTCGCGGAAGACAAACATTCTGGAAAATTATCCATTATATTACCCCGCCACTCTGACAGGTTGGCCAGAGAACAGGCTCTCCAGGCGTGAGCACGCGCATAGTTGGGATCAATTTCTATTGCCTTTTCAAACAACCCAAAGGCCTTCTCGGCGTTATCTTCCATAATTCCACTTTTTCTGTGAAATTCCAGACCCTGGAGTACAGTTTCATAGGCACCCAGGTTATCCGGTCTGGCGGTCGCTAACTGGTGAATAGTATCCGCTTCAACACGCCCAACAAGCGTCGAGACAATTGTCTCTATCAAATCATCCTGAACGTCAAATATCTCATCGATCGTCGTGTCAAATTTATTAGACCAGAGCGTTTTCCCAGACTCGGTAAATATGAGACTGGAACTAATGCGTATCTTGGGCCCAAGTTTACGAACACTTCCCTCAAGCATATAACGAACACCCAGATCCTCTCCAATTTCTTTAGGATTTTTATCACTGTCACGATAAGAAAAACTTGCATTCCCTGAGAGGACAACAAGTTTGCGAAACTGCGAAAGAACTGAAATCAAGTCACCCGAGAACCCTTCACAGAAATAATCTTGTTCTTCGTCCTTACTCAGATTTTTGAAAAGCATTACGGCAAGAGATCCCGGTTCGGCTTTTTGAATCTTGACCTTAGGACCATCAGTGTTGTCGTGAACCCATCGGGTAGCACCTTTGCTTGGAACCACAAAAAATGCTTGAACGGGATGATCTATGTTTTTTAATTCCAAATCGCCGCCATCCTCAAATGAAACCTTGAGTTTACCACCGACAATATCGACGACTGTTTTGGAGAGGCACAACCCTCCGGGCTTTGCTTCCGCCTCAAGCCGAGCGGCTATATTTACGGCATCTCCAAAAAGATTATCTTCTGAGATCATCACATCACCAATGTGAATCCCAACGCGAAAGACCATTTGTTGATCCTTTGCGATGTTATCATTTAACGCCTGCATTTTACTCTGGAACTGAACTCCGCATTCCGTTGCTTTTACCGGACTATCAAACTCGGCGATAACACTGTCTCCTGCACTACCAAAAATCCTGCCACCTTGTTCTTTAATTGAGTTATCAATCACAAATCTTCTATTCTTTAGAATTTCAAGAGTGCCCTCTTCGTCAGTCGCCATCATCTTACTGAAACCGACCACATCTGCTGCTAGAATTGTGCTGAGCTTTCTTTCCATAGTTTCCACAACAATAATAAACCTATACCGGGGGTTTAATCGTACGATTAAATTGTGCGCAACATCAATGTTAAAACAAACGCTACGTCAGTCTGCTGTTCTCTTTAACTTCCTGTCTATTGCCTGAAAACACTCGTTCAACGGTACAGAAATACATAAAGAAACGGTTAGAACGCGCATCGCAGTTATCTGACAATGATTTGTTTCATATTATACACGCTTCAAAGTGAGAAAATATGGCAGAACAATTTACAAATGGCGCAGTCTTATAATTTTAAAAACTAAAAATATTTTACAAGCCCAGAATTTCTTCGGCATTTCTGTGATAAAACTTCTCCAGGATATCCACAGTATAACCAATCTCGTCCCATTCCCTGAATAACCGTTCGTAGGGCATTGAAGGGTAATCGGAACCAAACATTATTTTGTCTTTGAGCCTACCTTTGATGTCCCGCTTTATACCATCCGGCAAATATTTTGGTGCCCATCCGGACATTTCCCAATAAACATTACCCTTGTGCAGGGCGACCGCCGTCATTTCATCAATCCAGGGCCATCCCGGATGCGCGCAAATAATTTTGAGATCCGGAAAGTCAGCGGCGAGTTGATCGACGGATAAGGGATGCGCGTGCCTAATTATAGCTCCCATACCCCCCGGCATGCCCGCTCCCATTCCAGTGGTACCTACATCTAACATAATGGGCACCTTCAAAGTATTTATGGTTTCGAATAAAGGATAAAATCTTTCCTCATTTACGGCAAAATGCTGCATAATCGGATGAAAGTGGAACCCCATCAGTCCCAATTCCTCGACTGCATGCTTAGCTTCAGAGATTGCCGTGTCCTTGAATGGATCGACAGTACCCCAGCACTGAATAATTCGGCCTTCATTACGTTTCCACATCCCGTGAACGTATTCGTTGCCGCAGGGAGGCGTCCCGACAGTGCTTTCAAGGTCAAGCGCCACCAGGCAGGCTTCGACGCCCGCTATCGTAAATTCGCTGATTACTTCGGCTTCGGTTTTGGCTACCCAGTCCCGTTTCCAGTATTTTGCAAGTGCCTCAACATAGGGACCCTGGCAGTTAATCCACTCCTGGGTACTTGGGTAGCAATGAAGATCAATAATTCTCATGCTCAATCACCTGCTTCTTGGATGATTTTTTCAGAAATTAGTTCCGTGAGTAATTTCTTGGAGACCTTTCCGAAGGTCGATACAGGAAGTTCGTCGATCAATTCCAGCCTCTCGGGTAATTTAAATTTAGCAATCTCTTTCGCCTGGAGAAACGAGATCAACTCCTCAAAATTTACACTGCGTCCCTTCTGGGTCACTACAAAGGCGCACATACGTTCTCCCAGTCGTTCGTCGGGCATTGGCACGCAGGCTATATTTTTTACTGCAGGGTGCTGAAGAATAATGTTTTCAACCTCCTCGGCGCTGATCTTTTCCCCTCCTCTGTTAATGAGGTCTTTTATACGTCCCTCAACAATGTAATTACCTGACGGATGCATGCGCATTAAATCTCCCGAGCGGTAAAAACCGTCGGCGGTGAATGCCTGCGCGTTGTGCTCCGGCACACCAAAGTAACCGCGTAAGGTATAGGGTCCCCGCACACAAAACTCTCCAACATCTCCCGGTTCAACCTCATTATCGTCTTCATCGAGTATTTTGATTTCATCATCCGGGCTTACCGGCCTACCTGACGTCTCAAGCAATACATCTTCCGGGTCACCACGGCGAATAAACATAATGACCCCTTCAGACATCCCAAAATTTTCTTGAACGAATACGGAAGGTATCAACTCCCTTGTCTTGAGCCGCACCTCAGGTTGTAGGCGCTGACCACCCGATTGAATCATTTTGAGGCTCGACAGGTCATAATCCCCGATGCTTGGATCATTTATCCAGCCAATAAGTAAGGCAGGCACTACGTGGATATGGGTAATTTGATGTTTTTCTACCAGTGCGAAGACATTTTTCGCGGCGGCACTGGTCGACAGCACCACCTTAGCCCCTTGGAACATAAAACCCTGCATGCCTGGGCAAGCCAGGGGTAAGTTATGAGAAATTGGCAACACAAGAAGTAGGCTGGAATCCGCCACAACCTCTGTCACTACGCCAGCTTGCTTAGAGTTATAGGCATAATCATTATGAGTGCGCGGTATAAGTTTTGGTATGCCAGTGGTCCCCCCCGAGAGCTGAAAAACAGCCGGATCCAGAGGATCAATATTGATCTTTTCCAAATCTGAAACAGAGCGGCTTGCCGGTGTTTCAATTAATTCAGACAAGGAATGTATGCCAGCAGGTGCGTCGCCACATACGATGATGTGTTCCAAGGTCTCACTTTCCTTGGCAACCCGAGATACCATCTCTAGAAAATTAAATTCCCGATCCTTATCCAATACTACGCAGGTGGTTGCACCTGATAGATTTACAAATTGGCTAATCTCGGTATATCGATGCCTCACCAGAGAGGCGATCGGAATACAACCAATCTTTTGTAACGCAATATAGAGGATTGGAAACTCCTTAATATTGGGTAGTTGTGGCACTACACGATCTAATGGTTTCAAACCCAAATCCAATAAGTTGAGTGCCAAATTTGTCGAAAGATAATCTAGCTGGGAATAAGAGAGTTCCGTTTCACCGTCTATTATCGCAATTTTATCGGAATATATTCTAAACCGTTCCGCAAATTCCTCACGGAGGGGCTTATCGACCCAGTATCCCATATCCCGGTATTTTTCTTTGAGTTCTTCTGGGAATGGCACAAAACCTTCAAGCATAATTACCTCTACATAAAAACTTACGTAGTGCTGGAGAAGCCACCATCGATAGTTATAATTTCACCGGATAAAAACGTATTATGGTCAGCGAGGTTGAGCATTACATCGCCGACATCGGATGCTTTTGCAACCCTCTTCAAGGGAGTGTATTTGGCGCGCCGTTCCATCAATCCTTCGTAGTTGTCGCCAAGCATGCGTTCCATCCACTCCCCCTCTAGCCACCCAGGCGCCACGGCATTAACCCTGATTTCAGGACCAAGCGCACCCGCCAGTGTCTTAGTGAGATTGGCGACCGAAGCTTTACTGGCAGCGTAGGCTAGGGGCTGCGATCCCGGCCGGATCCCAGCGATGGAGCAGGTATTAATTATGGACGCATTGTCTGACTGACGGAGGAGTGTTGCCGCTGCCCGCGACACTTGAAATAAGCCCCGAACATTGATAGCAAACACGCGATCCCATTCGTCCAAGTCAACGTCATCCATCTTCTTAGGCGGCGTTTTCATCGTCGTACCGGCGTTGTTTACCACAACGTCAAGGCGACCATACCTTGCCTTACAGGCTTTGATCATAGAAACGACGTCCTGGTCATCGGCGACATTGCATTTAACTACAAGTGCTTCGGCACCTAACTCCCGACAGTTGACTGCCGCCTCTTCTGCCCGATCAAGACTTTGAGAATAATTGATAACCACATTGTAACCGCCGCGAGAGAATGCCAACGCAACTCCCCTGCCTATACCACTAGCCGACCCAGTAATTAACGCTACTCTCTTATCAGAAACCAAGCTTTAAATTCTCCTCAAATCCAATGTAGTTTTTCAGCATTTTAGAACAAGTTGAGTGGATGGCAATCGCTCAACATCCGGGAACCCAGAATTACGAGTTAAATGCAAATATTTTAATGGAAACATAGTTTTTAACTAAATTCGATTCTGAATTTCCGGACTATCAAAAGAATAGCGTTTTGCCCGAAAAACCCAATTAATCTCACCACCGGGCATAACTGGATGAGGCCCAAAGAACGGATTGATGTACTCCCAGACGACCTCCCCTTCCGGGGTTATTTCAAAAATGCATCCCTGCCCTCCTTCACAGATCAACGTATTTCCAGATGCCAGGCGCTGGCATCCGCTAATGTGAGGACTCCAAAATGTTAAAGGGTTTTTCTTGGCAAAGTATCTCCAGACAATTTCCTTGCTTTCAGGATCAATTTCCCAAACCTGGCTAAAATTCGGAATACCACCAGGCACTTTGTCACCATTGGCGAATACCAAAATGTTACCATTATCGATAACCTGACAGTCATGCTGCCCACCCAATTGATGATTCTGATATTCCCATTTTAATTTTCCGGTCTGCCGATCAATGATTACCATCAAATCGAATACTCGATAGCTAACAAGGTAGTCACCATTGTCGAGCGGCGAAATCGTGTTGGCGTGGCCATATTCTTCCCGAGACGCTAGGGGATTGATGAAATATTTATCGAGAAATTCTATGCCGCTGTTCGCATATTCCCAGACAACGGCACCACCCTCATCGACTTCACGGATAATCTCGCCGTATATCTCATCGTCAAGTTCCGTTCCCGGAAGCCCGCCCTTAACCATTTTTGCTTCTGCACTCGTGAGAAGATGCCAAGCTATATAGACTGTATTACCATTCTCAAGGCGGCGGGCATCGTGATGCTGGTGATCATCGACGTGCTCCCAAATAACGTTACCATCCCAATCATATTCGCGCATTCGCCCACTTTTTCCAGAGAGAAGTTTGGGACCTTCCTCCACACGTTCGCAAACAAATAAATTTCCGTTCGAACGCAAGTAGTGAAAATGAGTTGACCCCCCAGTCGTTTTCCACTCATGAACTACGTCCCCATCCATGTTTATCAGCCAAATTTGATCAGAGAAATTGCGCGAATAAAGCGTGTAACCTGGTGTAGATTTACTCTTGTCGTGATAGGTAACACCATAATTTTGAACAAGCATCATTCTCTCCATTTATAAGGACGACATTAATCATCACTTTAATCAGAGTGGGCTAAAAATCTTTTGCTTCATTCAAGAACGTTCTAGATCCATTGAGTATGAAAAACCAAACCCACTGTTTGCCCAGGTTTTAGAAAGTTAAGAAAATCTTTCCCATCCGATCCCTTCGAATTCGAAATCAGATTTAAAAACTTCAGGGCTCACGAGCTGTGCCATTATCTCAAGTGAATCGGCGAGGCGGGGACCCGGTCGGTTGAAGTATTGATTGCCGTCAACAATGTATACCGTACCCTTCTTCACTGCCTTGAGACTGAACCATTCCGGCCGATCAGAAAGTACCGGCATGTTACGCCGTGATTCTGAAATATCGTACCCACATGGCATGACCACAATAACATCCGGATCTTCTTTGCAAAGTGTATCCCATTCAATCCAAGGAGAGTGCTGCCCGGCCGTACCAAAAACGTTTTCGCCTCCCAACATTTCCACCAATTCCGGTATCCAATTGCCTGCAGCCATGAGAGGATCAAGCCATTCAATGCAAGCGATACGGGGTCGATCAATAGAGGCCTCCCCCTTGGGCCTCGCTAGAAATTTAGATGCCTTTTCTTCAATCAAACTCATTCGATTTGAGAGGCCTTTAACCAGTTCCTTTCCCTTCTGCTGTTCTCCGATCGCATTTGCTACATTTTGAATATCCGTCCAAACATCAGTCAAACCATTTGGCTCTAGGGAAACAATTTTTGGCCTGCCACCTGTCCAGTCACTTAAGGCATCTTCAAGATCCTTAGGGCTCGCAGCACATACCTCACACTGTGTTTGGGTAACGATGACGTCGGGATTGAGTTCTTTAAGAAGATCTCCGTCAACCCGGTAAACAGATAGCCCCTGCTCAACTATAAATTTTACCTGATTATCGATATCTCTGCTGGATTTCTGCGTATCGATTTTTGACTTCGTGCAGGCAGGCAACTTTTTGATTGAGTTGGGGTAATCACATTCGTGGGACCTTCCAACAATGGCATCTCGGTAGCCTAATGCACAGACAATCTCCGTTGCGCTGGGGAGCATGGTTATGACGCGTGGTAGTTCCATTCTGGAATGATGACAGAAATTGGATGGGAATAGAAGGCAACTGTCGATTGAATTTCTGTGTCGGTTCCCGAAACTCGCAAAAACCCAATTAGGCTAATTTTGGTATTCGGTAGTTAAATAAAATAGAATGACTTCTTCGTTTATTTTTTTGAGTAGTGACGCCAACTTTTTCTGGTTTAATTTGGCAGATCCTTCGTCTGCATAATCCGAAAATGTTAGTCGATTTCGTATTCTGAAATATTTACGCATTTCCTGACGGAGGAGATTTTCAGAGTTAGGGGTCTGAAGATCTTTCAGTCCTTCATGCGTCAAACCATATTCCGTTACCCCGTATGCCGAAATAAGTTTTTCCACAAACCTTCCGTCGGTCTCGTTCTGATAGAACAAACGTGAAAATGTAAACATTGAAGCCAAATCAGACAAACTAGGAAGCGCAGCTTCGAGCGTCTCTACACGTGCTTCGCTTATACAGGTATCGGAAAATTCTTTTAGGCTGGTTGTATCCTGAATATACTCAACCAATGTCTTGTTGGTTGGATGTGGATGGAAAAGGGTAAGGGACTTGACCTCTTTCATAAGGGCAATGACGTCAGCCTTTTTTATACCGGAAATTGTATTTGGTGCTTTGCACTTGCCAAGTCTATCACGCCGTAATGTTCCCCTAATTTCCTCCAATATGCCAAGTTCAATCCAGGTGCAATTATCAGGTAAAAAGGCCCAAAACTCTTCAAAAGGCGAGTTCAGACCCCTAATCTCAGAGATACCTTCATTCTCACACTTGTGAATCCGCCCCTTGTAGCGGTTGTCTAAATTTATTTCGAGGGCTGGTCGCATGGTTGTTGGCAGATTAACGGGCACAAATGCCTCGCCATGAGCGAATGTTATTATTCCACCCCAAAAAATTAATATTAATAATCTCATATTCTTACACTGGCAAAAAGTTGGAGAAAATTGAAGTCTATTTATGAATGACAGCCATCTAAATTAATTATCGTTATGGAAATATTGCTGCTCGAGATCCCCAATTCGTCCAGCCTTCAGGTGGCTCCAAGGGCAGAAGCCAGAGCAGAAAATCCACCACCAATTACTAAGATTTTTTCAATAGCTCATCCGAGGGTTGATAGGTTCATCATAGCGCCACAAGTCAATACTCGACAAATATTTTAGGGGATTTAATTTCCAAAAACACGTAAATTTCATTCCATTACCACAAACTAAATTGACGCATCTGATTGAAAGAAAGGAAACACCATGGGGGAATTTCTGCCTCATTTTTGACAAATTTTTTAAACAATTTTGAAATAATATGGTATTTTGAGAAGAATTCTGGTAATATAATTATATCGAATTAGCGTTCGGAGGAGCAAATGGGCCTAGGAATGTTTCTTTGCAAAATAGGGCTACATAGCGGTGAACCAGCGATTGCTGATGATAATTCTGATGTCATTGAAGACCACCAGACGATTGAGGAAGGTCAAAAGCGAGAGGTCACGTGTACTCGTTGCGGCTTTGTATATACCGAATTAGTTAATTCCATTAATTGGTACCACCCTATGTAGACATACCTCGCCTACCTTTTTGGATTTATGAATGAAAGAAGGTGATTAATATATTGAAGAGTGTGCTTCAGCTTCTTGTTGGGCTGATTGTGATAGCGGGTGGCATAGCTATACTAGCTTACTACTATCAGTATCCGTAACGATTAGTTGAACCCAAGGATACACGTAGACATCCTTCCACCGTCTTCAATGACACTTTAGACGGTGTGGTGTGTTCTTTGACCAAAATCAATCCTTCAAACTGGAATTTTCGGTAGCGTTCACTAAAAAACTAACGGCGCTAAAAGGTTCTGCCACCCCTCAATTGCCTTTCTTTAAAAAGACTTTTAGGCTTCTTTTTGCTGTTTCAAATGTCGTTACAGTAATAAGCATTGCCGTGAGGATGAATACATGAGAAACGGCTGAAATACCAAATACCCACATACTACCCACCCACAATGAAATCATGACACACCACTTCCAAGCAAGTATCTGCATGATCCAATGTTTTTCATTTTTAATCCTTTCTGCGGGAACTATATTGCCTCTTCGAAACTCATTAAACTTGCTGTTCAAAATACTTTCCTACACTTACGTAGATGAACTGCCATTGGTTCACGATTTGCTGGGAAAAATTATATCACCACTACTCATACAAATTGGGCGGCGACCAACAAAATCGGGTTAACGGATAAAGAAATTACTTTCTGGCAATACAAGTCAAGAAACGTTCCTCAGAGCTTGGCTAGAAAAAGGTTCAAGTGATAAAGTGTCCCAATAGTACTGAGCATAAAAATCACTACTATCTCGACCTCATCTTAAAAAAACCGAAGCCGCTAAAAAATGGAGAAGTACTATGAAAAAAATCTCGGTTTTATTAGGCTTTTCTATACTTGCAGTTCTAATGAGCACTCCTTCTCGTGCACTTGATTGGAGTGCTTTCCAAAATCCTTCAAACAAATTGAAAACCTGTTTATTAGAACACATTAACCCCAAGGTGTTAGAAAAACTGTCTAAGGGGCGACCAGAAAAGAAAGGTCTGCGAAAGAAAGCTAAATTTGCTTATCAGGCTTGCCAAGACCTGATTATACCGCTCAATAATTCCCAAAAAGGGGAAAAAGTTATAAAATCTTACCTGGGAAGCGCCCCCATGTTTAAGATGAGCAGCCCAGGTTCCCGTGCAAATTTAATTCTTTTTAGCGGTGGACCGGGTTGGTGGGGTAACCTGCGGTCCAAGAACTTTTTAATTCGCGAAAGAGAGAGCTTATTTAACGGTGGCGTAAATGTGTTCTTATTTCCGAATTCTCGAAAAAAATTTAAGATGACTTATGCAGATAGGTTAGAGGAAGCTCACATCAACAGCATAAGAAGCCTCGTTAGGGATATTAGATCTCAAAATAAATTACCAATTTATTTGGCAGGCATTAGCCGCGGGACGGTATCAGTTGGGAAATTCATCTCCCTCTTCGGAAACGAGGTAGATGGAGCCATATTGATTTCTGGTATTTACTGGAATATTCAAATAACCAAGCGGAACCCATATTCAATGCAGGAGGTTATCGGCACCAAAGCAACAACCAAAATTTTGGTTCTTCATCATGAAAATGATGGATGTAAAGTGTGCCAACCATCGAGTGCTAAGGACTTTTATACTGATCTAAAAATAAAAGATAAAAAATTAATGTTAGTTTCAGGTGGGAAAGCAACGGGTAACCCTCACGGCCCTTTCCATCATCACGGTTTCGAGGGTGTTGAGAGTGTAGCAATTGGCCATATAATTGATTGGATAACCGAGTGAAATTATAAACGCGGTGCTTTAAGTTACCTGCAAAATTGTTAGGAATAATCTTATTCAAAATGAATAAACTGATTATTTTAATTGTTTTCTTCGTACTTTCGTTCTTAATAATCCTATATATTCCCCCCATCTCACAATGGGAAAGCTATCACGAATTTGCCGATGCCCGTCCATGGATGGAGATCCCTAATTTTGCCAACGTAACTTCTAATATCGGTTTCTTCGCCGTTGGCTGTTTGGGATTAGTGAAGATTCTTCAAAGTGGTCATTTTGATAACTCTTTAGATCGGGTTCCTTACATAGTATTTTTTGTAAGTGTAATCTTTGTGGGTTTTGGATCCTCCTATTATCATTGGACCCCGTCGAATGCTTCTCTTTTCTGGGATCGACTACCCATGACCACCGCTTTTATGTCATTTTTTGCAGCAGTAATTTCGGATAGAATTAATAGAAATATTGCGATTTATATTTTGTTACCCATTCTGATAATTGCCGGTCTATATAGTTTGATCTACTGGCAACAGACCGAAGCCAATGGATTGGGGGACTTACGGTTCTACGGAATAGTCCAGTTCCCCACCCTGATCGCCATACCACTAATTATCTGGCTTTACCCTAGGTATCGATACACTTTGACCCCTCCGATTTCGTGGGCGTTTATGTGGTATGCATGTGCAAAACTGCTAGAACATTTTGACGGAGAAGTTTTCAATCTGCTGGGTAGACTTGTCAGCGGGCACACGCTAAAGCATTTCGCCGCAGCCGTAGCGACATTCTACATCCTTAAGATGGTGGCTTTGTCAAAATCAAGGCGCGAGACGTATAAATACCTCTAATGAGTATACGCGTGATCAATGGAATAATTAATATACAATAAGCGAGAGATAAGCGTCAGTTATAGCAGGGTTAAAATTAGTTAACCCAAAAATCGTTCTTGGCGCAAAAGCCTCCAATTGCTCACCAAATCCATCAAAAAATTTTCCGTTCAAACGTCTTTTATACTTATAACTTCACCGTAATCACTCATCATCAACTATAGGCTTTCCGCGGGGATCCAGTTGGGCGATAACTGATGAAGTACGTGGCATGAACAAAAAATCGACCTGGTCCTCGATGTCCGGGAGCTCTCTCTGGCCCATACGCCAAATAATTAAACATACCGCCACTAAACTTGCGGTGGCACAAAACACAAACAACCCACCGCCCCCAAATTGTGCCATCGCTAAAGCTGCTGTCAGAGGTCCGAAAATAGCACCTATTCCAAATGACATAACCAAACCTCCAGACGCTGGCACTAGATCTGCCGCCTCCAGATAGTCGTTGGTATAGGCTGCAGCTAGAGGATATAATGCGCTGCTTAAACCAGCAAAAATTACTACAAGTCCAATCATTAACCAACCCGTAATCATTGATATTCCAAGTAGGAGACTGATGCAGGCTAAAACAAAGGTCGTATAAAGCAAAACCTTACGACGGTCCCGACCGTCGGAAATTTTTCCGATGGGCCACTGTATCACCAACCCCCCGATCATTACGACACCCATAAATAATGAGATGTTCGGGAGATCTAGGCCAGAGAGCTGCCCGAATACTGGCCCCAGGGCATAAAATGCTCCTAAGATTAAACCTGAGATGAACGATACCGCCATACCGGTAGGTGAGGTTTGCCAAAGCCGCACAAAATCGAACCGCTCAATATTCTGTAAAGTGGGTGGTGTCACACGTGTCAGGACGACCGGTATGATGGATAGTGACATCAAAATAGATATTAATACGAAAAGTGCAAAACCTGTCCCGTCAGGAATTTGGATGAGAAATTGCCCAACCCCACTAAATAGGTAGACGGTAATAGTGTATAGAGAGAAAATTTGGCCGCGGTTTCTATTTTCAGTTTCAGTATTGAGCCAACTTTCAACACAAATAAACATACCCACCGCACACCCACCAACCAAAAATCTAAGCAGCGCCCATACCCAAGGATCTATTATAAAACTATGGACCAAGGTAGCGGCAGACATAACCGTTCCAAAGGCGGCAAAAGCACGGATATGCCCAACAGAAAAAATCAACTTGTGTCCGAATACCGTACCCAGGACAAAGCCAGTATAGTACTGGGACATGATAAAACCAGTCAACCAAACCGGTTCTCCTGCTGCTGTCAGTCGTAAAGCCAATACGGTGGGTAATGACCCGTTACCGAGCATCAATAAAGCCATTCCCAGCAGCAGGGGTGCAATGGATCGGAAATTTTGCAACATAATGGTGACAGTTATAAATTGATGTAAAATGGAAAGGATGATTAAAATTTGCGCGTTGATTAATCCCTTGCATTGATTTCTGCAAGTTCTTTTCTCCCGCCACCTACGGATAAGAATTGCACTGAGAGTCTAACACAAGAGTTATAGCCGGTTTCCTGAAATCAGAAGCGACTGGCTGAACAAATCGAAGATATATAGTTTACAAATTGCAGGCGTTTAATTGGGGGTAAATCAAGATGAAAGCGATGGTACTTGAGCGGCCAAACAAACTGGCATTAAGAACCATTGATGACCCACGTCCAGAAGAAGGACAGGTTTTAATTCGGACAACTCACGCCGGCATCTGCGGATCAGATACAAAAATATACGAAGGTAAGATGCCGGCAATTTATCCGGTTATAATGGGCCATGAAATTGTAGGCGAAATAGTAGATGGTGACACCACCCCTACCACCAAACCTGGAACCCGGGTACTTGTAGACCCCGTTCTTTTTTGTGGTAATTGCTTTTACTGTCTGCGGAACGATACTCACTTGTGTCCCAATGGTGTGCTGATGGGAAGAGAAATTAACGGAGGGTTTGCAGATTACTGCGTAGCAAAAACTTCTCAAATTTATGTGCTACCTGACAAACTCGATAGTAAAACCGGAGCCGCCGTGCAAGTGCTTACCACAGTGCTCCATGCCCAGGATGTAGGGGAAGTTGGGCATGGTGATACCGTCGTAGTCTCAGGATTGGGTGTAACAGGGTTAATGCATGTCCAATTGGCTAAGACACGGTTTTCTAAGACGGTCATTGGTATCTCAAGAAACCCCTTCAAACGGAGTGTTGCCCTTTCTTTGGGGGCTGACTATGCCTTTACCCATGGTGATGAAGCCGAAAAAGCTGTTCTGGATATAACCGATGGAGTGGGCGCCGATATTGTGATCGAATGTGTAGGGCATTTAGCTTTGTTAGGGGAGGCTGTAGCGTTGGCCCGACCTGGAGGTAAAATCGTACCATTTGGAGTTTATTCTTCAGAAAAAGTAGAATTACCTTTTTATGATTTCTATTTCAAAGAGTTGCAAATCTCAAATGTTCGTGCCGCGAAGGGTCGGGATTTCACGGAGTGTATCGAACTGGTTAGCCGAGGTAAGGTGGATTTAAGCACTCTTATTACTCATACGTTCCCATACACAGAACTTAATAATGCTATACGAATGTTGATGGAGCCTAGCGACGAACGACTGAAAGTTATTTTAGAAAGAGTATAACGTTAAGTACCCAAAAAACTAATGAGGCGGCAAACGCATATTAATATCCACGAGATGAGTTAACGACACCCTCCAGGTTTCCCCCTCGTTCCCAGTTATTAATATTTTTTGCGATGCATTTTGCCGCTGTTTTGTAATTTGTTTTGCTGGCAACATGTGGTGTCATCATTATTTTAGTATTACCCCAAAAAGGGTGAGATGTTGAAAGCGGTTCTTCTCGGAAGACGTCAATCGCCGCACCCAGGAGCTGCCCGGATGACAGGGCATCGAGTAAGTCTGCAGTGATAAGATGCTGACCTCTTGCCGCATTCACTAAATAAGAATTCGCCGGCAATTTCGAAAATGTATTTGCACATAAAATCCCATCCGTCTCCGCCGTTAAGGGAAGAAGGCAAATCAAAATATTCGTCTGTTCAAGAAAATCATTAAGGCCTTCCTTCCCATGAAAAACCGAACAAAATTCGAATGATTTTGGTTCACGGCACCACCCTAAAACGTTATAATCCAGTGTGCTCAACTTCTTTGCGGCGTCTTTCCCAAGGACGCCAAGACCCATGACCCCCACCCTGATTTCTGAAGACGCTACAGGCGGGTGTTCTTGCCATATTCTCTGCGATTGTTGTTCGCGATAAAGTTGATCAAGACGGTGAAATCTCAAAACGTTGAATATCACGTACTCGCTCATTCCCCGAGTTAGATCATCATCAACTAACCGAATTACAGGAATATTATCTTGAATTTTGTTCAGGTCACCGAGATGTTCAACTCCCGCACCCAAGGATAATATCACCTTGACGTTTGGCAGCGTCTCCAATAGATCGCCTAGCTCCCCCCAGATTAAAAGGTATTCGACTTCCTGAGGATTTCCGACATCTGGCCAAACTCTAAAATCAAGGTGTGCTAGATAACGCGACAACTCTATGTTCCACAATGTTGGGTCATCAGTTTGGCTTTTAAAAAGTACAACCGCCATATTCTTTCAACTCGCTACATGACTATGGGAGTAAAATATTTTTGCTTTATCATGGTATCCAGCAGAGAGATTTAACGAGGCATGACCGCACCTCTTGTCGCTGGTGCTACATGATCCGCATAGTGTTTGAGATACCCCCTTTTCACCCCGGGGCTCTGGTGGTTGGTACTCCCCTCGCCTGCGCTTCATTTCTTCATTCTCAACTTCTAAGTCGAGAACGCGTTAAATTCACATGGTGTACCACCCGCCATTCTAACGCCTGCCTTGACGGCATCTCCTATTTGACGCAAATGAACATTCTCCGGTAAAAAATCCTGATAGGTATTAGCAACAGCAATTAATGGGCGCTGGAGTTCCTCATCAATTAAACCAGCTCCTTTGATTCAAGCCCGTTGGAGGCTCCGTGTACGACCAATATATTGCTCTTTACTCCTCATGTTCATTTCTCAGGTCTCTCTCGAAATTAAAACTATTCGGCAAAAAATAGGATCATAAAATTTGACTATTCTGAATGAGGGTTATTTTGGGCTACACCAAACAATTCCTCAGCTAGTTGGACCTTATCCAACTTTGGTTTAATCCCGAGAAGCCTTGCTGGATTCTTGATGGCCATGGTGGCGATATCCTCAAGAGAAATTCCTTTCTCATGTAGAACCTGAGCAAACATCCGAAACATATCAGGTGTTTTGGGGCTAAATGGCTGGCCGGAGTCTGTAGCGATTATCGACCTGTCGGCACCAACTGCGTCTATCGCATCCTTCATTTGATCCGAAGTTACGCTTTGGAACATGGGCATACAGTTTACCGCACAGTACTCCATCAGGCAGTTCTGATTGGCCAATTCAATCTGGCTTTGAATTGATAAATTAGGACACTGCATCTCAGGATGCGTGACAATAATTTTTTTGAGTCCCTTGCCTACGGCATAGTCTACAACCGAAAAAATTTCCTTTTCACTTAAATGCCCGGTCGCAAGAATGGCATCAAAATCCACTATAAGATCTATAACGCTCTTTGCATCCGCAGAGAGGCTTTTGCCGCTGATCACCGTGTATGGTTTGAATAATTCTCGTGACGACTTGTTCTCATAGCTACCTGAACCAATATTACCGAAGGCACCAGCCTCCCCAAATATGCGTACGTGGTTTTCTGCATCAATTGTAGGCATCCAAACTATTTTTGCATTCTGTTTTAAGGCCTGCTCAACTGCGGCTGGATTGACGCCACCAACACCTCTATTGAGGGCAATGCCAGCAAATAGATCAAAACCTGGAATTTCTTTCCTAGCGTGATAGACTTTGGTAATGGTGGATTCAAAATGGCTTTTTACGATGATCGCAGCCATTTTTGACCCCTTACACCATCTCGCCACGTCTATTGTATCACCAATCCGCTGAAATGGGGCCGGGCCGGTGTGCACGTGAGTATCTATAAATCCTTCAACTGAAATTATGGTCATAATGATTCCTTCAGCCGAAACAAAAATAACGCTTTAAATCAACGGCCTACTTTATTATCGATAATCACCAGAGATAAAACAACTCAAAGGTTAATTCATATTGCCAAATGACTATGTTAAATCATGTTACAATAGGCGTAACCGACTTGGATCTAGCCACTCAGTTTTATGACGAGCTTCTTGGTGTTATAGGAGCCAAGGAACTATGGTCTACTCCCGGAATGCGCATGTATGGTACCAGTCACGACTTACCCAAAGTAGCGGTTTGCATACCTTTTAATGCTCAACCTCAAAATCCAGGAAATGGCACCATGATAGCGTTTAAAGGCGGCTCGAAAGAAGGAGTTGATCAACTTTATGCCAAAACCATAGAACTTGGGCAACCGAGTAGAAATTACGACATACACCAATATCCAGTTCACCAAGGCTAATGACGTTTTGAAAGGTATGGGTCTTGAACATTTGTCCAAATCTGAAGACGCTATTGCGGAGTTGAGAAAGAAGGATATGGCGCCTTGAGCGGAAAACCCTATGGTGTGAAACAACTATTTCACCAGAAACTTCAGTAGCATGTGCTCACAATTTGATACAGCGGAACGCAAAGACGTTATTGAACGGTGGGGCATAATCCCTCAATCAAATGTACTTGGCTCTGCAAAATGGGGAACAATTTACCCAAAATATGATACGCTCTTAATTACCTACGATAACGAACCAATGGTTCGGCGTTGGGGGTTAACACCTGAATGGTCAAAGCGACCCCTGATTAATGCGAAGTCAGAAGAAGTTCACAGTAAGAAAACTTTCGTTCCCTTACTACAGAGCCGATGCATAATACCTGTAGCCTCATATTATGAATGGCAACACAAAAACGATTCAAAAATCAAGACCAGAATTTTTGGTGCATCTATGTTTTCTATTGCCGGCCTGTACACTAACGATCATTACGTCATGTTCACGTGTGCACCTGCTGAGGAAATAGCGCATATTCATCATCGAATGCCTGCGATCCTCAATGATCAATCAATTGATGACTGGCTGAACCCGGGTAATGAATTTTCGGATATAAAAACGTTGCTTCAACCCTTCGATGGCCTCCTCGAATGGGATCAAACGGCATAACGGAAATGAATTCTATTTTTACAAAATTACTGTTACTTTTCTAAATCTCAATGACACGACGGAAGAAAAACTCTCCATCGGTGTAACGATCCCCGGCGCCCTATTGTCGGTCAAAAAACAACAATCCATCATTTAAATTTGTTCCGCAATAAATACCGGAATTTTTCGAGAGGTCTTTTCTTGATATTCGTTATAGGGCGGGAAGGCTTTTGCACCGGCATCCCACAAATTCTGACGTTCTTTATCGTCTGTAACTTCTCGAATTCGCATTTTCAACACCTCTGTTCTATCGCGAATTTCTACATCTGGATTTGCTCTAAGATTGTATACCCATACCGGATTTTTTGGGCGCCCCCCATAGGAACCAATCAACACATAACTGCTCTCCACCTTAACACGCATCACTGGTATTTTTCGGAGTGCACCAGATTTGTTCCCAACATGTGTAACGATTATGCAAGGCAAACCCGTGTCTCTTAACGTCGTACCTTCAGTGCCTCCGCTAGCTTCGTACAATTCTACTTGATCACGCACCCAATCTAACGCAGGCGGAATATATTCGGCCATGTTTGTCCCTACCCTAATAAAAATTAAAAAAACAGTCGAAACCGGAAATCTAAACCACCTAATCAGGTTTTACCAATGGAAATGAGTAAATCTGGAGCGATCTAACACGTGAAGTTCACACTATTCGCTAACTAACTTCAATTCACCTCTATTTCCTGCTACAATATTAGGAAGATTAAACAGCATACTTTTACTAAATCTGGATAGTTATTCTTTGATTTCCTTCTCTAAATGCCAAGTTTCGGTTAATTATTTGTGAAACTTTACTCTTCGAACAGTTTATACAACACCGGACTGTATTGCTTACCATAGCCTGCGGCTTCTGCCTCCTTTAAACGCCTGTCCACAAGTCGGGCGCCTTCTGCATTCACACCAGTTTCCTCGGCCAGACGCATGGCATAGCTCATATCTTTAATCGAATATGTAACCGGGAAAATATCCTCCGGAAAATCGCCCTTCGCCATGTACTGTATGCCGTGCTCCCGTAACGCGAAACTGTCAGCAGAACCGTGCGACAAGGTCTTGAACAATAACTCGCCATCCACACCAGCGCGTGTCCCTATAGCCAGAGCTTCCGTTAGTGCAGAGACATTCATCACCATAATCATATTGTTCATCAACTTCACTACCTGCCCGGTACCAACGTCGCCACAAAGAGTGATATCCGTACCCATCGTTTCCAGTACCGGCTTAATCCGATCGAAAACCTCAGTCGTAGCGCCAACCATAATGCTAAGCGTACCATTCTCCGCCGCAGTTACGCCCCGCGCGACCGGCGCATCGGCATAATCTACCGATTTTTCCGCAAATAGTTTTACCATTTCACGTTCTACATCTGCCGTTGCCGTCGTCATATCGATAATCGTTTGTCCAGGCCGGACAAACTCTAAAATACCGCCCTCTTGGGTACACACTGCGCGAACTTGCGGTTCACCCGGCAGGCACATCAAGATGATATTCGCCTTATTAACCAAAGCCTCGATGCTGGGTGCGGCTTCAACCCTGATATCACTAAGCGCTGCAACTTTATTCATATCTATATCAAACGCGATGACAGGAACGTGGATCTTCTTCGCAAGATTACGACACATGCGCCCGCCCATGACGCCTGTCCCAATGAAACCGATTTGTTCATAGTCCACCATGATCGACCCTCCCATTATACAGTAATGTTCTGTTTACGATGCTGATCGGGATTGTGCAGACCCTCAAGCAAAAATTGAGAAAACATGAAAACAAAATGCTGGTTTCGTTCTCACTATATGAAGTTCATACCATTTAATAACTAGCTTCAATTCTTCCCGACTTTCTGTCATCATTCTGTTGTGAAGGTCCTGGCTCTACTATCACGCTTACGCAAACCTTGAGTGCGCAATATTTTGACAGTGCCGTAACCGCTAACAAGCGGGGTGACTATCAAAACTGCCATAAAGCATCTCAGACCACTACCAGAGAAGGGTCTTCCGGAAGCACAGACACTCCTCGGCGCTATGTACGCTCATGGACGAGGGGTGGCCGGATCCTGCGGAAGCTATCAAATGGTTTCGTAAAGGCATTGCACAGGATAACCATTGGGCACAGCATAATCTGGGTTATATGTATTCCCAAGGATATGGTGTTCCACAGAACTATTTTGAAGCTGCAAAGTGGTTCCGTAAAGCTGCCAACCAAGGTAATGCCGACTCGCAGAGTAATCTCGGAGCCATGTACTTAACGGGTAGTGGGGTACCGCAAGATTTTGAACTATCCTATATTTGGCTCAGCGTCGCCGCTGCCAATGGCGCAAAATTCGCGTTAGAAAATCGGAATATCGTTATAATAAACTTAACTAAGAATCAATTAAAGAAAGCTAAAACTATCTTCAAACGTTACCTGAAGAAACCAGCACGCTGCCCCGAAAACATCTACTAACCTGCCCTGCAGACTGAACCGCCTTGGTGATTTCTTTTAAATCCTTATCAAACCGGAATATTTATAATGGTCGAGAATTTTTTGGGTACAGAATCAAGCCCTTATCTTTTGCAACACAAAGACAACCCGGTAGATTGGTACCCTTGGGGGGAGAAAGCTTTTACTGAAGCCCTCAAAAGAGACAAACCACTTTTTTTATCAATAGGTTACGCCTCCTGCCATTGGTGCCACGTTATGGCTCACGAAAGCTTTGAATCGCCTGATATCGCGATCTTGATGAACGAATTATTCATAAATATCAAAGTCGACAGGGAAGAAATGCCGGAGGTTGATGCCATCTACATGAACGCCATAACACTAATGGGTCAACATGGAGGCTGGCCATTAACGGTTTTTCTTACCCCATCGGGAGAACCCTACTGGGGAGGAACCTATTTTCCTCCTATGCCCTCTCATGGACAACCAGGTTTCCCTGACGTGCTTCGTGCCATGTCTGACGTATATTACAAACAGAAAGATAAAATGGACCAAAATATCGGTGCTATTAACAATGCTCTCGCCAACGCATCAAAAGTACCTACAAAATCAAGTTCAGGACTAAATTCGCCAAAACAGTTAAACGAGATAGCCATAAATGCGGTACGCATGTTAGATCCCATTCGAGGTGGCATCTCAGGTGCACCTAAATTTCCTCAACCCTCTTTCCAATTTTTTCTGTGGAGAGCTTACCGGAGGACAGGAACGGAAAAATTTAAAAACGCTGTTCTGACATCCGTTAGAAACATGTGCCAGGGAGGTATCTATGATCATCTGGGGGGTGGCTTTGCCAGATACTCTACCGATGAGAATTGGTTAGTCCCCCACTTTGAAAAAATGCTCTACGATAACGCTCAACTCATAGAACTCATGTCACTATTGTGGCAAGAAACTGGTAACCCACTCTTAAAGGTTCGTGTAACCGAAACAATAGAGTGGTGTCTGAGAGACCTTCGCCAAATGGGAGGTGGATTTGCTGGAACCATGGACGCAGACAGCGAGGGAATAGAAGGAAAGTTTTATGTTTGGTCCGAGGAAGAAATAGATTCACTCTTAGGTGACAAATCCAAATTTTTTAAAAACTTTTACGGCGTAACCCAGGTAGGTAACTGGGATGGGGCAACAATCCTCAACCGATCAGCAAACCTGTCCCTTGGCAGTGATAGCGATGAAGCCATCTTGTCAGAATGCCGAGCAATTCTTCTGGCAGTTCGTAACAAAAGGATCTGGCCTGATCTAGACGATAAAATTCTGGCTGACTGGAATGGTTTAATGATCTCCGCTCTCGCAATTGCTTCACAGACTTTTGGAGAAAAATTGTGGCTCGGCACGTCCATAGAAGCATATGAATTTATAAGGCACGAAATGATGTCAGGTGAACGGCTATTACATTCCTGGCGGCAAGGTTCTAGTAAAGGTAACGATGTCCTGGACGACTATGCTCAAATGATACGGGCATCCTTACTCCTTTACCAAATTACTGGTGAAGAATACTATTTAAACCATTCTCTTTCCTGGCTTAAACAGGTGAATGATCATTTCTGGGACGAAGACGGTGGTGGCTATTTTTTCTCTCCTGAAGATGCCAACCACCTTATTGCTCGAACACGAAATGCCTTCGATAATGCGACACCTGCCGGTAACGGTACGATGATAGAGAACCTGGCAACCCTCTATTATTTGAATGGGAGCGAAACTTATCGTGAGAAAGCAGAAATGATCGTCGATGTATTCGCCCGCAAACCGTCCAACGAATATATCAATATGACCAGCATTTTAAACGGTTTTGAGAGGCTAACAAAAACAATTCAAGTAGTAATCATTGGTGAACCAGATGCTCCGGAAACGAGCATAATGAAGGCTATAGTCTCCTTAAGTGGTCACCTTGATCTGGTACTAAGTGTGATACAACCAGATCGTAAATTGCCCTCTAAACACCCAGCAACCGGCAAAGCACAAATAGATAGCCTGACCACAGCTTATGTTTGTATAGGACACGTATGTGGGCCGCCAATAACTGCGCCCGAGGAGTTGAAACGCACCCTATCTGAAGCGTAAACTAATTCTATAGTAGAGTTCGCAAAGCACTGCTTGGCGAGCGAATTTTTTCATAAAGTTAGACTTGTTATTACATAAAACTGTGACCACAGAAAATCACAACAATATAGAACAACGAGTTGCTGGAACTTACACAATGTTAATTCTAGCAGCATTAATTTTTGCTTCTAATCACGTTATCAGTCGTCACCTTAATGACGTTTTGCCGCCTTTTGGTACCGCCTTTTGGCGCTTCGCAATTGGTGGTCTGATAATGCTGCCAATTGCCGGTCGTAGGTTCTGTCAAAATTGGTCTGTAATCAGGCAAAATCTATGGTTCTTCGTCTTTATTTCAGTACTATTTGTGCCCCTCGCGAATGGAATTATCTATCTATCATACCAATGGACTACAGCTACCAATGGGGGCGTTGTCTCAACCGTACAGCCCGCACTAACAGTAGCGCTTTCAGCACTACTGTTTCGTGATTTGATCAACCGAAAACAAGCAGCAGGGTTGGTCTGCGCAACTGTCGGCGTTCTCGTGATCATTTCGCGGGGTAACATAGAGACTTTAATGCGTTTGGAATTTAATATTGGTGACCTCACCCTGGTTTTCGCAATGTTTGCTGGAGCACTATACAATGTGTTACTGCGCAAGGTCCCGACTGAAATCGACGTACCCCTGCTATTATTGATCATTCAAATTTTTGGCGTAATCACAACATCGCCGATTTACCTGGCTGAAACATTCTTATACAGACCAGTCCCCTTCACATCTGAAACAGTAACTGCGCTGTTATGGTTAGGTGTCGCCGTGACAGTGATAGCGGTCGGACTCCACAATTCCGTTATCCGAAGGCTTGGAGCTAACAAGGCCAGCATGGGTAATTACATTCGAGCAGTCTTTACAGCAATCACAGCAATCCTATTTCTAGGCGAAAGCTTTGAGTATTACCATGCCACAGCGTTAGCCCTTGTCGTTGCAGGTGTCTGGCTGCTCAGCGCGGGGCGCTCCACTGAGCATTAAAATCTATGCAAGAGATTGTAAAAATAGGCCATATAATAGTGGATTCTTAAATGGCTGAAGAGAAAGCTTGTACCAAAGTACCTAGGTGAAAAAAACGTAAATAAGCACCGCAAATACCACGGTTAGCAAAAATAGGTCAAACCTCGCCATTCTCATAATTAATCTCGCAAGAATTAGCTTTTCGCCGCAATGGCTGGTTAGTCTAGTGAGGCTGCAGGAAAACGATTTGAGCCATAGCGGATAGCCAAAACAGAAATCGCTAAAACTAAAATTGAACCAGAGACGATTAGGATATCAAAATCCGATTTGTGTTCAACGCTAACTAATTCTAACAAAAGGCGGGTTAAAGCTGTTATAGCCACATATATTAGGAAGCGCACTGGCATATGGTTGGTTTTAAAATATATTCCAACCATCGCTCCAAGTTCCAAAAAAATGAACAGTAATAATATGTCTGAAACTGTAGCACTTCGATTTTCAATCATCCCAATAAATGAAAAAACTGCTGCCCAGACAATAGTTGCACCAATTGCAAATAGGGCTATTAGATGGAATAGCTCTACGAGAAAATTGCCTATTGATTGACCTAGCTCATGGGTGCGCAGATTGGTTTTCTCAATAACACCTAAGCTAGTGCTCATTTTTAATTATTCCTTATTTCTAGGATAGATTAAGAAGCTGCAATTTGATCTGCCATTGCTAACAAATACTTAACAGGCCTCAGAAGGCTGGCGAGAAATTCACAAAAGGCAGGGGCTGCATCTATTTCTGGCTGTTCTTGAATACCGTCGGAACAATTTACGATACCATTAACGTACCCTTCGTAGTTACAAATATTCAAAACATTATACCGTTGCGTATAACTAAATTTGTTTTTGCCAGTACCATTGCATTTGGAGCAGATCATTCTTACTAGTTTCGATGCCTCAACGCTGAGTTCATAAAGCTCAGTGTCGAGATCCTGCCCCACTTTTCCGCGACCTGTAATAAAGAACTCTACTGGATTGCCTGTATCGGGATCGAAACCTACTGAAAAATGAAAGTTATCGGTGCGGCTATTAATACAAGGTCGGCGGTTTGGCAGCTTATTCATTATTTAAACGTCCATGTTTTAAATTGTGTTAGTGTTCCAGCTTCCAGTTCTTCACGACTATCCAGCACACACTCAGCTGATACCAATGGGAAGACCATTTGGTTAAATTGGGCCCAGGACTTCAACACTTGTCTAAGCTAGGTTAAAACCTCCCAAGAGACCTGTTTCCATTCTAGGCATATATCTCTTTTTTAGTTAATGCTTGCCAACAATTGGTAAGATGGCAGTTTATAACCCAACAGACCTTTTGGAGTTATATATGCGCGTCTACTTAATGGTCCGCCCCCGACTATTAAAAGATTTCCCTGAACAGGCAAAGAGAGCGGAAGATCTGGGATACGACGGCATCACGATGCTGGAACTTACCGTTCCCCCAACACTTTCGGCGACCGCATCGGCAATTAACACATCTCAGATCGATTTGCTGACTGGGATCTTTGTTGCATTCCCACGCAGTCCAATGGCCACTGCTTACGACGCCTGGGCAATCCAGTCTCTCTCGAATGGTCGATTTCAACTTGGTTTGGGAGCTCAGACAAAATCTCATTTGACACGGCGATGGAGTATCGAACAGGTCCCTCCAGTCCCACGCATGCGCGAGTATGTGGAATCCATGCGCGCTATATGGGACTGCTGGCAGAATGGATCGCGTCTAGCCTACGAGGGCGATCATTACCAATTTTCTCTGATGATCCCTTACTACAATCCCGGCCCGATCGACCATCCACATGTACCAATCTATTTAGCCGCTATCAATAAATTTATGTGTAGACTTACAGGCGAAGTAGCCGACGGTCATATTCCCGGCGACCCGGTTACCTACAAATGGTTCTGCGAGATGATGCTACCCAACCTCGAGATTGGTGCTAAACGATCAGGACGAACTTTGAAGGACATCGATTTGGGGGGGCATGGTTTTATCGGTTGCGGGAAGACGGAAAAAGGACTGGAAGCGGTACGGAAAAGGCTCCGCGTGCGGATAGCACTGTATGCATCAACTCCGGAATATAGACCGATGCTCGAAATGCACGGTTGGGAAGATTTATTTTCACCATTAATCGATCTAGCTCACCAGGACAAATGGGAAGAAATGGGCGGCCTGGTAACAGATGAAATGTTGGAAGAATATGCGGTCGTTGGAAGTCCCGAGGAGGTCCCGCAAAAACTCAAAGCACGTTTTGGGGGATTAACACAACGCATTCAGATGGATGACGAGTGGTTTGAGGAAATGTCCGAGAGCGACATCAAAAAATTGGTCAAGGATATTCAAAAAATTTAATTGTTGGAGAGTAACTGTGAAATTTAAACCCGCAGCCGGGCGACTTGAGGCGTCCCGTGTTAAGCTCTGCTATGATGCAGGCTACTGGCGCGATGAGGTCGCGGGAGATTATTTGCTCAAACATGCAAAAGAACGACCAAAGGCCATCGCTATCGTCGACGGTAACCAACGAATTACCTGGGGAAAACTTTATAAACTAAGTGTACGATTTGCCTTGCATCTGAAGGAATTAGGTATCGAACCAGGTGATGTCGTTGGACTACAGTTGCCCAACTGGTTTGAGTACATCATCTGTTATCACGGGATCCAGCTCGCCGGTGGTATCGTAGTTCAAATCGGAGCCGACTGGGGCAGTGCGGAAATGGCCTACGGTTTCAATACAGGTCCAGCTAAAGTAGCTATAATTCCCAGAGATTATCGAGACCACAATTACGCTGCCACACTTCAAACCTTAAGGTCAAAGCTTCCGCGCTTGGAGCACGTGATGGTTGCACGAGGCGAGGTGCCGGATCTCTGCATTTCGCTCGATAAACTTTTAGCCGACCCAGTTGAAGATCGTGTCACTCCGACAAATTTACAAGGATCTCAAATAAACCCTGACCAAATTATTAGGATCGTATTTACGTCCGGCACCACAGGTCTGCCGAAGGCTATCATGCACACTACCAATACACTTGCTCACTCCGGTCGCATAACACAAGCTGTCTTCAACCATGATGCCAATGATGTTTTCCTCATATATTTACCATACTCAACAAACTTCGGTTCAATCATGGGTTTACAGCTATCGATTATGGTCGGCGCGACGACGGTACTTATGGACCGGTTTTCTGCTACCAGGGCTTTGGAACTTATTGACCAGGAGCAGGTTACCTTCGTTCCCGGAACACCCACGGCTTTTATTGCGCTTTCGAATAGTCCGGCACTTAAACACGCGAGACTGGGTTCTCTTCGACTCCTCCTATCGGCAGGAGCAAGTTTTCCAGTGCAATCAATCAAAGAACTTAGACAAAAATTTAATACTACCTTTATCGACTCATTTGGGATGAACGAATTTGGAATGGGGTTCTGGTGCTTGCCCGAAGACGATCCCAACGAGGTTGATGGATCAATCGGCCAACCCATTTCTGGGGTTGAGGCGCGAGTTGTCGACGTCGACGGCCGTATGGTTCCAAATGGTGAAACTGGAGAATTAGTAATAAAGAGCGCAGGTATGTGCGCCGGTTACCATAATAACACTGACGCGGCTTCATCTTGGAATGATGAAGGGTGGTTCCACTCAGGAGATTTAGCAACCTTGGATGATAGGGGATACTTTCACATCGTAGGCCGGAGTAAAGACGTCATCATTCGGGGTGGCGCCACCGTATCACCGAGAGAGATTGAAGAAGTTCTTATCCGTGATCCCCGAATTCGGGAAGTCTCCATAATTGGTCTGCCGGACCAATTCTATGGCGAAATCATCTGCGCTTGTATAATACCTAAAACAGGGAGAAACCCGACAACGCTCGAAATACAAGAATACCTAAAAACGCAAATTGCCACATATAAAATACCGTCACGCGTGGCAATATTTAATGAATTTCCGCTCAACAGCATGGGCAAAGTACGTAAAGATGTGCTCAGAGAGAAAGTTTTGGGATTAAGAGATACCCATGAAAAGAGTAATTCTTTCAAATAAATTATAGGCGGAAACGCTGGGGACACACCCTCGAATGCAGCCGACGAAACCTGATCTTATTTTGTTATTTTTTTAGCAAAGTCACGAGCACGCTCCTTCGCTTTTTCAAGTTCGGGTTTTGCTTTATCCCAATCCTCCTTCAATTGCTCTTTAGCTTTTTTAAGCTCAGGCTTTGCTTGCTCCCATCCTTCCTTTGCCCTGGGAACAATATCTTCCTTCACAACACTGACAACCTTGGCTCGAAGCTCAGGATTATTTGCTAATTTCTGAATTGCCATACGCGCAAGTGTTTTGAATAATGCCATAATGTTTCTCCTATACTCCGCGAGCCTAGAGACGTTTCCCCGCATTTAAAGTAGGACTGTTGGAAGCTTATGACAATCCAACCTTTCACAAATAAATTTCAAATGCGACACGCTGGACGACGTTGGTTTTCGTTTTGCCGATCGTATAGCAGCGGATTAAATGTTTGTGAAACGAGCTTAAGGTGAACACCCTTTTATTTAGAATTGTCTATGCGCAGATATAACCTTGGGCAATTATTTCTTTGGTTTGCGGCCAAAACTCTTGACCCTTCTCCTTCATCAATACCAAATATTTCTCGTTAAGCCATTCGCCTATACCCTTGGCGTAATTAGGGCGTGCTTTGACCCGTTCATACCAGTCGGAAAGGTGCGGACGTTTGTCCAAAACCCCAAGAGCCTGCAAATGATCATAGCGGGTGAGATAAGGTGTGTAAGCAATATCTGCCAGAGAATAGGTATCGCCGGCGAGCCATGGGTCAACTTTCAAACATGCCTCCATATCCGTGAAGAGTTTTTCAAACCGCATTAAGGCGGGAAGATAGAATTTTGATTCGATTCCATTTTTGAATATTTCCATTGATCTTTCGCGTCGTGCAGCGTCTGGTATCTTAGCTACCAGTTCTTCGATTTCTTCCCAAGTCCTTCCTTCAGTCCACTGAAACCGGAAAGCATTAACGGTTGAGACAGTAGCCGTTGCTGCGTGCACCCCTTCATCCAATTGTTTGGTCCAGGCCCGCATACGGGCTCGTGCTTTGGCGTCGACAGGCCTGACCGGAATTTCCGGATAGGCATCATCCAGATATTCCATAATCACCGTTGATTCACAGATTACAGTGTTATCTTCAATCAATGTCGGCACAACAGCGGCAGGGTTCAGTTTCTTGTATTCATCTGTGCGCGTTTCACCCTTCCGCAGATCCATATGATGACCTTCCCACTCCAATTTTTTTTCAGCCAGGGTTAGGCGAACCTTTTGGGCGCATGAGGACATATCGTTATGATAAAGCTCTAGAATTTCTACCCCCTATAAGATGTATGTGACCTGAGCGTAATCGCAGGAAATAAAACCAGCAAGAATTATTACCCGCTCTGCAAACCTTGGGTCATACCGTTGCAGTATTTTTGATTCAGATTTCCTTTGGTGACACTTTTCGATCTGCTCCGCAAAATAAAATTATCAGTTAAACAAATTTTGGCACTTAATACATTTTTACCAACCCCGCAGAGTTCTGGCGTTGGAATAAGTAGCAAAAATGGTTTAATTGAAGAAACTCGAAGGAGAACTTAACATGCACGACAAAAGTTACCTGCTCTCTCTATTAGATTATAGTGATTGGGCTAATGAAGAATTTTTTAAAATTATCCGAGAGATCCCTGCTGATGAGGTAACAAAGCAGCGAGAATCTTTTATGAATAGTGTCTGTAACTCTGTGAACCATCTCTTGGAAATAGACAAGGTATGGATGTCCCATATGAAAAGGGAAAAGCATTCGTTTGAACACCTACAGACAATCCTTTATGAGAATTTAGATGACCTGTGGGACGCCAAAAAAGTGATGAACCAGGAAATTAGAGACTACGTTTCTGGTTTGAGCGAAGATGAATTGGAAGAAGTTATAGATTATGAACTGATTGGTGGTAACACAGGAAGCTTGCCTCGATACATGATAATTACACACTTGGCCATACACGGCGGCTTTCACCGTGGAGTTATTGCAGATATGTTTGGTCAGGTTCCGGTGCGACCGTCTGGTCAAGATATACCCGTATGGGAGCGCGCGACGAGAAATGGGCAGGCCCGAGTTAACCAGATTTGACGAGCTAGATAGAGAACTCAGATCGTAGATTATAAACTCATTAAATACATTCGCTTTTAATTTTGGAGGGTAAAATTGCAGCATCTAAATAGTACAAAGTGGCTCAAACCAACCATAGAATATGGTCCACTCATTGTTTTCTTCGCTACCTATTGGTTGGCGGGGCTGTTTCCCGCAACGGCGGCAATAGTATTGGCAACTGTCGTGGGGCTTTGTCTCTCCTATCTAGTTGAGCGCCACATACCAACGATGCCACTAATTACGGCTGTTATCATTGTCATCTTCGGGGGTCTTACGCTTTGGCTTCAGGATGAAACATTCATTAAAATGAAACCAACTATTATTCAATTGACTCTAGGTGCAATCCTTCTGGGGGGATTGTTTGCAAACAAGGTATTTTTAAAATCACTTATGGGTTCGTCCCTGCAAATGGAAGACGTTGGTTGGTCGATCCTAACACGTCGCCTCTCCATTTTCTTTTTTGCCATGGCCGCTCTCAACGAGGTTGTTTGGCGTACCCAATCAACCGATTTTTGGGTTAATTTTAAAGTATTCGGGATTTTAGGTCTGACAATTTTATTTTTGATTGCCCAGACGCTATTGTTGAAGCGGTATCTGGTTGAAGAGAAATAACAAACCTACTGCACTAAATGTTAAGACTAAAAAACTCCATTCACCCGTTTAGCCAGTTAGCTAACATGTGACGACTATCATTGCGCCATTACTAATTGAACACCTAGAATCGATAATTGATATAACTCCCTAACCATGGCGGGGTTGGTTTTTGACACAACTGGTTCTTTAGGACCTTTCAAAGGCCATCCTCGTTCTCGAAATTGAAGGAGTAAGATATGATTACGATCATTGTTATTTCGATTGGTATAGTGATCGTTGGCAGTATGCTCTTAGAAACCTCATAGTTAGAAATTCAGCTTTTAAAATTAATATTGTTATATCGGTCTGGAACTGGTGTTCGATAATGTTTGTGGCGTGACCCAAGGTAGCCTCTTCGGGATCGACAATAGAAATGTCTTCTAAACTCTCCGGTTACATAACGTGGCCCACAGCCATAACCTTAATATATCTTCAGATTGCCGACCATTTTAGTGGAGGTAAAAATATTATACTCTCACCCGGGAATCTAGATAATCCACCTAATCCCCAACAATAATTGATTGTAGCTAGGTAATGGGCAGCAAGACATATTGTCGATTTGTGTTTTCAGACAAAAACAACACCGATATGTTCACTGTACAAAAACTGCTGAAAACGACGCCAATAGATTTAGTATTATCTTTTCTTCAAACAGACCTTAAAACGGACAACGATTAAGTATCCAACACCGAAATCATGACAACCTTTAGCCAACACCAAGCGTCAGCGGAAAACCTAATCGATGGACCTTATGCGTGGTTGCGTCTTGCCGCTTCCGTGGCACTCGGAACCATAGGCAGCATTGGCTTCTGGGGCGTAATCGTAATTCTTCCAACAATTCAACGCGAATTCGAGGTAGATCGAAGCGATGCCTCTATTCCATACACCCTTACAATGATTGGGTTTGCCGTCGGAAACGTAATAATTGGTCGGTGCGTAGACCGCTTTGGAATTGTAATTCCTATCATCATCGCAGCGTTTGCGATGAGCTTAGGTTTTGGTGCCGCTGCAGCTGCGGAAAATATATGGATATTGGGTGTGCTTCAGGGTGTGTTTGTAGGCATTGGCACTGCAGCAAGTTTTGGACCATTGATCGCTGATGTTTCACATTGGTTTCGCCGACGCCGAGGTGTCGCCGTCGCCTTTTGTGCATGCGGTAATTATTTTGGTGGAATGATATGGCCCCTCGTCATCAATTTTCTGATGGAGGGGTATGGTTGGCGCACAACTTACGTTGTTGTGGCTATTGTAATCGTTTTGACTATGGTTCCTCTCGCCTTCATGCTGCGACGAGTACCACCGAAGGAAGATCCACTTACAAATTCTACTGAACTGTCTGAAAGTGGAAATCAGAATAACCACAGACAGACGATCGATCTTTCGCCACGTTCGCTTATCATTTTGCTTTCTATAGCCGGGATAGCCTGTTGCGTGGCTATGTCGATGCCGCAGGTCCATATCGTCGCCTATTGTGGAGATCTGGGATACGGCTTGGCACGCGGTGCAGAAATGCTGTCACTAATGCTTACCGGCGGCGCTGTCACTCGAATTGTTTCGGGTTTCATTGCAGACTATATTGGAGGGGTAAGGACACTGTTGATCGGATCGACCCTACAGGGCATTGTGTTAATCTTCTATTTGCCTTTTGACGGCCTTATGTCTCTTTATATAATTTCATTAATGTTTGGTCTTGCCCAGGGTGGTATCGTACCAAGTTATGCAATTATTGTTCGAGAATATTTACCCGCCCGTGTAGCCGCCGAAAAAGTTGGCATTCTCATTATGATGACCATTACTGGGATGGCATTCGGGGGGTGGTCTTCTGGCTGGATCTACGACATTACTGGCTCTTATCAATTCGCATTCATACACGGTATAGGGTGGAACTTGCTTAACGTTGGTATAATGTTGCTAATTCTTTTTAAGTCTGGACGATCACAAGCAGCTCAACCGGTAAGAGTTTAAACCAAGTCATAGCTATATACACTTTTTCCTTATCCAATCCCTAGAGTAATGCCGCCATCTACCACAAGGGACGAACCAGTCACGTAACGGGCCTCATCAGACGCCAAATAAAGGGCGGCATACGCTACATCCCATGCGTCACCAACCCTATTCAAGGGAACCTGTGCTTCTCTTTTCGCCCAAAGGTCTTCGATGTCTTTATCCCCATATGCGCCTTGTAATGAGTGAGCCACCATCGGGGTTTGCATTAAGCCGGGTAGGACCGCGTTGCATCTGATATTTTCTGGTGCGTATTGACGAGCAATTACCCGCGTCATCTGCGTCAAAGCTGCTTTCGTCGTTGAATAAGAAATGTAAGGTACGCCCAACCATCGTTCGCCTGAGATAGATGATACATTGATTATTGATCCTTCACCCTGATCCTGCATGATGGGTATAACATGTTTGCAGGTGAGAAATGCGCTCTTAAGGTTAACATCATGCACACGATCCCAACTTTCCTCTGAGGCGTCAACAGGACCCCCAATCTCGGCAATTCCTACGTTATTATGCAGTATATCAATGCGCCCGTAGGTTTTCATTGCTGTTTTCACCATACCTAAAACCTGCTCACCATCTGAAACGTCAACCTCAAATACACTCGCATCACCGCCTTCGTCTTTTATAAGATTAGACGTTTCATTCGCGGATTTTAAATTTATATCTGCGCATAAGACCTCGGCACCTTCGCGCGCAAACAGAGTAGCAACAGCTTTACCGTTCCCCCAACCCACACCAATGGAACCAGCACCTGTCACAATTGCGACTTTATCTTTTAATCTATCAGGCATATCGGTTTACCTCGACATCCTACGTCAACAATATTTGTACATTATTTTACAAACAGGCGCGGACACATATCATTATTTATTGGATTTGTGACGTTGGCATTCTCTTTCAAAGACAGTATTTCAATAGAAATAATAAAACAATTAAGAGCAGCAAAATAGCGCTAAACTTTTAGCCGAGTAGCAACATAGAACACCTAAGCCCAACTTGTAGCTCAGAAATTCTCTCGATACACTCACAGATGATCCAAGCACCAGAATAAAGAAAAATTCAACTTTTGCGGGTTAATATAATGACTATTCCAGTTTTCCATAATTTTTCTTCAGCCCCCACCCATGTGGCACCGTTTAGTCACGCCGTTGAATTTGATGGTTGGGTACAACTTACAGGGCAAATGCCTACAGACCCAATAGATGACACAAAACCACTACCGGATGGTATTCAAGCGCAAACACGGCGGGTGATGGATAATCTGGCGATTATTCTGAATGAAATGCAATTGGGGTTGGAAAATGTCTTATCGACGCGGGTGTTTCTAACCAATTTTAAACGTGATTACGAGGCTATGAATAATATTTACAAGTCTTACTTTGCAAAAGATAGATTGCCAGCCCGTACTTGCGTTGGTGTTTCAGATTTAGCCCTGGGAGCCTTGGTGGAAATAGATATGGTTGCAAGACGTTTTTAGGGCGTTGTCACATTAACTGACAGCGGACGCAGAGATTTCTTGTCACTGTTTATTAGGCAGCTACACTTGCACATTCCCACACATCAAACGCTTCGGCACGGCATTGCTTGAAGGTGATTCGCTTGAGTAGATGGCGTTGTACATAAAAGATGTTGTAAGTGGCTGAACGATCATTGAAAAACTTCTGGGCCGAGCCTGGTGATTTAAATTTCTGTGACTAGAAAACGATTGCCATCGCGAATAACCTGCAATGGATTGCTCAGGAAGGACCCGCACTGTTAAAGTGCCACTATGACAAAACAACGGGAGACCACGCATGACCCGGATTTCCATTCTCACTGAAGACGATATGAACGATGAGCAAAGATCAGTCATCGAATATTCCAGTCATTCAGGCCAGCCCCACGGCGGCCCGTACTGGGCCTATATCCGCAATCCCAAACTGATGCGGATCGTGCAGGATATGAACCGTATCCTGACCGAAGGCACACTCACGGCTAACGAACTGAGCATTATCGTCTTGACCGTGGCTCGTCATTGGAGCGCCAAGTATCCTTGGGCGGTTCAGGTCCGGAATGCCCTAAAAGTCGGGCTGGGCCAGAACGTGATCGATGCCATTAATGGCCGCGCCGCCCTACCAACCGAAGATGCCCGCGAAAATCTGGTCCATAAACTCGCCAACGAGCTGCTAGCCGATCAGGGTTTAAGCGATGCCAGTTACGCCGAGGCGGAAGCGTTATTTACCACCGACGAACTAATCACCGTTATCGCTCGGATTGGGGCTTTTTCGATGACCTGCTGTACCGCAAACGGGTTCGATATCACTCCGCCCGACGAAGTCCCGGCACGTCTGCAATAGGGGAAATAAGCCATGAAACGGATCTTCTTGATAGCGATTTCCCTTGCCGTTATTTGCAGCGAGAACGGGTATGCTCCTGATAAAGGAGGTGGTCCGGAGATCATTGAAGACGCTTCCAAGATTCTCGGTAAGAAACGGGAAGTTTAAGCCTAAAGTAATTTGTATTGAATTTAATCCCGCTATTCCGAATGCGGTTGATTACGTCCAGGCTAAAGATATGGGCGTAAAGCATGGCTC
>Ga0209501_10000212_pt1 | contig 74965 bp, 69 predicted proteins | sample ArcticOcean_MG_C_4_FD_187434 | JGI IMG/M metagenome (GOLD analysis project Ga0209501, IMG submission 187434) | Marine microbial communities from western Arctic Ocean - ArcticOcean_MG_CB4_134 (SPAdes) (version 2) | ecosystem: Environmental > Aquatic > Marine > Oceanic | place: Arctic Ocean...
GTACCTCTTGCGCCAATTATAGTATGTTGCATCGCTGATGCCTGCTGATCGGCAAGCCATCTCTACACTGCTACCAGACGCCAGACTGAGCTCTATCTGACGCAGCAGGTTCAATACATCTTCATCGGAATATCGCTTCCTTGCCATCCAAATACCTCCACACCTTCGTAAAATATCACGAATTACGTGGCACAGTTATAGGGGGGCAGGACAGGCGGCTCAGCTGTCGGCGCATCGTTGAGCGCCACATAGTCGACGAAATCCAGAGCCGCCAGCATTTCGGCGCGCTGGGCTCCGGTGAATACCGGCCGACCCGGCACTTTGTTAACGAAACGGTCTGCGGTCAAGGTCACGACCAGCACGTCAGACGTGCCCTTTGCCTCTTGCAAATGCCGGACATGACCGAGATGCAGGAGATCAAAAGTTCCATGCGCCAAGGTGACGGACTTCCCCGCCGCACGCAGGTCGCCGCAAACTACTGCTAAAGCGTCAATGGGTTTTATCTTGTCGGAAGTTTGCATCAGTAATGTTCACAATCACTTCCTGTGCGGCTCGCGAGCCCAAGGAGAGTTTATAAATCCCGAACAAAGACGAAACAATCACGATATGCAGTAAGGTTCATCGAAGTTTGGATAGCAAATCCAACAAGATTGTGCGTTCCTTTGCCCCAAGCGGCGCCAAGGTCTTCTCGGTGATTTCCATAGCGTGGGGTATCGCCCGCGACGCCGTGCCCTGGCCCGCATCGGTCAACTCGACCAAATGCCGCCGGGCGTCACCAGGGTCAGGGCGCGTGTGCACCAACCCCCGGTCGCGAAGTCGGTCGACGACGCCTTTGATAGTCGCTCCGTCCATCGCCGTCTGACGCCCGAGCCTATTTTGGGACATGGCGCCATTCTCGTATAACTTCGCCAGGACCGCAAAGCGCGTCGGGGTCAAGCTGTCGACAATCGTGTCGGCGAAGATCCCGGTGTGACGCTGGGAGACCAAGCGGAGAATGAATCCGATTTGCTCCTCGAGCCGATAGTCGCTCGACGGCGAGCCGGTTGGCGTGGGTGGGGTCGTCTTCAAAAGCAGCGCCAAGCGTCATGAGTTGTGAGGCCAATTTCGGCAGCATCGACAGGCTAACGAAATATTGCGGCAGTATCGCAGCCTTAAGCGTCTTCGACAAATCTCAGCACCCTATCCGGGGCGTCCCCCGCGCCATCCCAGGCCGTCAAAAGACCGTTCTCAACCTCAGCACAATTCGTTAGTATGCAAATGAATTGTGGCAAGTGGAGAAATGTCGATGTCTGGTCAAGAAACGAAACTGGTGATCAAAAATATCGGCCTTTTATTGTCGGGGCAGTTGGAACAACCGGTCCTCGACGGCAACTGCATTGCTGTCCTCGACGGCCGGATCTCCGCCATCGGGTATGCCAAGGATCTGGACATCGGTGATGCCGGCACCGTGGTGGACGCCAAGGGCGCGGCGGTCTCACCCGGATTGATCGACAGCCATGTGCACCCGGTGATCGGCGACTATACGCCGCGCCAACAACAGCTGAGTTGGATCGATTCCTGCCTGCATGGCGGGGTTACCACGATGATTTCCGCGGGCGAGGTCCATTTGCCTGGCCGGCCCAAAGACATTGTCGGCTTGAAAGCCTTGGCGATCGCTTCACAGCGTTGGTACGATAATTTCCGCCCCTCCGGCGTAAAGGTCTTGGCCGGTGCGCCGGTGATTGAAGAAGGTATGGTGGAGGAGGATTTCAAATCCCTCTCGGAAGCTGGGGTTAAGCTTCTCGGCGAGGTGGGCCTCGGCTCGGTGAAGGTTGGCGATACGGCGAAGCAGATGGTTGCCTGGGCGCGCAAATACGGTATGCAAAGCACCATTCACACCGGTGGCCCTTCTATCCCGGGCTCCGGTCTCATCGACAAGGACGTGGTGCTGGAGGCCGATGCCGACATCATCGGCCATATTAATGGTGGCCATACTGCCCTCCCGGATGACCAGATCATTTGTCTTTGCGAGCAATGTGGGCGCGGCATCGAGATAGTCCATAACGGGAATGAGCGTTCCGGCTTGCTGGCCATGCGCACAGCGTTCGAACTGGGGCAGCCGGAGCGGGTGATTCTCGGGACAGACTCGCCGGCGGGGTCGGGGGTGCAACCGCTCGGCATTCTGCGGATGATCGCCATGCTCTCCAGTCTGGGCGATGTGGCGCCGGAAACCGTGTTCTGTTTCGCGACCGGCAATACAGCGCGGATGCGGGAACTGGATAGTGGCATGCTTGAGGTCGGCAAGTCGGCTGACATGATCATCATCGACCAAGCCCAGCACGCGCCCGGCAAGGACATGCTCGAAAGCATTCATCAAGGCAATCTGCCGGGTCTCGGTATGACCATCATCGATGGCGTCGTGCGTTCGGAGCGCTCGCGCAATACTCCGCCGGCGACGCGGATGCCGGAGATCGTTGAAAAGTAACCTGGCCAATCTACCGAACCTATTACCGTAATCCATCCTCGGCCTTGGCGTCCTTGGCTTCCAAACCGCCGACCCGTGGGAGGGGCCGGCCTGAATCGGTAACGGCGACGGCGACGAGAATTTCGTCGGACCGCGGGGCGTCGTTGATCGCCACCTCCATGCCATCGAAATGGCTGCGGACATAGGCGGCGTCCTTGTGACCGAGCGGGATGTCCAGGGCCTGTCCGGGACCGCCGCGCTTCTTCGAGGATGGCACCAGGGCGGCACCTTTTCCCACCGCCTGACGCAGCGGCGCGCCAAGCTTTGGGTGCAGGATCGCGGCGGCATGCTCAAGCTCACCATTCTCGCCAACCAGTGCCGCCTTGCCATAGCTCTCAACCTCGGACGGCGCGATGCCCAGCGCCGCGACCGCGCGGGCTCCCAACAAACCGCCAAGTTCGGCGCCGATTTCCATCAACAGGGACAAATCCTCGACATAGCGACCAGCGAACGGGTTCTCGATGACCGCAATGGCGGCGGCGCGCCGGGTCGGCGGATTGATCTCGCGGCCCATCTCCCGGTGAATTTCGTCGGTCACCATCATCATCTTGCGAATCACGGCCTTGGTCATTCTGCCTTCTCCAAGCTTGGTTTCAAGTCCATCTCGATCGCGCCGCCCACCGTCCGGCACACGCCGTCAAGGCATAGAAAAGCTGACTGGATCAGCCCGGCGGTAGCCAAATTGGCCGCGTGCTTCTGCCCCGTCATTAGCGCCACCGCCACGTCAGCTCGGCTTAGTCCCGCAACATCAACGGTCACCAATCGATCGCCCAGGTCGCTTTCGGGATAGAGCTCGCTGGCCGGCGCCCGGCTGATCTTGGCTGAACCCGGCAAATCAACAGCATTGGCAATCATCGTCGCAGCGGCATCAGCAGCGGCGGCGTTCCCGGCCAGGACAGTCACCGCGTCGGCGATCCCGAGGCTGTGACTGCGACCGTGCCGTCCACTGGTAGCGAGGCCGCGCACCGGGCCCGCCGCCGTCACTGTTGCCCGGCCAACGATTCGTGCCCGCACCGGATCGGCCACCAGCGCCGCGACGTAACGCGCGCCTTCGCCAAGATGCAGCGCAATATCGCCGGCATTATTGACATAGGCCCGGTCGAGCCTGCGACCAGCGACCATGCTGGCTAGTATCTCATCCGCGACGGCGCCAGCGACCGCCGCCATGGGAGTGATAAAATTTTCCGTATGAGGCAGGGCCGCCTCGCGCATACGCCGCGCCACCACACCGTCCAGACGTGCGTCGCTAGCCGCCGGTATCCGCAGGACCGCCAACTCGCCGACCAGCTCCGTCAGCATGGTTTCGAACCGCTGAGCCGCCTGATGGTAACTAGCAAGAACCTCATCGCCGGTGCCGTCGGCCTGGATCACCAGATCGATCGGACCGTGCTGAAGATGCAGACGCTTGCCGTCGGGCAACATTACCACGGTCGACCCCATGCTCTTTGGGCTCCCGTCTCTGGGGCAATCGGCGCCCTGTTGACTCATCTGCGCCGCTCGTCGGGATTCCAGCTATAGTTTCGGGCGCGGGTTGGCCAGGGATTATCGGGCCGATGCGCGACCGGACGCTGGCCACTGAGGATGTGGTCGTTCTGCGGTCCAACCCGCCCCTTTATCGCGTCGGCGATAGGCATGACCGAGTCCATGTGGCCGCCAAGCGCCTGATAATCCTGGAGCCGCATGGAGAACTCGATCGGTGCGACCAATGCCGGGGTCGGTACATAGCCGAACGCGTTTTCCGGCATTCGGGTCACGTCCGCCATCACGGTGATCCCGCCGCCCGGCCAGACATGGCACGGCGCGCCGCCCACGGTGATCACGGTCAGCATGTTCTTAACCGACCGCGTCAGCTTGACTGGGTTTTCCGTCACCCCAGAGCGCAACGAGCCACCGGCGCCTCCCATGAACAGTACCGAGCACAGGGCCGGCTCGCAATTCTCTGCGATCCGCTCGACGGAGCCGCGCAGTGCCTCCGGCAGATCTTGTTTGATCGGGACCAAATCCGCGTCGAGGACGTAATAGGCATATTGCTCGCCCGTGGTCGACACCATCAGCATCGATTGGCCCACCCGGGCGATCTTCGGGTTGAAATCGCTGAGCATGTTGAGGGGGTCCTGAAGATCGGTTCCCCCCCAACCGGTACCGGGCTGGGCGACTTGGAAATACCGACCGGGGGTGGATTTACGGCCATTGACCCGGATGCCAGTACTCGGCCAGTCGATCACCTTGCCGGCCTGGTGCTCGGAGACCACGCCGGTGATGTGATCGTCGACCACCACCACCTCGTCGACCAGGCCGCGCCATTGGGAGGCGAACATGCCGATGGTCGCCGAGCCACAGCCGAGCCGCATGAGATTTTCCTCAATCCCATTGACGATCGGCGCCCGACCAGCCTGCACGACGACCGTGCAGCCATCATCGATGACTAGCTCCACGGGTTTGCAATTGCAAAGGTCGAGCAGGGTCGAACAGGTGACCCGGCCTTCCTTTTTTGAACCGCCGGTCAGATGATAAACCCCGCCAAGCGAGAGCATTTGCGAGCCGTACTCGCCGGTAGTGACATGGCCAACGGGCTCGCCTTCGACCCGCACCAGGCTGCGTTCCGGGCCGATGTGTCGATCGGTATCGATTTTCACCTTGGCGCCGCAATAGCTGAAGATCCCCTCGGTGACGACGGTGATCATGTCGACCCCGTCGACCTCGCTGGAAACGATGAACGGTGCGGGCTTGTAGTCCGGATATGTGGTGCCGGAGCCGATGGCGGTAATGAAAGTATCCGCATCGGCCAGCAGATCTCCCCGCCAAGTGTCGGCACCGCCATCAACACCGAGGAACGGAACCAGTTTGCCGCTGTCTTCGGTCCGGTTCTCGATAATGGTCAACGGATCGAGGCGGACCAATTGGCCGGCGTCATTGGCATAACGATCACAGGCGCCGGACTTGCCATCGGCGATGTAGCACATCACCGGACAAGCATCGCAGCGGATCTTTTCGGGTCGAGCCTTGTTGATACCGTTTTGGACGTCAATCATTTTCCCACGCCTCCTCAATAGCCGCTCGCACGCGGGCTGGCGTCGCCGGGACCTGACGGATACGAGCGCCGGTAGCGTCGCGAATGGCGTTCAGAATTGCCGGCGCGGTCGGGATCAGGACATGCTCTCCCAGACCCTTGGCGCCGCGTGGTCCACGGGGGTCCGGCACCTCGACGATGATGCTCTCGATCTCAGGCACGTCACCGAAGGTTGGGATCAGATAGTCGTGCAGATTTTCGGTCTTGCCGGGAATATACTCTTCCATCAGCGCCAGTCCGATACCCTGGGCGATGCCGCCCTGGATCTGCCCTTCTACCAATAGCGGGTTGATGGCCCGGCCGACGTCATGGGCGGCGATTAACCGCTCAAGTTTCACCGTCCCCAGAAGCATATCTACGCTTACCACGGCGATCTGCGCGCCATAACCATAAACCGAATACGGTTGCCCTTGGCCCCGATCGTCAAGTGGAGTGGTCGGTGGGTCATAGGTCTCCTCGGCTTCAAGGACATAGCCGTGCGGATTGGTCTCAAGGTTGGCAAGCTCGATAACCCGGGCGATGCCATCCTCGCACAGGCTCAGGGTTCCGTTAGCCAAAGTGATCTCGGCGTCGCTACCGGCGTTGCCCTGGCGCAGGATCATTCCGCGCAACGCCTCACCGGCTCGCAAGGCGGCGGTTCCGGAAACTACGGTTTGCCGCGAGGCCGAGGTCTTGCCGGCATCCGGCGTCAGATCGGTATCGCTGCCCACAAGGTCCAAGGCCTCGATCCCGATGCCGAGCGCGTCGGCAACGATCTGGCTGATCACCGTGGTCGAGCCTTGGCCGATATCAGTGGCCCCCTGGTGCAGGACTATCTGCCCGGTGGCGGTCAGGCCGATCCGGATCGTCGACGGGTTTGAAAGCGAGGTGTTGCCGCAACCATACCAGCAGGTCCCGATGCCGATGCCGCGCCGGGTCGTGCTCCCATCGGCGACGTGGCCATGCTCTCTCGCGGCCGCGCTCTCTCGCCGCCAAGCCGGCCGTAGCGCTTCCAGGCAAGCCTTGATCCCAACACCCTCGGCGAAAACCTGGCCGGTTACCGTTGGTTGCTGGTTGTCCAGCGCATTAGTAAGACGAAATTCCAACTGGTCCATCCCCAAGGTCTCGGCGAGGTCGTGGAACAGGCTTTCCTGGGCGATCGCAGCTTGTGGGACGCCAAATCCACGGAACGCGCCGGCGGTCGGGCCATTGGTGTGTACGGCTTGGCTATGGGCGCGATAATGCGGGATGAAATAGGGGCCGCAGGCGTGGATCGGCACCCGATTAGCGACGGTCGGCCCCCAACTGGCATAAGCGCCGGTGTTGAACACGCCATCGAAGTCCATCGCGGTGACCCGCCCACTGGCATCGCAGCCGACCCGCGCGCAGATTTCCGAGGGATGACGTTTGGTCGAGGCACGCATCGACTCGCCGCGGGTGAAGACGATATAGGCCGGCCGGTCCAGGTGCCAGGCGGCCAAGGCGATAAACGGCTCCAGCGTCAAATCGATCTTCGAGCCGAACCCGCCGCCGCACGCGCTTGGCACCACCCGCACCGCCTCGGTTTCAACACCGAGAATGAGGGCAAGAGCCTCGCGGTCCATATGGGGCGCTTGCGTGCAGGCATGAACCTCGATCCGCTCACCGATCCGTCGGGCATATCCAGCCTCGGGCTCAATATAGGCATGTTCGACATAGGGGGTGGTGAATTTGCCCTCGACGATGTGCGCCGCTTCGGCAAAGCCTCGGGTGATATCGCCGCGCTCCACATGACCCTCGACCAGAATGTTGCCGGGGCGTCCCGCATGCAAGCGTGGCGCTTGGTCGTCGCAGGCGGCGGCAGGGCTCTGCAGCGGCTCGAGCGGCTCCCAGGTAACCGGAAATGCCGACAGATCTAAACCGGTGACACAATTCGGCGCGCCGGCAATGATCGCGATCGCCTCGCCAACAAATCGCGCGACGGTCTCGGCCAATACCGGCTGATCGGCGAAGGGGGCGATCACGCCATGCAGATTATGGCCGGGAATATCCGCGGCGGTAAGGATCACCTCGATGCCGGAATGGTCGCCCTTAAAGGCCCTGAGATCTCCGATGGTAAAGCGCGCATGGGCATGCGGGCTCCTCACCACCCGGACCAGAGCAGCGCCGTCGGGAACGTAGTCGGCGCCGAATACCTCGGTGCCGTTGACTTTCGCCAATCCGTCCAGTCGCGCCAGTCGATGGCCAACCGCGGCTCTACGCTGAGGCGTAAGGGCCGGCGCGCTGTTTTCATCGTCGGCGCTGGCGTCGAGCACGGCGTCGACGATCTTGCGATAGCCGGTACAGCGGCAAAGCACGCCGCCAAGAGCGCCCTCGACGTCTCGACGGGATGGCCTTGCACTCTGATCAAGCAAAACAGCGGCGCTTACCATCATGGCGGGGGTGCAGATCCCGCATTGCGCCGCGCCATGGCGCAGGAACGCGTCTGCGAGGCGAGCACCGGCCGCGGTATTGCCAAGCCCCTCGATCGTGGTGACCTTGGCGCCGTCGAGCTGTCCAACCGCGACCAGACAGCCGCAACAAATCGCGCCATCGACAATCACCGAGCAAGCGCCGCAATCGCCGGCGTCGCAACCAACCTTGGTTCCCTTCAGATCGAGCACATCGCGTAGCAGCGCGGTCAGGCGCGCCGTCGGGGCAATGTCGACGTTGACCGCCTTGCCGTTCACCTGAAATTCAATTTTCACCGGCCGCTCTCCTCAGAAGGAGTATCCGCGGAAAGAACAGGTGTAAGATCTGGCAGACAACCGCTCAACGCCCGGCGGACCAGTTCGGCTGCCGCTCCCAGGCGATAGGCGGCGGGCGCGCGACTATCATCGATTGGCGACAAGCCCGCAACATCGCCAGCGGTAGCCAGCGCCAGGGTTGCCGGCGTCGCCGGTTGGCCGATCAGACGATCCTCTAGGCCTCGCAACCGACGGGCCACGGCGGAGCAGGCGCCCACCGAAATTGCCGCCGCCGTGATGCACCCCTGCGCGTCGGTCGCGATCCGTGCGGCGGCCATGGCGATGGAAATCACCATATAGCGCCGGGCGCCGAGCTTTACGAAGCTGGAGATGCCCCGGCTCGTCGATTTGGGAACTAGGATCTCGGTGACAATTTCTCCCGGCGCCAGTGCGGTCTTCCGATTGCCCAGGACGAACGCATCCACCGCGAGCTGCCGCGAGCCGGCTTGGCTGGTCACCACGACTTTCGCATCAAGCGCCATCAGCGGCGGAACCCCGTCAGCCGCCGGTGAGGCATTGCATAGATTACCGGCGACGGTGGCGCGGTTCTGGATCTGCACCGAGCCGACCTCCCGTGCCGCCTGCTGCAAGGCCTGGAACGCCGGCGGTAGATCGGCCGCGATGATATCGCTCCAACAGGTCAGCGCCCCGATGCGCCAGTACGCGCCATCGCAGCGAATGCCGCGTAACCCGTCGATGGCCGTGACGTCGAGTATGGGGGCCGTTACCGGTCGGTCGCGCAAACCGGGGAAGAAATCGGTGCCTCCGGCCAAAACCGTCCAGTCACCGGTCGCCAGAAGCGACAAGGCTTCGCCGATCGATCTGGGTCGGGCATAGGATTGATCTATATCCGGGAGGCGTGTTGGATCCATGACATTATCCGTAGCGCAGCCGATGGTTGCGGAGCCAACCCGACCGCCTGAGACCTGATCGCCTGAGAATAGTGGCGCTGTTGACTATCCGCATGGCCTCCAGGCTGTTTCCAAGCCATCGTGCCTGGGGGTATATTGAAATACGAAAATCATTCGTATACAAATGATTTTCGAGTGTCAATCGAGAGGCGATGCCCCCGTTACACTGGAGGTAGGCATGACGTTCGTTCGTAATAGTTGGTACGTCGCCGGCTGGTCACATGCGGTTCCCAGGACCCTCACGCCGATCCGGATCATGGACGAGGATATCGTTCTCTACCGGACTGAGGCAGGAGATCCCGTCGCCTTGGAAGACCAATGCCCGCATAAGCGGCTACCGCTTTCCATGGGACGGCTGAAGGGCGACACGGTGGAGTGCGGCTATCACGGCATGACCTTTGGCGCCAATGGCCGCTGTGTCCGCATTCCCGGGCAAAACAACCTGCCGGCCTCCGCTACCGTGCACCACTACCCAACCCATGAGGCCGGCGGCATCGTCTGGATTTGGATGGGCGATCCAGCCCTCGCCAATATCAGCCAAGTGTTCGACCTACCGCAATTGCACCATCCCGGATGGGCGCCACATTTCGGTGACGCGCTCTATATCGAGGCGAATTACGTTCATCTGGCCGACAATCTTTGCGATCCAGCTCATGTGGCCTATGTCCACCCGACCACGCTCGGCAACCCCGAAAGCGCCGGCGTCCCGGTCGAGGTCGAACGCAATGGCCGAACGGTGGTGACATCGCGCTGGATCCGCGATGCCCCGCCGATCGGCTTTTTCAAGGCTTTTGGCAATTTCAAGGGCAATGTCGATCGCTGGCACTACTACTATTTCCACGCGCCCAGCACGGCAGTGATCGACTTTGGGAGTATCGATGCGGCGCTCAAGGCCGGCGAGGATGAGCGGCACCTGGGAGTTCGGCTGTTCGCCGTGCATTTCCTCACACCGGTCAGCGAGACCGAGGCGATTGATCACTGGATGCATGTCCGCAATATCGGCATCGACGACGAGACCATGGGCGACCGGATGAACGAGCAGTTCCGCATCGCCTTCGACGAGGACAAGGTGATCCTCGAAGCCATCCAGCGCCGCGAGGCCAAACCCAGGAGTCGCCAACCGGTGCGGCTGACAATCGACAAGGGTCCGAATTTCCTAAAGAAAATCATCACGGAAATGGCGGACCGGGAACGCCCCGATAAAGCCGCCACCGAGTGAGCGGCACCCACCCCGCGCTTCAACCCGTTTCAATGACCCGGTGCTCCAGTCTAAGCTGCCCCAGTTGAGGAACCCACGCTCAACTATATAAACTAGGCTCAGCACCCGTCGAGCCCTGATCACTGCAGGTCACGGAAGGATCGCGACCGCCATGAAGTTTGCGCGCCACATGGATAGTATCCAAACTTCGCCCAGCGCGGCGATGTCGCAGAAAGCCCGGGAGATGAAAGCCGAGGGAATGGACGTCATCGCCCTCAGCTCGGGGCAACCCGATTTTCCAACGCCCGCGCATATCGTCGAGGCCGCTCATGCCGCCGTACTGCGCGGCGAAACCAAATACACCACGATCAGTGGTAGCGCCGAACTGAAGGACATGGTGGTCGAGAAATTCAAGCGCGAAAATGGTCTGGATTTTAGCCGCGACGAGATCATCATTGGTAACGGCTCCAAGCAGGTGATTTTCAATGCGCTGACGGCCGGTACGGATATTGATGAGGAAGTCATCCTGCCGGCTCCCTATTATGTTGCCTATATCGACATGATAAAATTTACCGGCGGCAAAGCGGTGATCGTGCCTTGCGGCGTGGACCAGGATTTTAAGCTGACCCCCGAGCAACTCGAGACGGCGATCACCCCGAAATCCAGATGGTTGCTGCTGAACTCGCCCAACAACCCGACCGGCGCGGTCTATGAAGCAGAAGAGTTGCGGGCCCTAGCCGACGTGCTTTTGCGCCACCCCCATGTCGGGGTGATCATGGACGACATCTACGAACACATCACCTTCGATGGCGTGAAGTTCTCCACTATGGTGGAGATAGAGCCCGCGTTACGCGACCGCACGGTCACTGCCAACGGCGTGTCGAAATCCTATGCCATGACCGGCTGGCGGGTCGGTTACGCGGCGGCGCCGGCGGCAATGATCCAGCAGATGACCAAACTGCAATCGCTGGTTACGTCCGGGGCCAGTTCGGTTGGTCAGGCGGCGGCGATCGCAGCGCTGAGCGGGCCCCAGGGTTTCATCGCCGAGCAGGCCAAATCCTTCGAGGATCGCCGCGACCTAGTGGTGTCGATGATCAATCAGACCACCGGCCTATCCTGCCCAACGCCCAAGGGCGCGTTTTATGTCTACCCAAGTTGCGCCGGGGTGCTTGGCAAGAAAACCCCGGCTGGCGCGATTATCGAGAATGATCAGGATTTTGTTCTCTATCTGCTGGAGACCGAGAATGTCGCCACCGTCCATGGTGGCGCTTACGGTATATCGCCGCATTTCCGAATCTCCTACGCTTCCAGCACCGAAGAGTTGATAGAGGCCTGTGAACGTATTCAACGTGCCTGCGCCTCCCTCAGCTAACGGTGCGGGCTTGTCGAAATGGCGTCAACGATGGTGCCTTATACTGTCACCCGGCATAGTGGCGAGGCTGGGTAGAAAGCCGAGGACGAAAAATTAATTAAGCGAAGGCGCGGTTCAAGCCGGAAGGCTAAAAATCGGACCGAAGTGGGATTCACCTTGCTCGAACCGCTGGGGGTTCTTGTTATTCTAGCATTGATCGCCGGCTTGGCAGCGCCAAGGGTGATGAAGCTGCTTGGCGACGTGAAGACCAAGACTGCGCGGATCAATCTTGAGCAATTTTCGACGGTGCCCAACATGGGGCGCTATCCTGATGCCGACTGAGGTCTCAAAGCGGTATTGGAGCGGGCGGATGGAGTGGCGGCCTGGAATGGGCGGTATTTGCCGCAAGGCCGATCAACTTCTCGACCCTTGGGGTCGTCCATTCAGTTATCGCCAGCACGGCGCCTATGATCTATATCGCTCGGTGCTGACAAAATCGAGGGCGGCAGCGGCAAAGACGCCGACATCAAAAGACGACTGGCAACAAATCTCGATCGGCATTCCTAATTGGTTGCCGGCGCCGACACGTGGCCTTCGGCCGCTTTAGATAGCTAGATCTTTGGTGTTGTAGTCGCGGATCACCCGCTCGAAGGTTTCGTCGTTTAGGCGGTGCTCATCCTCCAACCCAACAAAGGGTTGGTACTGAAAGGGTGCCTCATCGGGAAAATGTTTGCTCCGGGCGTCGATGCCGACCTGGATGACGGCGGAACGCTCGGAGACCCGTTTCTTGTCATAAACCGTCTCGGCGCCCATGCTAAGCGCGCCCTTCTGCCCAAGCACCGACGCACGGCGATGAAAACCGAAGGTGAGCGAGATGCGCTGCAACTCGGAGGTGTTGGCGAAGGAGCCGTGCAGCATCTGGCGGTTGACCACGGTCACGTCGCCGGGCTGGCAAACCAGGGGCACGGTGCCGGGAAGGGCCTCGGCGTCGCCATTCTCGGCCACCAGTTTCTTGATATCGATGCGGCCTTCTTTGTGAGTGCCCGGCTTGGTCCACAGGCAATTTGCCGGTGTGGTCTCGTAGAGTTGCACCTGGAAGTTGAACCCGTGGATGCCCATGTCCCAATTCGGGTTGTTCCAGTGGGTCACCCCGTCCTGATGCCAGGCAACCGAGCCGCCGAGACCGGCCTGTTTGACGAAGATTGCGTCGTTATAGGGCACGAAATCCTCGCCGTTGATCGAGGCGGCGATGGCGAGCAGCTTGGGGTTTCCATAAACACGCAATCCGGCCGGCATCTCCTGGCACATGCCGTACATCAGGAAGACGACCTCCTCCGGTGCATCGCTACCGGCGACCGGCTGAGCCATCTGGGAGGGGTGTCGGCCATTCAACTTGGTAGTACCGCCCCAGGGATCACCAAGGGGCTTGGTGAAGGTATAGGGCTCACGCGCGTGGTCACGGCCCAGCGCCGGGCGGCCCTTAGCATCGACATCGGCGCCAGGGCGCACCGGCGCCCGCTCCAACATATTGATGGCGTCGGTGCGTAGCGCCTCGACCTCGTCTGGGCCGATAACGTCCTCGAAGATGTAATAACCGTGCTCCCAATAAGCCGCGAGGACTTCCGGGTGCAGCCTGCCATCGGGGCCCAGGCGCACCGGCCCGCGATTATCTATTGCGGCGGCGCGGCGTACGCCATCCGCCTGATATTCGGCCAAGCCCGCGGCATGTTCGGCCCTACTGGGGGCATTGGCGAGGGGTGAAAGTTCGTTCATCACGGATCTCCCTTGCAGCACGGTCGCGTCTCGGAACATCAGGGCCGGAGACTTCATTGCCGAAAGATTACCATCAACTGCGCTGGAGTGACAACGCGAGGACTAACCCTTGTGGGTTGTTCGTTCGCTATTTGATCGACCATCCAGCCGACCCTAAAACCATATTCCGGGCGCGCTGCCCAACATATCACCCTGCTGGGCTCCGACGCGGAAATTTTCCGCTAGTCTCGCGCCGTCATAATCCGAAAACCTGGAGAGATCCCATGGACACCAAGGACCTATTCGACCAAGGCCTCGCGACCCGCAAACAAGTGCTTGGCGAAGAGTATGTGAATAACTCGATCAACAATGCTGACGAGTTCGCCCTGAAGCTGCAGGAGTTCGTCACCACCCATGCCTGGGGCGCCATTTGGGGTCGCGAAGGACTGCCGCTGAAGACTCGCAGCATGATCAACATCGCCATGCTCGCGGCGCTTGGCCGACCACACGAATTTCGCCTGCATCTGGGTGGTGCGCTCAACAACGGGGTGACCAAGGACGAGATTGCCGAGATCCTGATCCAGGTCGGCGGCTATGCCGGGTTCCCCTGCGCCGTCGAGGGTTTCCGGCAGGCCCGTGAAGTGTTCAAGGAAAAGGGCATTTAGTTCAACGCTAAACCTCGGCGGCATCCGTCAAGGCCACTTTTTCGCAAAATCCTGGCGGGACCGCTTTCACCGGGTCGGGGTTCGGACTAAGTCTCGACCATGTGTCGCGCTCCTCTTCGATGGGCTCTTGCCCTGATCCTCCTCCTCGCCGCCTGCGAGGAGGAGGATCATGAAGCTTCGCGGGGGCAAACCGCCGCCCGGCATAGGCGGCTCCGGCACTGTTTGCGTGATCGTGCGCCTTTCACCATCATCGACCGGGCGCAGTTGAAATTCCGTGAGCGGGTGACTTTCCGACGGGCACGGAACAAGACTGAAAAATTTTGGGTCCCCGCCCAGCTCTTCGGTAACGAAACGATTTCCTTCATACTGACCAGTTTTGTGACCCTGCCGATTTTCTCGTGTTGCACGCGCCATGACCAATAAATCGATGTCTACGCGCGTCATGACGGCGATGGCTGGATCTACAGCCCCACCCGCGTCCACTAATCCACAAACGGTTACCCGGATGGAACGGAAAGTCGGTCGAGCCTGAGCCGTTGACGGCGGTCGGTCAGGCGCCAAATACTGCCGTGAACCGCAGCAATGGAGCCGATCGCAGTGCCGCCGGAAATCAGGAACATCACCAGTAACTGATACTTCACCGCCTCTTCCGGTTCGACGCCCGAGAGGATCTGACCGGTCATCATCTCCGGCAAAGTGACGAGACCGGTCGCCGCCATCGCGTTAACGGTCGGCATCAGCGCGGTGCGCAACGCCGTGTGGACCACCGGCAGGGTGGCGCGGCGAATGGTTTCGCCAAGCGCCAAGCGCGCCTCCACGCCGACCCGCCCGGTAACCAGGCCGGAAGTGAGGGCATCGAGCGCCAATCCGACCCCGGTCAGCGTATTGCCGAGCACCATGCCAAGAAGCGGCACCGCGTATTGGGGGTGGTACCAGGGATCCGGCGCCACTTGTGTGGTCAGGGCAAAAGCCGTTACCAGCACCGACGCCATGGCCACCGCACCGGTTCCCAGGCCATAGGACCAAAAACCGCGCAGCCGGCGACGTTGACGCGTCATCACCTCGCGACCAGCGAAAAGTAGCATTGCGATGACCGCCAAAGCCGGCCAGAGCGGCGACAGCGAGGTGAACAACACCTCCAGCACCAGACACCGAGATCGACCGTCAGAGATAGGCCGCCGTTGACCAGCAACAAGCTTGCCGCGATCATCAGGTCCCAATGGTCGAGGGCGATGTAGTTCGTGTGGCCCAGACCTCTGCAAGATGGCCGGCAGACAGCTCATAACCGGTCTTGGCGAGGCGACGCATCTGCTCGGCATTATGGGTGACCAACAAACAACAGCAGCCGGCGGCCAATCTTTCCCGGACCATCGTCTCGACGACCGCCTCGCTGCGTGTATCCAGCCTGCCGGTCGGCTCATCCAACAGCAGGGCTCGCGGGCCGCGCTCGAGAAGCCGGGCGAAACCGAGACGCTCTATGGTCTCGCGCGTAGCCGACCAATCCAGGAAATGCTCGGCGACGGTATCGCCCCACCAGCCGGGCTCGGCCGCGAGCTAACCGACGCGCGCGCCATTCGGTCGCTGAAATCGACTCGCGGTCCATCCCGTCCAGACGAATCGTTCCTTCGGAGACATCCAAATCATTGATCGCCCGGAGTAGCAGAGACTTGCCTGGGCCCGAGGCCCCAACAATCGCAACGCAGGTGCCCCGACGAATCTCGAAAGTCACCGGACCAAGCCCCGTTGGGCCACAGTTTGCGTGTTGCAGTCCCGAAACGGATAGCATAGAGACTTGGCTTCCCTAGGTGTTACCGGCTTTGGGTGGGTCTATGCGGTTCGGGATAGTTGGGTCTCAACCAACCGCGACCAATAACTGGCGCCGATCGGCAGCACCTCGTCATTAAAGTCATAGCCTTGATTATGTAGCTGTTCACCCGGTCCAGCCGGACCATTGCCGATCCAGACATAGGAGCCTGGCTTTTCCTGGAGCATGAAGGCGAAATCCTCGGCGCCCATACTGGGCTCCGGATCGCGCACCACGTACTCGGCCCCACTGATATCGGCGGCGACGGCGGCGGCGATTTCCGTTTCCGCCTCGGAATTGATCGTTGGCGGATAGCGTTTTTCATAGCGCAGCTCGGCGCTGGCCCCGAAAGCCTCGGCGACGTTCTCACAGATCCGCCGCATCCGCGGCTCTATCTGGTCATGTACTTTCGAGCTGAAAGCTCGGCAAGTTCCGGCGAGCTTTACCGTCTGCGGGATCACGTTATAAGCGTCACCACCATGGATCTGGGTCACCGAAACGACGACCGATTCCATCGGGTTGATGTTGCGGCTGGCAATAGACTGCAGGGCAACGACGATCTGCGAGGCGACCAGCACCGGATCGACCCCGAGATGCGGCATCGCGCCATGGCCGCCAACGCCGGTCACGTCGATCTCGAACATATCGTATGCCGCCATCATCGGACCCGACCGCGCGGCGAAGGTACCGACCGGCATGCCCGGCCAATTGTGCATGCCCCAGACGCTCTCGGCGGGAAATTTCTCGAACAACCCTTCCTCGACCATCCGCCGCCCGCCTCCCTCGTTTTCCTCGGCCGGCTGAAAGATGAAATAGACCGTGCCGTTGAAATTCCGGGTCTCGGCCAGATATTTGGCGGCGCCGAGCAACATCGTCGTATGCCCGTCATGGCCGCAACCATGCATCTTGCCGGGATGGATTGATCTATGCTCGAAATCATTACCCTCAGTCAGGTCAAGCGCATCCATGTCCGCGCGCAGTGCGATTTTACGATCACTGCCACCCTGGCCCTTGAGGACGCCCACCACCCCGGTCTTGGCCAAGCCGCGATGCACCTCGATCCCGAAGGATTCAAGACGCTCGGCGACGAAACCTGAGGTCCAGATCTCCTCGAAGGCGGTTTCGGGATGTTGGTGCAACTCGCGGCGCCACTCGGTCAATTCGTCGTGAAAATCGGCTATACGGTTGATGATCGCCATGATCAGGTCCTTGTTTGCTCCCCCCGCCGATGGAGAGGGCGAAGGTCGGTTCGCGCCGGGAAATTAAAAACCCGCGCTGCCGGCGGTGAAAGTTGGCCAAATTGTCCATGATCACGATGGCCATTCTCGCGATCATGGACGATTTGGCCAGCTTTAACCACCAGACGGTGATTTGGCGCCTCGGTGACCTGGGCGGCTGGTTCGCCGGGATTACCGTCGACCAACAGCAAATCCGCCTGCTTGGCGGCGGCGATAGCGCCGCAATCGCCAAGGGTCAGACGGTCGACGGCGTTACGGGCGCAATCACCATGGCATCGGTGGGCGGGATACCGATGTCCTACCATGTAGGCCAGCTCTAGCGCGTTGGCGCCGTGGAAATTGAACGGCGCACCGACGCCTCATGAATCTCCAGGGCCCGCCCCGCCTTCTCTATACACATAGTCGGGGACGCCCTAGTCTGTATGGCTCATAATATTGCGGACGGCCGCCAAGGTCGGCACCAGATGGGTTCCCGTCGTCAAAATTTCCCCGATGCAGTCATCGGTCATAAAAATACCATGCTGTATCGAGGCAATACCACCGCGTACGGATTTGAAAATGCAGTGATCTTACCCATCACCCTTTATTTTTTCATATATATCTATCTATGGCCTAGGTGGATTGATGCCCTTTTGCAGTTGCTATACAACTTTGATAAGGGAAGTCCAGTCACTAGAGAACACAAAGCTAGAAGATAACCCCTAAACACAACATATCATTTGCGTGAAGGCGATGTGAAAATAGTTAAATGCCCCAACACTGCCAAATTTTATATGTGAATCAAAAGAGCATATGGGTATTGGGACTTCATAAGTAATAAAACGTCAATAGTCGAGACATTTTATAGTATTATTGTGTGATAATGGTTCTTGCATAGCATCTGCCAGCGGGGTGGGATCATCCATGATAAAATTTGCAACTACCAAATTAAAGAAAAGAGGTTGGGTAAAACTAAAATGTGATAACATTAAAGATATATCAGAAATGAAAATAGAAGTAATTAAATCTTTAATATTAAATGATGAAATAAACCAAACGTTTCAAAAAAATAAAATATTAAATATAAATGATTTATGGGTAAAATCTAAAAATCTAAAAATCTAAAAATTTCAATGATGAAATAATTAATACGATTCGAAAATATATATCAAAGATTTAAATCAAAAAATGTTAAACTATTTTTCCAATAATATTAAAAATATATTTCGATCCGAGCTGTGTGTTCAAAGATACCCTCAGATACAATTAAATTTATCAGAAAAAACCACTACTCAAACGCTTCCCTATACAGAGCTGATGGCTGGACACTCGCCATTTACGTTTAATCTTTGGGTTCCTTTTAATGATGTTGAACATCAATCGGGAATATTTATTATTGACAGTGATAAATCAGTTGAGCTCTGTGATTATGAATTGAGTAATCAAACACAAAGTCGTTGGGATATTATAAAGGATCACATTCATTTTCCTAAAATTAGATATGGAGAGGCTTTGTTATTTAATAGTTTTGTTTATCATGGGACTATAAAGCATTCAGTAAAAAAAGCTAAAATTTCTGCCGATGTTAGATTTCAGAGTGTTAATAAACCACTATATCAAAAATTTAATGAGTTTTTGAAATAATAAAATTATAAGTATGGTAATATCATTAATTACATCAATTTCTTTTGGAATTTGGCAAATTCCTATGAGGGGGCAAAATTTTATAAATGCACAGTATGCCCAGAATCAATCGTTAGAAATCTCAAGAGTTGTCCAAGAGGGAGTTTTATTCAATAGGTTTTTTTGAGTTAGAAAATGTAATAAAGAATAATTTACCGGATGAACCTACAATTATATTTTGTTCTGTGCTGCAATTATCAAAAATTCAAAAAATAGAAAAAAGTCATTTATGGAGTTTTTCTCTAGATATAATTTACATTTTTCAATAGAGCTAACATCAGGGAAACGTCGGGAATTTTTGAAAGGTATACTATTAGAACTGTCTTATTATTCTCAATTAACAAATATAGATGATGAAATGATATCTTATAAAAATTTCTATAAAAAATACAAAAACACTACGGAATACCTCTAAATATTTCACTATCGAAAATGCGGCCCGTCGATATCGTCGACCATCATGCCGTGGTCCGGTAACAGCTGGCCGCTTTCTCCAAACACCTGATCACCGTCAAAAAACACCGGCATGAATTACGTTCCCTAGGATGGGTATTCCGGCTTAGATCAGCATCCAGGGCGGGGCAAGCCGGGGTGACACGCTTTCGATCTCCGCCCTGGTCGGTAGGCCGGATTGGGCGCCTTCCTGCAAGCAGGCGAGACCGGCCGCAACACTGGCTTGGCGTAGCGCATAGCTGATCGCCGCCCCGCTATCCAGGCAGGTTGCCAGGACTCCGACGAAGGCGTCGCCGGCGCCGACGGTATCAACGGGCTCGATGTCCAACGCGCCAATCCGGAGCAAGGTATCCGATGTCGCAAGCACCGCACCTCGGCCACCAAGCGTGATGATACAATCCAGCGCATAACGCTGGGCGAAAGCAGCGGCCTGCTCTCCCGGATCCCGCTCAACGCCGGCCAGGCTATTGGCCTCGCTCTGATTCAAAACCAACACGTCGCAGTAGCGTATTGCGGCTTCGGCAATCGGCAACGCCGGCGCGAGATTAAGAATGATTCTGCATCCGGATTGTCGAGCCCGCCAGATCGCGGCCTCGATTTCCTCGACAGGGAGCTCCATCTGCAGCAACAAAGTGGTGCCCTTGGTCAGCAACGCATCGGGAATCTGGTCGGCCGTTACCTGCATATTGGCGCCGCTGGCGACAACAATCTGGTTCTCCCCACCGGCCTCGACCATGACAGCGGCGGTGCCGGTAACGCCATCGCTCTGCTCAACCAGACTCGCGTCCACCCCGGCCGCGCGCAGGGCGTTGAGAACCGGTTGAGCATAGGAATCGCGTCCGACGAGGCCGATCATCTTGACCGCCCCACCAGCGGCAGCCGCGGCCACCGCCTGGTTAGCTCCCTTGCCGCCGGGCCGGAAGATATAGGTTGGACACAGCACCGTTTCGCCCCGCGCCGGTAATCGCGCCACATTCAGGAAAAGATCCGCGTTCACCGAGCCGAATACCACGATCATCGCCGCCCCTTTCGTCTCATTGCAATAGCTGATAGAGCCTGGGGTGGAGGCTCCCTCTGGTCAACCCCGATGCTTGCGAAGGACCCATGGCTACTATCCATCCGGTGATCCTTTCGGGAGGTTCCGGGACCCGCCTGTGGCCGGTTTCCAGGGCCCTGTTTCCTAAGCAGCTACTAGCTCTAACCAGCTCTCGCACCATGCTGCAGGAAACGGCCTCGCGTGTCCGCGATCACGATCAATTTACTGATCCCATGGTGATCTGCAATGCCGAACACCGGTTCATCGTGGCCGAGCAGTTGCGCCAGATCGATGTGACGCCATCTGACATAATCCTGGAACCAGAGGGCCGCAACACCGCACCAGCCGCCGCACTGGCGGCATTGCGGGTGGCGCGGGACGATCCGAACGGCCTGGTTCTGTTGCTAGCCTCGGATCATGTGGTGAACAAACCCGACGTACTGTGCGAGGCGATCCTAACCGGCGTCGCAGCGGCCGAGCAGGGCAAACTGGTAACCTTTGGTATTCGACCCCATCGCCCGGAGACCGGCTATGGCCATATCAAGATCGGGGCGGTGATCGATGGCGCCGCCGGCTGTCATGCGGTGGATAGTTTTGTCGAAAAGCCGAATTTCGAAACCGCCAAGGCGTATGTAGCCTCCGGTGATTATCTATGGAACGCGAGCTTGTTCCTGTTTCGCGCCAGCGCCTATCTCGATGAGCTGAAGCGTCTTGCGCCGGAGATTGAGACCGCCTGCCGGGCCGCTTTGGAGGTGGCGACCAGTGATCTTGGTTTCCTCCGTCCCGATCCCGTCGCCTTCATCAACGCGCCGTCAATTTCCATCGACTACGCTGTCATGGAGAAAACCGACAAGGCCGCCGTGGTGCCGGTCGATCCGGGATGGAGCGACGTCGGCTCCTGGACCGCGCTTTGGGAGATTTCGGAGCAGGACGAGCACGCCAATGCGCTGATTGGTGACGTTTTTACGCACGACGTTCGTAACGCCCTGATCCGCGCTGAGTCCCGTCAGGTTACGGCGATTGGTGTCGAGAACGTCATCGTCGCCGAAACCTCGGACGCGGTTCTGGTGGTCGGTATGAGCCACGCCCAGGACGTGAAATTGGCGGTTGATGCTTTGAAGGCGGCGGGGCGGCCCGAGCCGACGGCTCACGCGCTGGTCCATCGGCCCTGGGGAACCTTCGAGGGTATCGATTCCGGCCCCACTTATCAGGTCAAGCGGATTACCGTAAAGCCTGGCGGGGCACTCTCATTGCAAAGCCATCAGCGACGATCGGAGCACTGGGTGGTAATCGGCGGCGCCGCCAGGGTCACCCGGGGTGCGAACTTGCAGACACTTGAAACGACGACGCTGCAGCGTAACCAATCGATCGATATACCGCTCGGCTGGGTGCATCGTCTGGAGAACGCCTGCAGCGATACACTGGTGATCATCGAGGTTCAATCCGGAGATTATCTGGGCGAAGACGATATCGAGCGCTACGATGATGTCTATGGACGCGGTTGAGGGAAACCGTCATGAGCTTTGCGAGGGTCGTTGGGGTCAGATGGGTCAACCATCGATATGATTATCAAATTTGTGTGCTCCTCGTGGCGACCGAAAGTTTGAAAAGGTCTCCCGAGCAACATGGCGCATTTCGGCGGCGCATCTGCAACATCTTCGATGCCCTCAGGCAGAACGACTGCGAGGCAAACCGCTCTGATCTGTCTCGAGCAAACCAGAAGCTTCATAAACTAAAACTGAGATGACGCTTAGCATGGCTTTATGAGGCCATTCATCACGACCTAAACCGGGCTCGGAGCATTAGGAAGACGGGTTCAAACGCTCGCGCAACTGCTTTCCGGTCTTGAAATACGGGACGCATTTCTCGCTGACGGTTACCGCGTCTCCGGTCCGGGGATTACGCCCGGCTCGAGCATCGCGCCGCTTGATCGAGAAGGACCCGAAGCCACGCACCTCTACTCGATCACCATTTTCCAGCGCGTTGGAGATCTCCTCGAAAATAGTCGAGACTATCCGTTCCACGTCACGCTGGTAAAGATGCGGATTGGCTTCCGCCAACCTCATAATTAACTCGGACTTGGTCATTGCGACGACCGTTCCCGTGCCGGACCATTTCGCCGGGCATGTTCAGAAAAACACACCGGTTGCCGGGCCACCCATATACCGGAGGATGCCAGGGGTCGGCCAGTCCGTCAAGTATAAGCGCTTCAACTGAAAGGCCTTTCCAAGACACCCGCGCTTTTGCGAGCCGCGAAACGACCGCGGGGGGAAATTCGGCCGCCCCAATCGCGACCAGGACGGCCGAATTTTATAACTAATCGACGACGATTATTCGTCGGTATTCTGTACTTCTTCACGCTGACGAAGCGCCGCGCCGAGGATATCGCCAAGGCTGGCACCGCTGTCCGAAGAGCCGTAATTCTGCATGGCCTTCTTTTCTTCTTCTGACTCGCGGGCCTTGATCGAAAGTGAAAGCTTGCGGCTCTTTTGATCAATCTGAGTGACCTTTGCGTCGATCTTCTCGCCAACGGCGAAACGGTCCGAGCGCTGTTCGGAACGGTCACGCGACAGTTCCGACTTGCGGATGAACCCCGGCATGCCGTCGCCGACGGTGACCTCAATGCCACTCTCGGTGAGCTTAGTCACGGTACAGGTCACGATCGAACCCTTGCGGACGGTCGCAGCCCCTGACTCGAACGGATCATCCGACAACTGTTTGACGCCGAGCGAGATGCGCTCCTTGTCGGTATCGATATCCAGAACCTTGGCCCGGAGGACGTCGCCCTTCTTGAAGTCCTGAATGGCTTCTTCGCCCGAACGTTCCCAATCGAGATCGGAGAGATGCACCATCCCGTCGATATCGCCCAGAAGACCGACAAAGAGGCCAAACTCGGTGATGTTCTTCACCTCACCCTCGATCTCGGAACCAACCGGATACTGAGTCATGAACTCGTCCCACGGATTGGACAAGCACTGCTTGAGGCCGAGCGAAATCCGACGCTTGGTCGGATCGACGTCCAGGACCATGACTTCGACTTCCTGGCTGGTCGAAACGATCTTGCCGGGATGCACGTTCTTCTTAGTCCAGCTCATCTCGGAGACATGAACGAGGCCCTCGATCCCCGGCTCCAGCTCCACGAAGGCGCCGTAGTCGGTAATGTTGGTAACCCGGCCGGTGAACTTCGTGCTGATCGGGTACTTGCCCTCGACCCCATCCCAAGGATCCGCCTCAAGCTGCTTCATGCCGAGAGAGATGCGCTGGGTTTCTGGATTGAAGCGGATGACCTGGACATTCACGGTCTGGCCGATCTGCAACGCCTCGCTCGGATGATTAATCCGGCGCCAGGCGATATCCGTCACATGGAGCAGGCCATCAACGCCACCAAGATCGACAAAGGCGCCGTAATCGGTGATGTTCTTGACTACGCCCTGCAGGGTCTGGCCTTCCTTGAGGTTGGCGACCAACTCCGAGCGTGCTTCGGCCCGGCTTTCTTCGAGCACAGCGCGGCGCGAGACAACAATGTTGCCACGCCGACGGTCCATCTTGAGAATCTGGAAAGGCTGAGGCGTTCCAAGCAAGGGACCGATGTCGCGCACCGGTCGGATGTCCACCTGGCTACCCGGTAGGAATGCGGTCGCGCCGGACAGGTCGACGGTGAAGCCACCCTTGACCCGACCGAAAATCGTACCGATCACGCGTTCCTGTTTCTCGAAACCAGTTTCGAGAACTGCCCAGGCTTCCTCACGCCGAGCCTTCTCACGGCTAAGCATCGCTTCGCCGTTCCGGTCTTCCATGCGCTCGACATAGACTTCGACCTCGTCACCGGGCTTCAATCCGTGGTCTTGCCCAGGGGCGGTAAATTCCTTGAGGGCGACACGGCCCTCGGACTTAAGCCCAACATCGATAAGAGCGCTGTCGCCCTCGATCGAGATGATAATACCTTTAACAACACTTCCCTCGATGCTGATGTGATCGCCAAAAGACTCAGCGATCAAGGCATCGAAATCCTCCATTGCGGCGTCGGCCGAGGCGGATAAAGCCATGAAATCTCCTTAGACATAGTGTCTGTCCAGCGGCATTTGGCCGCCGCCGGATGGTTGCGTATGGTGCCGTTGTTCCCTGCGAACGGGATAGTCAACAAACGGGGTTTGCCATGAACGCGCCTGGTGATGCTAGCTTTCGGTAGCATCTCCTGGGCAATGTTCAACCCGGTCCGCGGGTTCGAACGAGGCCGGTAAGCCGGCCACCATCTGGTTGCGTTTGCCGACTCCGGACCAAGCGAAGAGCCAACGGTTCAAGTCGTTCCGGACGTCACAAATGCGAGCGCGCACTCAAAGGCCTGATCAGGGTCGAGATGCGAGGTATCAAGAAGCATCGCGTCCTCGGCCTGGCGCATCGGAGCATCGACCCGCGAGGAATCGCGTGCATCACGTTCCTGCAAATCGTCCAGAACGCGCGCATATATAGCGGCCTCCCCGCGTCCGAGCAACTCTTTGAATCGTCGTTCAGCGCGAATCTTTCTATCGGCGATCACAAAAATTTTTCGGTCGGCATCCGGGCAAACGACAGTGCCGATATCCCGACCGTCCAAAATCGCGCCAGGTCGGGTGTTTGGCGGCGTGACAGCGAAGTTCCGCTGAAACGCGAGCAACGTCGAACGGACCGAACCAACCGCCGCCACCTTCGAGGCCGCAGCCCCGGTTGCAGCGCTCCGCAGATCCGGGTCCTCAGTGAGATTTGGATCAAGGTCACGCGCATGAGCGGAGGCGATGGCGGCATCGCTCGGGTCCGCACCGGCCCGCAGCACCGACAGAGCGACCGCCCGGTATAACGAACCGGTGTCGAGATAGGCGTGGTTCAGATGCTCTGCAAGCCGGCGCGCGACCGTACCTTTGCCGGATGCCGCCGGGCCGTCTATCGCAATGATCATGCTGGCCCTTCCTGTGTGATTTTGGCGCCGAGGCCGCGCATCAAACCAGAGAAATCGGGGAAGCTGGTCTCGATGGTCGCACCGTCGTCGATACAGACCGCCGCGCCTGCACCGAGCCCGAGGACCAGGAAAGCCATGGCGATGCGATGGTCCATATTGGCAGCGATCGTCCCGCCGCCAGGTACCCGGCCCGCCGTGCCGTGGACGACCAGCCGGTCCGCGCTTTCCTCGACCTCGATGCCGCACGCCGCCAGCCCGCGAGCCGTGGCATCGAGACGGTCGCTCTCCTTGACCCTCAATTCCGCCAGCCCATTCATCACCGTCGCACCATCGGCGAAGGCGGCAGCTATCGCGAGGACCGGGTATTCGTCGATCATCCGTGGCGCGATGCTAGCTGGAACGTCGACCCCGCGCATCTTGCTGAAGCGAACCGTCAAGTCGGCCAGGGGCTCGCCCCCGCCATCGCCCAATCGATCCACTTGGATGTCGGCGCCCATTTCGGCGAGCACCTCATAGAGGCCGAAACGTAGTGGGTTGATACCGACGCCCGTCAATTGGATCTGCGAACCTTCGGTGATCAGCGCCGCGACGGTCGGGAATGCGGCGGAAGACGGATCCGCCGGGACCCGAACCCGCTGGCCAGTCAATTCTGGCTCGCCAACCAGGGTGATCGCCCGGCCGCCATCGTCGCGAGCCTCTACTCTAACCGTCGCGCCAAACTGCCGCAGCATGCTTTCGGTGTGGTCCCGTGTCGCGTGGGGCTCGATCACCGTGGTTTCGCCGGGTGCTGCGACGCCCGCCAGCAGGATCGCCGATTTCACCTGCGCCGAGGCGACGGGCAAGGTGTAGTCAATCGGCAATAGCGTTTCTGGCCCCAGACAGGCAAGTGGGAGGCGGCCACCGGCCCGCGCGACAAAGCGCACGCCCATCCGCTCCAGCGGCTCGATAACCCGCGCCATGGGTCGGCTAACCAACGAGCCGTCGCCGGTGAAGAAGGTGGTGATCGGGTTGCCCGCGGCGGCGCCCATCAACAGCCGCGCCCCGGTTCCGGAATTGCCGAGATCAAGCACCTGATTGGGCTCGTCGAGGCCGCCGACACCGCGGCCGTGGATACGCCATATCCCGGATTGATCACGGTGGACCTCGGCGCCGAACGCTCGCATCGCGGCGGCGGTACAGAGCACATCCTCACCCTCGAGAAGGCCGTCGACCATGGTCTCGCCTACCGCTAGGCCGCCGAGGATCAGCGCGCGGTGCGAAATTGACTTATCTCCAGGAACACGAATGCGCCCTTTGAGCCCGAAGGATTTTCTGGAGGTTAACGAAGCCACGAATGGTTTCTCCGGCCTTGGTTCAGGTTTGGGCTCGAGTTTCAGCTCGTCCCGGGTAGGCTATCAGGCAAGCCGGATCGCAACGCAAAGGATCGAGGCGATCGCCCCCGCGGCTGTCTATCATAGAGCCATGACCCTGTCTGGGGAAATAAGGTCAGAACCCGATCCGCACGTTTTACCTATGCGAGGAGGACGAAATGGAGTCGCCAACCCTTTGATACTAATATGATTAAACACCTAAAGACTCGCATCAGTCCGACTTTCCGCCTCGAAATCAACGTGCTAATCTCCGCCGGAAGGGGCACGGTTTGGCATTTTGGCTTTGACATCTCTCTCGATCCTGGATATCCCCGCGCCGCGTCCGGTCCGTCATCGGTATTTCGGAGGAGTTGAATTGGCTAAACCAGAATGGGGTATAAAACGGGTCTGCCAGTCATGTGCAGTTCTGTTTTACGATTTATTCAAATCCCCAATCGTCTGCCCTAAATGCAGCGTAACTTTCGACCCTGAAGCGGTATTGAAGAGCCGCCGGAACCGCATCCCCATCGCCGAAGAGGTCAAACCGGCCCGGCCGAAGGTCGCGGACGAGACGGGTGAAGAGGTGGATGAGGACGAAGACGAAGACGTCCTTCCCGAAGTCGACGCGTCGGGTGACGCCGCTGTTTTGGCATCTGACGAGGATGAAGACGGCCCGCAGGTCGAGGTCGATGTTGATGTCGACGACACGCCGCCTCACGAGGACGAAGAAACTTAATAATCCAATACGATGGCGTTGGTGCGGTGAGCCAGAAACCCTCTTGCGAAGCTAAGCCTCCACCGTTATCTAACACCGGTTGCCGGCCCAAGCGGTCGAACCCAGAATTTGGGGCCATAGCTCAGCTGGGAGAGCGCTACAATGGCATTGTAGAGGTCAGCGGTTCGATCCCGCTTGGCTCCACCAAAATAACCCCCTGAGAAATCAGGGGGTTATTTGTTTTCTAATCTGACAGCAGGCAGATACGACCTTCTTTTCGTAATTACTGCTTAGGTAAAATTACGGGTAAAATAGCGACTGTTTTGATAATTGGAGACCAAGGCTAGTAACGGGCCCATCCAGTTGAGCAGTGAATTCGGCCGGTTAGAAAGTTTTGGCTGATCGTAATTACGTTCCGCCAGCACGGAGCTTTCGGGACCCGCGCCGAATGGGGTGTATGGACGCCCGGCGGCGCGCTTGGTTTGGGGCATTGTGGCGATGATGCTCACCGAGACCGCCGATACTTTCGCGGTCGACACCTCAAGCTTTTTTGTCACTGCCAAGTTGCTCGAGGCGTCTTTCTGCGGCGTGATGTGTCCCCCGGATAAGCTTCAAGCCGCCGCGTCTTCGAGGATCATGTCCGATGCTTTTTCGCCAATCATTATGCAGGCGGCGTTGGTATTACCGGAGACAACCGTTGGCATGATCGAGGCATCGGCGACCCGCAAGCCCGACAGGCCGTGCACGCGCAACCGCTGATCAACCACGGCCAAAGGGTCGCTGCCCATGCGGCAGGTGCTGGTCGGGTGCCAGTTAGATTGCATGATGTCCCGGGCCGCGTCGAGCAATTGATCTTCTGTTTGCACGTTCTTGCCGGGGGTCAGTTCAACGCCGCGCAATGCATCCATCGCCGGCGCTTCCATCAGCTGCCGACAAAGCTGCATAGCCAGCATGGCTGTGCGCCGGTCGCCCTCGGTTTGCAGCAGGTTGTGGAAGATCGCCGGCGCCTCGCGCGGATTGGCCGACTGGCAATGCACCCAGCCCCGGCTTTCTGGGCGCAGAAGGGTCACGCCCATGGTCACGCCGGGCAGGGAATCCAGCTGCCGCGCCTCTAAGTTTTCATAGGAGCCGGGGAACACCTGGAATTGTACATCCGGCGTTGCCAGTTCTTCACGGGTGCGGGCGAAGGCACTGATCGGCAGGGTCGGCATACTAAGTACGCCGGTCCGGCTAAACATATAACGCAGCGCCGATCGCACGGCGCGCCAGCCGTGGACTTGCTCGTTAAACGTTACATGCTGAGTGATGCGCCAGCGCATGCGGACGATCTGATGGTCTTGCAGGTCATGGCCGACCCCGGCCAGATCGTGAACCACCGGGATGCCGAGGTCCCGCAGCCGGTCCGGTTGGCCTACCCCGGAAAGCTCCAGCAGTTGCGGTGAGTTGAAAGCGCCGCCACACAGCACGATTTCACGCCCGGCTCTCGCCTCCTGGGGGTGATCGTCGATCGTATAAGCTACGCCAACGGCGCGGGTGCCTTCGAACAATACCTTCGAAGCAAGCGCCCCAGTTTCCACATGCAGATTGGCCCGGCCGCGCGCCGGCGCAAGAAAGGCGACAGCGGTACTGTTGCGCCGACCGTTGCGGATCGTCGCCTGATGGTAGCCGATCCCTTCCTGCACCTGTCCGTTGATATCATCGTTGCGCGGGATGCCGATCTGCCCGCCTGCCTCGATCAGCGCATCACATAACCGGTTTGGCTCGGAGACATCAGAGACCGAGAGCGGCCCGCCGACACCGTGCTGTGCGCTGGCTCCGCGACTGTTGTTCTCGGATCGTTTGAAGTAGGGGAGTACATCCTCGTGCGACCAACCGCGGTTACCAAGCTGCGCCCAATGGTCGAAATCCTCAACCTGACCTCGCACATAGACCATGCCGTTGATCGAGCTTGACCCGCCGAGCACCTTGCCGCGCGGCAGCAGGTATGACTGGCCCCGGCAATACGGCTCTGGCTCGCTTTGGTAGCACCAGTTGACGCTAGGATTGTTGACGTTCTTGCCAAAGCCAAGCGGCACATGGATCCAAAAATTACTATCCTTCGGCCCCGCCTCGAGCAGCAGCACCTGGTTCGCTGGATTGGCTGACAGCCGGTTGGCGAGCACACAACCGGCGGACCCGGCCCCAACGACGATGTAATCGTAATCCATCGGGTCTCTCCGGTGAGCACTAGGGATCGGCGCGGCGCGTATGATGGGTGAATTTGCGAAATATTGCTATCAGCAGGGTGATGGTGGCAGGGCGGCGGAGCATGTCCGGAGCCGACCGCTTTGATCAACCCTATCTCTGCCTGCCCATGCCGAGCGGCGCGATGCGTTTGAGCGGCCGTTCGGGATCTGAACATGAAATGTCCGTTGTTGGATGCCGTGCCGCCGCCATCACTGGCGTGATGCGTGGCGTTGCGATGTGGATTCGCCTGCAGCGGCGGTCACTATCTTTGTATTGTCCATAGTAATTCCGGCTGCTCATATCATTGGGAGGGCATACGCATGGCGTACGATCTGGTCATCAAGAACGGCATGGTCATCGATGGTTCCGGCATGGGGCGCTACCGCGCCGATGTTGGGGTGAAAGATGGAGTGATCACCCGCATGGGCCGGATAGCTGAGCCCGCCGACGAGGTGATCGACGCCGAGGGGCATGTGGTGACGCCGGGCTTCGTCGATGGCCATACCCATATGGATGCGCAGATCTTCTGGGATCAGCTTGGCAGTTGCTCCTGCTATCACGGGGTCACCACGGCGGTTATGGGCAATTGCGGTTTCACCATCGCGCCGTGCCGCGAGGAGGAGGTGGATTTCGTCTTCCGCAATCTGGAGCGGGCCGAGGATATCAGCCGCAATGCCATGCTACAGGGTATCCAATGGCAATGGGAGACCTTCCCGGAGTACCTTGATGTGTTGGATACCCTTCCCAAGGGAATCAACTATGCCGGCTATATTGGCCATTCCGCCTTGCGCACCTATGTCATGGGCGAGCGCGCCTTCGACGAGGAGGCCGGCGAGGATGACCTGAAGACTATGGCAGCCCATGTCACTGAGGCGATCCAGGCCGGGGCGATTGGTTTTTCCACCTCGCGCAGCCCCAGCCATCTGACCTCCGACGACCGGCTGGTCGCCAGCCGCGTCGCGCCATTCTCCGAGGTTGAGGCTCTGGTCCGGGCGATGGGAAAGGTCGGTGCCGGGATCTTTCAGCTGGCCATGGAGCGCGGTGATTTCGAGTATATGAAGGATTTCTATAACCGCCTGGCGGACCTGTCCGAGGAGACCGGCCGACCGGTTACTTTTGGCAGTCTGACCCGGCGTAAGTCCCCAGGTCAGTGGCGGGAACTCTACGATATCATCGAGAAGCGCAACCAGACAGGGTCCCGGATATTCACCCAGGTTCACAGCCGGGAGATCAACTCGATTCTGTCTTTCGAAACCTCTACGCCCTTCGATACTTGGGATGTCTGGCGCGATGTCCGCCAACTGCCGTTGGAGGGTCAGATTGCCGCCATGCGGGACCCGGAGACCAAGGCCCGGATGGTTGAGGTTGCGAGCCGACCCTATCAAGGCCCCGAGGTTGTCGGCGCCGAGGCGCGGCCGCCGGAATGGGATATCTTCTACGCCCTGGACAAGGTGGCGCTGCCGCATCCGACGCTTGCCGATCTGGCGCAATCCCGCGGCGTTTCACCCGCTGAGGCGATGATTGACATCGCGCTGGAAAGTGATCTCAAAGCCTTCTTCCGTCAGCCGCTGGCGAACGAGAATCAAGACGATGCGCTGGCGCTGATGCGGCACCCTGACAGCTGTGTGACCTTCTCGGATTCCGGCGCCCATGTTTCGCAAATCATGGATAGCTCGTTGCAAACTCACCTGCTCAGCCATTGGGTCCGCCAGGAGGAAGCCTTCACCCTGGAACAGGCCATTCGGATGATCACCTATGATACCGCGACCCGCTGGGGTTTCCATGACCGCGGCTTGTTGCGCGAGGGCATGGCGGCGGATATCGTGGTTCTTGATCCGGCCAAGGTTGGTGCCGAAATGCCTGTTGTCGTTAATGACTTGCCCGGCGGTGCCAAGCGGCTCAAGCAGTTTAGCATCGGCATCAAGGCGACCGTTGTCGGCGGCCAGACGGTGCTCAAGGACAATCAGCATACTGGTGCTCTGCCCGGCCAATTGCTACGCGGCCCGCTGACCCGAGCCTAGGCGGGAGGCGGCCGGACAGCTTGCATTATAGTGCAGGTTGTTTCGGGTCAAAGGCGTTTGATTGGAAAGATTTAGCGGGCTGGTATTGGCTAGGATGACATTGACGTCGCCATTACCTCGGCGGTAGCCTCTTCCGCCGTCATCCCGTCGTCCTGGCGTCCTGGCGAACGGCAGGACCGAAGCCTGCGGCCTTGTCTATGGCATCGACGGAGCGAATAATTGCCGCAGCGTCGCTGATGTTGGTTCTGATGGAGAGGGCGATTGACGGATATCTTACATGAGCCTTTAGATCGGGTCCGGGAGACTTTGCGGGTCAAATGGTATCGCTGTCCAATCGACCACGCGGTGTTGCGTGAATTAATGCAGCCGAGCGATCTCCAAGGTTGGATACAGGCCGGGGGGCATTTGGCGATATTTGTCGGGACCGGCGGCCTGGCGCTGTACCTGTTCAGTCAGCAGATGTGGCTTGGCTTTGCCTTCGCGCTGTTCGCGCATGGTACATCGGCCTCGTTCTTCAAGGGGATCGCCGCCCATGAGCTTGGCCATGGCACAGTGTTCAGGACCCGGGCGCTGAATCAGTTTTTCCTGCGCCTCTACAGCCTGATCAGCTGGCATAATTTCCATGAATATGCGGTCAGTCATACCTATCACCACCGCTATACCCTGCACCCCCAGGGTGACCGGGAAGTGGTGCTGCCGCAGCATGCCGTCTTCACGCCGCTGCATGTGCTGCAGCTGTTCACTATCAATCTTTTCGGCGGGCCGATGACCAGCGGCCTGATCCCGATCATCGGCGGCACGATCCACACCGCTTTTGGCGGCTATGGCAATTCAGTGGTCACCACGGAATGGAGCACCGCGCTTTATACTACCCATGTCCGCGAGCGAGCCAAAGCGGTGAATTGGGCGCGGCTGCTGCTGCTGTTCCACGCAGCGGTGATCGCCGCGGCGATCGGCTTCGAGCTTTGGGCGCTGCCGGTGGTTCTGACCTTCCAGCAGTTTACCGCGAACTGGCTAAAGCTGATGGTTGGGATGCCGATGCACAGCGGACTGCGCAGCAATGTGGCTGATTTTCGCAAATGCGTGCGCACGATTACTCTCGATCCGATCTCGGAATTCCTTTACTGGCGGATGAATTGGCATCTTGAGCACCATATGTACGCCGGCGTGCCCTGCTACAATTTGAAAAAGCTACACAAGTTGGTCGCTGATGACATGCCTAAACCGCGCAGTCTGGCCGGCGCCTGGCGTGAAATCATCGCGGTGCGGCGGCGTCAGCAAAGCGAGCCGGATTATGAATTCGACACCCCGGTTCCGACACCGGCCGTTACTCAAAGCGGCGAGGCTAACGACCTGGCGGCGTCGATCGGCGACCTGGCGCCGGAGGCGCTCGCTTAGCCCATCTTCTGGCCTGGATAATCTTCTATGAAGCTATATGGAACGCTCACCTCTCCCTATGCTCGGTTGACCCGGATAGTGATGCTGGAAAAAGGCCTCGGTGATCGGGTTGAGCTGGTCTGGACCAAAACCCGGATGGCCGATGACCCGATTCTCGCCATCCATCCGTCCGGCCGGGTGCCAGTGCTGATTTTGGATGATCGGACGGTGCTGGAGGATACCGCGTTGATTGTCGACTATCTTGACGCGCTGGCGGCGCCGGCGCGCTTCACCCATTCGGCGGACCGGTGCGACTGGGCTTATCGCAGGATCGAGGGGACGGCCCGGGCGATGCTTGATGGGTTGGCGGTCTGGGCTCGGGAGGTGATACGACCGATGGGGGAACAATCTCCTGGGATCATCGAGCACGAGGCAAGGCGGGCGTTTCGTCTGGCTGATTACTTCGAGGGATTGTTGGCGAAACACCGTGTGGCCGGTGCGGAAGGGACAACTGGCGCGGCCGGCGACAAGGCCAGCCAGCTGGGCGGCCCGCTGACCATGGCGCATATTTTCCTGTTCGGCTCTCTGGACGTCGAGCGGCGGTTGCCGGCCTTCAACTGGCGCGACGGCCGCCCTTCACTTGTCGATTGGCACACCCGGGTCTCGGAACTACCGTCGGTGCGCGGCTCGCGACCCCCATCATCCCCCTAGAGGCAATCTAACGCTTGGTACGGGTGAGATAAGCGCTTGCTCTATTTTTTCCGTCCGAGTTTGACCTCAAGCGATGCATCTTTTGCCCAATGTTGTTTCCCAGGATACGCCACCCGTTTTTCCATGATGAGAGGAATTGACCGACAATGGCGATGACCATGAGAGCTAAACTTGTGGACCCGCATAGTCGCCTCAACGGGCATGTCTGAATCATCCTCTCGGCAGTAGTCTCCCTGACCGTAGCGGCCGCCGGCGCTGATTATGTGATCATCGATCAGGAGCATTCCCCGATGGGCACGAAACGCTCCATGAGATGATTGCCGCTACTCAGGGAACGGATTCTGCTCCCTCGGTCCGTATCGTCGAAATTGGCAAGGCTTACGTCAAACGCGCCCTCGACGCGGGCGCCGAGGGCATCTGCTTTCCTTTGGTGAAGACCGTCGTGGATGCGGAACGTTGCGTCGTATTGCTTCGCTATCCACCAAAGAGGTGGCGCGGTTAGGGACACTTTGTCTCCCATTCCAATGGGGCGTTCCCATGGTGGAATACGCGTCCAGCACTGCGCAGGATACCGTGTGGGCGCTCCTCATCGAGACTGTCGGCGCGTTGGAAAGTATTGAGGGGATTTGCCGGGTCCAGGGCGTCGATTGAATGGACGAAGAGCGCCTCGTGGAGGTTATAGAAGTTCGCGCTCATACCCTTGACGTATGTGGAGCGGCGATGGTGATGCCGTCGCCCAGGATGTCCTCGCCCTCGATAATGAGATCACCGACATTCCAACGATATGGAAAACAATGCGCTTGTCGTCCGCCACCCCGGCGTTGCGAGCCGCCATTCCCTCCTGCATCTTGATGGCTCGTGGTGCTGTTGCTTCCGCCGCTGCACCATCTGGCGATGAAGAGCATGGATTTAAGCGCGGATTTCCCATGGGGGTGCGAAATATAACAACGCCATCCAAAAAAAGGGGACTTAAAGCCAGGCTATAGGCAAGTCATAAGGCGCTTGGACAACCAAGATCCTCGCTGCCCCGCTAGGCCGTCGGGACCAGTCGGATCAAGTGTTGGCGTGCCGTTTCGAACCGACTAGCATGCCCACCTCGCCCTCTGGAGAGCACATGTCCGACCAAGCCCGTCTTGACGCCATTATCGCCATCGCCCGCCGCGCCGCGACGGTGATCATGGACTATTATGATGGCAAGATCGCCGTGGACGAGAAAGTCGACGGCTCGCCGGTAACAGCTGCTGATTTGGCTGCCGATGCCCTAATCGTCCCGGCTCTGCGGGCGCTGACGCCGGACATTCCGGTTGTCTCCGAGGAGAGCGTCGACGCCGGCGATATTCCCGATGTGTCCGGCGGCACCTTCTGGCTGGTCGATCCCCTGGACGGAACCAAAGAATACATCAACCGTAATGGTGACTTCACGGTGAATATAGGCCTGATCATCGACAATGCGCCGGCCCTCGGTGTGTTGCTAACCCCGGTGAACGGGCTTGCCTGGGCCGGTATCGTCGGCGGTGAGGCCTTCGAAGAGGCCACCGATGGCAGCCGCCGGGCGATAGCAGTCCGCGCCGCCGCTCCCAGCGCCCTTACCGTCGTCGCCAGCCGCTCCCATCGCAGCCAGGAGCTGGAGGACTACATCGCCGCGCGGTCGGTGAAAGAGTCGATATCCCGCGGCTCGGCACTCAAATTCTGCCTCGTGGCAAGCGGGGAGGCGGATCTCTACCCCCGCACCGGCCCGACCATGGAATGGGACACCGCCGCCGGCCACGCGATCCTGTTGGCGGCGGGCGGTAGCATGGAGATGTTCGAGGGTGGGGCGTTTCGCTATGGCAAGCCGGAATTCCGGAATGGCTGGTTCGTGGTCAAGGGTGGTTGAACGCGCCGTCAGCTACGCATCCAGGCATTGCCCCAGAGATTGAGGGTGCGCCGGTCGTGCGGCCAGTGCCGAACCGGGTGGTCGGCGTCCATATGCTCCAGCTCGGCCGAAAACTCGACTTTGTTACCGTCCGGGTCCAGGACCATAAAAAATAGATTATTGCCGGCGCCATGGCGCCCCGGGCCCCACCAGATTGGGATATCGAAGGTCGCCAGATGATCGGCCCAATCGCGGATATGATTCCAGGACGGGGTTTCATAGGCGCAATGGTCAAAGCCGCGCGCCTCGGCCCGAAACGCGGCAAAGCTGTGATGCTCCGGGTCCGAGCGATAGAAGGCGGCGGTGACTGTGCCATCATCGGCCAACACGTGATCCGACGGCAGGAAGCCCAGCACTCGGTGGTAGTAATCCATCATCGCCCCCAGGTCTGGGCTGGCCACCACCACATGTTGCAACCGGCCCTCGATGCCGTCCAGCGCCGCCGTGGCTGGTCGCTCAACGCCAAAACAGAGCGTGTTTCCATCCGGGTCGAGGACCGCGAAGGCGCCTTGTTGCAGCAACGGCGAGGGCGAATCGGTACACGCCCCACCCTGGTCGGCTATATGCTGGTGCAGCATGCCCAATCGCTCATCGCTGGCGACCGTGAACCCGCTATAGCCAAGCGTCTTGGAAACGCCCGTCGATAACAGGATGCGCCGCCCCGGGCCTTCCAGCAGCCATTGCCCAGCGCCGATCTCGGTCTCGGTCATGCCCAGCGCGTCTCGATAAAAGCAGCGCATCGGCTCAGGGTCGGCCGTCTCCAGGCAGAGATGATTTAGCACGGCGGACCAAAGCGGCGTCTCTGGCATCAAAGGCTCCTGTGTTTCGGTGCGCGCAGTCTAACAGCGCCGGGTTTGGCGGTGGAAGGGTGTAAATCCGGTTGCGATCGGCGGCGTTTTCGTCCGGCTTGTACGCCTCGCGGAATAGTCCGAGAATACGGTACAAGATAGCACGACGCTCCGCATCCTGCCGGAGACGCTGTGGCTTTTGTCGCTACAGCGATGTCCTTGTGGATAGCAAAAAGCAATGAGCGTCACCGCGTCGCCTTCCGGCATTTTCAGCATCAGTGGCCGGCTTTGGCTTATCCTACTGATGGTGCAGCTGACCAACATGCTGTTCGGCATGACTATCACCATCGCCAATGTCGTGCTGCCGCAGATCCGAGGCACCATGTCGGCCAGCCAGGACGAGGTATCCTGGGCGATCACCTTGAACCTGGTGGCAACGGCAGTGGCGACGCCGCTGACCGGCTGGCTCGCCGGACGGCTTGGTTGGCGCCGGCTGATGTTCAGCACGGTCTTGGGGTTCACCATTTGCTCGTTGCTGTGCGGCCTAGCCGGCAACCTGGAGAGCCTGATCTTTTTTCGGATCGGGCAGGGCATGTTTGGCGCGCCGATCATGCCGCTCGGCCAGGCCATCCTGCTGGCGACCTTCCCCAGGCATCTGCAACCGACCGCTATCGTCTTGTGGGGTGTCGGTGCGGTATTCGGGCCCGTCGTTGGGCCGATTCTCGGCAGCATCATGGCCGAGGCTTACAATTGGCGCGCGGCGTTCTTCATCATCGTGCCATTCGGGCTTGCCGCGCTGGTCTGCATCTGGTTTGCGTTGGCCGGACATACCGAACAAAAAACAGCCCGCTTTGACTGGACCGGTTTTTTGGCTTTGTCGATAGCCATTATAGCCATCCAGTTGATCCTTGATCGGGGCCATCGGCTTGACTGGTTCGACTCGATGGAGATCGTCGCGCTGGCGTTCGCTGGCGCCATCTCCTTCTGGATCTTTATCGCCCATTGTTTGTTAGCGACGGCGCCGTTCGTCGATCCGCGGCTTTTTCTCGATCGAAACTTCGCCGTCGGCACGGTGGTCGCCTTTGTCATGGGCATGCTGACGTTCACCAGTCTGGTACTTTTTCCCAGCCTTCTGCACGACCTCAGGGGCTACCCGGACAGCGCCATCGGCGTGCTTCTAGCGTCGCGCGGTGTAGGCAACTGGATCGCGTTTTTTGTCATCGTGCCACTGACGCGCATCGCGCCGCGCGTTTCTCTGGCCAGCGGGCTGGCAATCCAAGCCATCGCTGGCTTTTCCATGGCCCAATTCGACATCAATTTGACCAGTTGGGACATCATGTGGACCAACATTATGCTCGGTTTCGGCCAAAGCATTGCCTTCACGCCGATGACGGTGCTGGCCTTTGCTACCCTGCCTAAAAATCGGATTACCGAAGGGGCGGCTATTTTCACGCTAATGCGAAATTTTGGCTCCAGCCTGTTCATCTCGCTGGCGGTCCTGGTGTTGTTGCGATCGACCACGGAAAGCTACAGCACGATGTCCGAAACGATCACCGCCTTTCCCGGCAGCAACGCACTGGGCCAGCTGCCAAATGCCTGGCGCGTCGATACCATGGATGGCCTGTTCCGATTATCGGGTGAGATCGAGCGTCAGGCGACGATGATCGGCTATATCAACGCCTTTCATCTCATGGCGCTCGCGGCGACTGCTGCGGTACCGCTCGCCCTGTGGATGCGGGCGCCGCCCAAAGACTCCTGACGGTATTTTACCCTAGGTCAAACCATTAGAGCGCGGCGCCGAAGACCGCGCCGACCGCCGCTGTTGCCGCCATAGCCAGGGCGCCCCAGAAAACCACCCGTACCGTGGCCGGAAAGACATTGGCGCCGCCGACCTTGGCCCCCAAGGCGCCCAATGCCGCCAGCGATAGGATTGTCGCGATCGCAATCCAGGCGATGACCGAACTCCCGGGAGCGAGTAAAGCGACCAGCAAGGGCAAGGCCGCCCCGATGGCAAAGCTTGCGGCGGAGACAAACGCCGCCTGCGCCGGCCGGGCGGCGGTGCCTTCGGTGATCTGCAATTCGTCGCGCATATGGGCGCCAAGTGCATCATGGGCGGTGAGTTGCTCGGCAACCTGCATCGCCAAATCATGGTCGAGGCCACGCGCTTGGTAGATTTCTCTGAGCTCGGCCAGTTCCGCCTTGGGATAGTCGCGAAGCTCCTGACGTTCTTTCGCCAATTCGGCCATTTCGGTGTCAGATTGTGCACTGACCGAGACATATTCACCCGCCGCCATCGACATCGCGCCGGCGACCAGGCCGGCGACACCGGCGATAACCATGGCGTCCTTGGTGGCCGCCGCCGCTGCGACGCCGACCAGCAGACTGGCCGTCGAGATGACCCCGTCATTGGCCCCCAGTACCGCCGCCCGCAACCAGCCGATCCGGTCGACAAGATGTATCTCTGAATGCGCTATTCGCTGCATGTCGATTCCCAGTATGCGGTCGGCCTAGGATGAAGACCCAACCGTCAATCTCTCTTTATCATATTGATTTGAGACGAATTAACAACTCAAGTCGAGCCACCTTGTGCGTCATGGAGGCCCGCTCCATACTCTATCGTGCGGCCTTCAGCACCTCCTGCATCAGAGTCCTTATTTCGGCCGGGGCGGTTGAGCGTTGATGCGCCTCGGTGACGCTAAAGCCCTCGACCATCGCCGAGGCCTGAGCCACTCTATTGCTGATTTGGGGTTTGGCTAGCGCGACCTCGAAGCGCTTTATCGCATCTCGCATGGCCTCGGTCAGTCTGGCCTGCGCCGGGATCCGGTTCAGCACGACAAACGTCTTGATTTGTTCCGCCTTAGCCAGGACGATGATGGCTTGGATGGCCCAGATATCCATCGGGCTGGGTTGCACCGGAATGATAACCAGATCCGCCGCTCACACTGCGAACCGGGCTTCGGTATAGGCATGCGGGTCGATATCGACGATCGCAACAGTTCTGGCGGCGTCCGACCAGGCGATGGCGAGATGCGCCGCCATCCTCGTGTTACCGGCGCCGCCCTTCTGCTGTGCGACCGTGGTGACTTGCGCCGCCATGCCTCTGCTCCCTATATTAACCGCAGCGGGAAGGCAGCATTTATATTGCAAGCGCAAAATATATATTGCGTCGCGGCATATACGGCCCTTGACCCCCAGCGCCGAGCCGGATATTCGCCGGCAATGGCAAACAGCCCAATCTTGTCCCCAACAGATGGGACCTTGAATGCCGCGGTACAGGCGCTGCGGTCCGGGGCCTTGGTGGCGTTCCCGACCGAGACCGTCTACGGGCTGGGCGCTGATGCAACCGACGAGACCGCCGTTGCACGAATTTTCGAGGCCAAGGGGCGACCGCGTTTCAACCCGCTGATCTCACATGTTGCCGACGCCCAATCGGCTTTTTCGCTGGGTGACTTTAGTCCCGTCGCCAAAGTGGTTGCGGAACGCTTTTGGCCAGGGCCGCTGAGCATCGTCGTCAAGCGGGTGACCGATTGCCCGATCGCCTGGCTGACTTCCGCCGGATTGGACAGCATCGCGCTTCGGGTGCCGGCGCATCCCTTGGCGCACGATCTATTGGCCCGCGCCGACCGGCCGATCGCCGCGCCCAGCGCCAACCGTTCCGGCCGTATCAGTCCGACCCAGGCGGAACACGTCGCGAGCGAGCTTGGTGATCGGGTCGAGATGATTCTCGATGGTGGGCCGTGCACGGTGGGGATCGAGTCGACAGTGGTAGATTTGTCGGGCTCGAGCCCGGTTTTGCTACGTTTGGGGGCGGTGACGCGGGAGATGTTGACCGAGATCGTCGGCCCCCTTAGGGAGCCAGCGGTTGGTGGCCCGCTCGCCTCACCCGGCATGATGACCAGTCATTACGCGCCGGATTGTCCGGTGCGACTTGATGTAGCGAAACCAATTCCTGGCGAGGCCTATCTTGGTTTTGGGCCGGTTCCTGCGGGCGAAAACACCCTCAGTCTTAGCGTCTCGGGCGATTTGGTCGAGGCCGCCGCCAATCTGTTCCAGATGCTGCGGACCCTGGACCATTCAGCAATCAACGCCATCGCCGTGGCGCCAGTTCCTCAGCATGGTTTGGGCGCGGCAATCAACGACCGTTTGCACCGTGCCGCCGCCGATCGTTGATCGCCGGTTTAACGCTCACAACCGAGCCATATTGCCGCGCCGACTGCTGTACTGCTATTGATCTGGGTTGAATCACCGAACCCAGCCTAGGAGCGCATCATGGCCGCGCCGGCCTTAAAACCCCTGCCAGAGACGTCCTATCAGCCAACCCCGGCCCAGGCTGATGCACTGGCGCGCATCAAGGTCGTGGTCGGCGCGCGCGGCTGGACCACCAATACGGAGGAGATGCGCCCGCATCTGATCGAGTGGCGCGGCCACTACCAGGGCCGGGCCCAAATGGTGGTGCGCCCGGCCAATACCGCCGAAGTGGCCGACGTAGTACGGATCTGCGCAGAGGCGCTGTTGCCGATCGTCCCGCAAGGCGGCAATACCAGCATGTGCGGTGGTTCGGTGCCGCTGGAGGCGGGCGAGGAGATTGTCCTCTCGTTGGCGCGGATGAATCAGGTCCGGGCGATCGATCCGGCCAACCACACGATGATCGTCGAGGCCGGGTGTGTGCTGCAGACGATACAGGGCGTCGCGTCCGAGGCCGACCGGTACTTTCCACTCAGCCTTGCTGCCGAGGGTAGCTGCATGATCGGCGGTAATCTGTCGACCAATGCCGGCGGCACCAATGTGCTGCGCTATGGCAATGCGCGGGAGCTTGTCCTGGGCCTAGAAGTAGTGCTGCCGGACGGGCGGGTCTGGGACGGGTTGCTGGGCCTGCGCAAGGACAATACCGGCTATGATCTCAAGCAGTTGTTCCTCGGCGCTGAGGGTACATTGGGGATCATCACCGCCGCCGTGTTGAAACTGTTCCCCAAACCCCGCGCCATCCACGCCGCCTTTTGCGCGGTCCGGGACGTGCCTGCCGCCATGGAACTGCTGGGCCGGGCGCGCGGCCAGAGCGGTGACCGGGTCGAGACCTTCGAGCTGATTTCGCGCCTGGTGATCGATCTGATTCTAAAACACATCCCCGCCACTCATGACCCGCTAGCCGAGCGCCACGACCACTATGTGCTGCTGGAGCTGGCGACCGCGGCCGAGGATGATGATGGCCTGCGCGACAGTTTCGAGGCGATCCTCGCGACGGCGATGGAGGATGGTTTGGTGCTGGATGCGGCGCTGGCGCAATCGGAACAACAGCGCCAAGCCTTCTGGGCGCTGCGCGAGAATGGCAGCGAGTCGCAGAAGCTTGAGGGCGCCTCGATCAAGCATGACATTTCGGTACCGGTCTCGGCGATCCCCGACTTCTACGAGGATGCGTGGAACGCGGTGCTGGAGATCGAACCTAAGGCCCGCCTGGTTGCCTTTGGCCATGCCGGCGACGGTAACCTGCACTACAACATTGCCGAGCCCGTGGGCGGCGACCGCGCGGCCTTCCTAGAAAAATGGGGCGCCATCAGCGCGGCGGTCCACGACACCGTTCACGCCTATCACGGCTCAATCAGCGCCGAGCACGGCATCGGTCAACTCAAGCGCGAGGAAATGACCCGCTATAAGTCCGAGGTCGAGCTTGACGTGATGAAGACGATCAAGGCGGCGCTCGATCCAATGGGGCTGATGAATCCTGGCAAGGTGATTTAACGATCTGTCGGGTTCACTCAAGGCGCGGTAAGGTGGCGGTAGCCAACAGAAGCCGCCTCTGCCGGAAAACGCATTGTTTTAGCCGCCATCCTGACCCCGCCCATTATTGTCTAGATAAAATTGACCGAATCCCTGGGCTTGATCCAGGGTCCATGCCTGATGGCACCCGCCGTCTCTGCGCTGAGCGCTATTTTTTAACGGCCCAGGGCCAGTTTTGGACTGAGGTCCTCCCCGGACACTAGACAGTGCCCGGGGAGGACCTCACTTGATTGCGTTTGATGTGATCGTATTTGCGGGCGATGTAGTGAATATAGTTACTGATCCAATTGGGTATCTCACCAAGATATTTCGGTTCATCCGAGATTTGTTTTGAACGACGTCGTTTGACAACGAGCTCGCTGGTCGTGAAAGTTGGGAGCCTCTATCGGCGACCTCTGGACAAAGATGAAGCGAGCCGGCTCATGATGACGGATTTCCCAGCCCGGCCCGAAAATCAGGTCACCCTAGCGAATTGGCGCACCGAGCCGTTTAACAAATGGGCTTTTCACCATGTCCGCGAGATCGTCGCCTCGGCGGAGATCGCCAATGACCCGGACACAGTCGCGCCGCTTGCCGAGACGCTCGAGGATCTCTCCGGTCTCACCATTACCGATGACGCCGGCAAGACCCTGGACCTCGCCGCCTTCATCGCCGCCACCGATACCGACGGTCTGGTGATCCTGAAATCCGGACGGATCATCCATGAGAGCTATGCCAACGGGATGACCGCCGCGTCGCCGCATATCCTGATGTCGGTCTCGAAATCGATGCTCGGCCTGCTGTTCGGGATCCTGGTGCAGCACGGTGTGCTCGATCCAGACCGATTGGTCACCGACATTATTCCCGAGGTCGCCGATACCGCCTATGCCGGCGCCACCCTGCGGCATTTGCTCGACATGCGCGCCGGCATTGATTTCAACGAGGACTATCTCGCCACCTCCGGCACCATCGTCCAGTACCGCAAGGCGACTAACTGGAACCCGCTGGAGCTGGGTGAGACCCCCGACGACCTGCGCTCGTTCTACGCTAATCTGACCGAGCGGGATGGGCCGCATGGCCGCGGCTTCCACTATGTTTCGCCGAACACTGACCTGTTGGGTTGGGTGATCGAGCGGGCGGCGGGCGCACGCTTCGCTGATCTGTTAAGAGACCTGCTCTGGCAGCCGATGGGGGCCAGCCGCTCGGCCTACATCACCGTCGACCGCTTCGGTGCCCCCAGGGTGGCCGGCGGGATGTGCGCAACGGTGCGGGATCTGGCGCTGGTTGGCGAACTCCTGGTCCAGGACGGGGCGAGGGACGGCAAACAGATCGTGCCCGCCGCGTGGATCGCCGATATCGCCAGCAATGGTGATGCGGCGGCCTGGAAGGTCGGCAGTTTCGCGCCGTACTTCCCGGGGATCAACATCGACTACCGCTCCAAATGGTATATCGAGCGTCCGACTTCTGCGAGCGAGGGCCCAATTTTGTTCGGGGTCGGCGTGCACGGTCAGAACCTGTTCGTCGACGCCAAGCGCGCCTTGGTGATCGCCAAGGTCTCCTCCCAGGCCCAGCCTCTCGACGCGGCAAAGATCAGCCTGACCTCACGTTGGGTGGCGGCGGTTCGGGCGGGAATTTGAACGGGCGCGGTTTAGCCGAGCGGAACGGATGACCGAAATCCGAGCCACGTTGATTGGCGCGATCGCCGTGCTGCTGTGGGGCGCCTTGGCGTTGTTCACCACCTGGACCGGGGCGATGCCGCCGTTTCAGATGGTAGCGATCACTTTCTCCATCGCCTTCGCGCTCGCCTTGGGGAAATGGATCATCCGGCGGGAGAACCCGTTCGGTCATGCGCGCCAGCCGCTCAAGGTCTGGGGGTTTGGTGTTGGCGGGCTGTTTGGCTATCACGCGTTCTATTTCCTGGCCCTGAAGAACGCCCCGGCGGTTGAGGCCAGCCTGATCGCCTATCTCTGGCCGCTGTTGATCGTGCTGTTCTCGGCCTTGCTACCGGCAGAGCGGCTGCGCTGGTTCCATCTGGCCGGCACGTTGGCCGGGCTGGCCGGTACGATGCTCTTGGTAACCGATGGCGGCGCGGTCAGCTTCAAGGCCGAATACCAGACCGGCTATCTGGCGGCAATCGCCTGCGCGCTCACCTGGTCCAGCTATTCGGTGCTCTCGCGGCGCTTCGGCGATGTGCCGACCGACACGGTGGGCTGGTTCTGCGGCGTCACGGCGGTGCTCGGCGGGATCGCCAGCGCCGTCTTCGAGACGCCGGTTTGGCCGGTCGACCCGGCCATCTGGCTGGGCGTGGTTCTGCTCGGGTTGGGGCCGGTTGGAGCGGCGTTCTTCGTCTGGGATATCGGGGTGAAGCGCGGCAATATAAAGGTATTGGGCGCGCTCTCCTATGCGGCCCCACTGCTCTCGACGTTGTTGTTGATCGGCTTTGGCGACAGCTTGGCGACCCCGGTGGTTTGGCTAGCGTGCTTGGCGATTGTCGGCGGGGCGGTGCTGGCCGCCAAGGACATGTTGTTCGGCCGGGCATCCAGTTAGGCACCGAGACATAATATTTGGATGCTGTTCTATAAAGTTCTGTAAAAAATAGAATATTTTTTCTATAAATTAACCTATATAAATATATGTAAAGTTTAAAATATTTGGAATACCATTATAAATGATTGGCGCACCCCATCCACATTGCGTTGGGGTCAATGGAGTGCGGTTTTCTCGACCGAACGCCAATCACGGATAAAGCGCCAGAACTGGGACTGGTGGTGGAGAAACTCGACCTCATGGTCTTGGCTAAGGATCGTGGCGACCCCACGTTGGCGCTTGGTCACGCGCGTGACGCGGCGCGGCTCATCGCTGGTTATTATCCCCGGACAATCGAAATGTTACTCGATGTCACGACACGTCTCTCGGAAGGGACGATATCGCGGGCCGCCGGCACGGCCATGGCGCTCGGGTTATTAAAAAACCTTAACCCAATCTTGAGACAGACGCCGGAAACCGACACAACCACTCTGGGAGTGTATCTCCGGGCCCACCGCCATGTTCAGCTGGCGGATCGAAGCGTTGTTAGCGCCGGGTTACCCCAAATCCAGGAAGTGATCGACCGGCCCAAAATCTATCCGGAGCGGAAGTTCTTTCTCCACTTGCGTTTCGCGCGAGAATAGGGTGGTCGGCTCGGAAAAACCGAGGTTCGACGGCGCTTTGAAGACATTTGGTGGAGCACCGATGGGCTGACAGGGATCAGCGTCGATCATTTTCCGATCTATGTGGAATACGAGGCGGGTCGGTGCCGCCGCGCGCGAGCAGTCGAGTTAGGCTAAAGCCGCCGCGCGTCAGATCCGCGTGGGGAGGCGCTTCGCCCCACCGCCACCACCACCTTGCCCATGGACAGCCCCAAAAACTTGAGATAAGCAGCCGTTAGACGACGGGCCGCGTTTGGTCACGATTTGCCGAGGGAAGAACGCCATGACAGCTTATTCCGCACCGCTCGCCGATATGCGTTTCGTTCTGAAGCATGTCGTTGGTCTGCAAAGCCTGGCCAAGTTGCCCGGCTTTGAGCCGTTGGAAGAGGATCTGCTCGATCAGATCCTGGAAGAAGCCGGCAAGTTCTCCGGCAATGTCCTAGCCCCGCTCAATCATTCCGGTGACATCGAGGGCACGCGGATCGAGAACGGCGTGGTTCGCCCAGCCAAGGGCTTTGGCGCGGCTTATACCCAATGGGCCGAGGCGGGATGGAATTCGGTGCCGTTCGCCCCGGAGCATGGCGGACAAGGCCTACCCTGGACCCTGGCCACGGCGCTTTGGGAGATGTGGGACGCGGCGAATATGTCCTTCACCCTGTGTCCAGTGCTGACCCAAGCGGCGATCGACGCGCTGGAGCGGCACGGCAGCGAGGCGCAGAAACAGACCTATCTGGAAAAGCTGGTCTCTGGCGAGTGGACCGGCACGATGAACCTGACGGAGCCCCAATCCGGCACCGATCTTGGCGCCATCCGCACCCGTTCGGTGCGCGAGGGGGATCACTACCGGCTCAAGGGTCAGAAGATTTTCATCTCCTGGGGTGACCACGACATGACGGATAATATCGTCCATCTCGTGCTCGCCCGCTCGCCGGATGGCCCACCCGGCACCAGCGGCTTGTCGCTGTTCATTGTGCCTAAATTCCTGATCAACCCGGACAGCTCGCTTGGCCGGCGCAACGATGTGCGTCCAGTCTCGCTGGAGCACAAGATCGGCATCCACGCCAGCCCGACCTGCGTGATGGCCTTTGGCCAGGACGAAGGCGCGATTGGTTATCTCGTCGGCGAGGAAAATTGCGGTATTGAGTATATGTTCGTGATGATGAACAACGCCCGGCTAGGGGTCGGCCTGCAAGGCTTGGCGATCGCCGAGCGGGCCTATCAACAGGCCGTCGGCTTTGCCAAGGAGCGGGTGCAGGGGCGTCCGGTGCAGGGCGGTAACAGCGGCGCCGCGATCATCAATCACCCGGACGTGCGGCGGATGCTGCTGAGTATGAAAAGCCAGATCGAGGCGATGCGCGGTCTGTGTTACGAGGTTGCGGCGGATCTCGACCGGGCGAACCGGCTGGAGGACGACGCCGAACGCGCCGCCGCCCAGTCGATGCTCGATCTGATGATCCCGGTGGTCAAGGCCTGGTGCACCGATACCGGTCTGGCCATCACCTCGACCAATATCCAGGTGCATGGCGGCATGGGCTTCATGGAAGAGACTGGGGCCGGCCAATATTACCGCGACGCCCGGATAACCACGATCTATGAGGGCACCAATGGGGTGCAGGCGATGGATCTGTTGGGCCGCAAGGTGGTGCGCGATGGCGGCGAGACGGCGCGGCGGTTCCTCAACGACGTGCGCGCTACCGTCTCCAAGCTGGATCCGCAGGTTCCCGCCCAGGCCAGTCTGGCCAAGCATCTCGGCGCCGGTGTCGCGGCCCTCGAAGCGGCGATCACCTGGTTGGTCAAGACCTTTCCCGCCGACCCGGGTAGTGCGTCGGCCGGGGCGGCGGCGTTGCTGGAAATGATGGGGCTGGTCGGCGGCGGCTGGATGCTGGCCCGGGGGGGGCTGGAAGCCAGCCGACAACTCGCCAACGGATCAGGAGAGGCGGCTTTCCTCGAAGGTAAGCTGACCACGGCGCACTATTTCGCCGAGACGCATCTCAGTCGGGCGCCTGCATTGCTGGACCCGATCATCGGTGGCGGCGCGCTGGTGATGGCTCTGGACGAAGCCCAGTTCTGAACCAAGGCCCCAATTTGTACCAAGACCCGGCGCGCAACGTTTACCAGAGCCTCACTGATCGTTTCACCCAGGAGCCTAAACTCCGTCCCAGTCAGGACGAGGGGATGACTGGTGGCTCGTTCGCGCCTTCGGGATCGTTGGTCGGGAACATGTTGCCAAAGGCCATGTGCACCATCTTGATATAGGCTTGGTCATTCAACCCGCTTGGGGCCGGGCCGGAGACTAAGGTGCCGGCGAGCGGTTCATCATGTGAACAGAACACGCTGTAGATCCGCAGCTCTCCCGGCGCACGACTGACCGCTGGGGCGGCCGCATCGGCCTTGCAGATATCGTGCGGTGAGACATTGATCGCCGGGTCGAACACCATGACGACGCGGAATTGCGCCTGCGCGGCGGCCTTGTCATTCTCGGTAAATTCAACCGCGCTAGCCGGGATTGCTTCGGCGGCATGGCTGGCGGCGACGGCGGCGGTTCGCAACGCGCCCTCATTGAACGGTGAATTGACCGCCCGCACGAGGACCGGCGTCTTGCCGCCGGCATAAGCCAGGTAGTCGCGCTTGGCCTCATTGGTGACCCCGGTATAGCTCTCATTGACCGTTACGCAGCCCACGAGCAGCGTCATGGCGGCGAAGCCGGCAACTGGGAAACCAGCACGTTTCATGTCAATATCCCGTGACTGTAAAAACCAGCGCCATAACCCAGCGTTTGGCGAATATATAGGGCGTGGGATCGTTATTTCCAGCGCCCGGGCCCCGGCGCCGGTCGATATGTGAGGTTTACCATAGCCGCGCGCGCCCAAACACTTCGTGCATTTACCGGCATCCGGGCCTGGGATATCGTCCGCGTCGGAAAAGCAAGGCGGGCATGATGGCGACACCGGCAGACATTCTGCGGTTTTGGTTCCAGGAGATTGAACCGGTGCAACAGTTCAAGAAGGATCCGGTGTTTGACGCGCTGATTCGCGAGCGGTTCGGTGCGACCGTCGAGGACGCGGCGACCGGTAAGCTGGATCACTGGGAAGGCGAACCGGGCTCCGGCCTCGCGTTGGTAATCCTGCTCGACCAGTTCCCGCGCAATCTATTTCGCGGCTGCCCCCGGTCCTACGCAACCGACGCCAAGGTCCTGGCAATCGCCAAGCGGATGATAGCCAGCGGCACTTATAAGTCATTGGCTCAGGCCGGTCAACGTTTCCTGTTTCTACCATTCGAGCACAGCGAGGCGCTGGAAGATCAGCACCGCTGCATGGATCTGATGGACACCCTCGACGACAAGAAAAACCTGGAATACGCCCGCAAGCATCTGGTTATCATCGAACGGTTCGGGCGTTTCCCCCACCGTAATAGTATTCTCGGCCGGCAAACTACGCCCGAGGAAATCGTCTTTCTCAAGGAACCGGACTCCTCGTTCTAAGAGCCCGACTTCTACGGACCCGGTCCCAAGGACCATCAACGCGCTTTGTCAGAAAGGGCTGCCCCCGTGACCGAAAAGCCGAATGTCCTGATTCATTCCGCCTGGTACGAACCCGCCATGAACCGGCTCGATGAGCTGGCGGTGACCCATCACCTTTATAAGGCCGCCGACAAGAAGGCGTTCCTGGCGGATATTGGCCCGCAATGCAGCGTTCTTGGCACCATGCATTACTGTCCCGCCTGGCTGATGGATGCGGCGCCGAACTTGGAGTTGATCTTGAATTTCGGCGTCGGTTATGACGGTGTCGATATTCCCGAAGCGACTAAGCGCGGCATCAAGGTGGTGAACACCCCGGTGGTGCTGAACGATTGCGTCGCCGACATGGCGATGGCGCTGGTTCTGTCCGGGCGGCGCCATGTTGTCCAGGCCGACCGCTATGCCCGTGCCGGTCGCTGGCCGGTCGAGGGCGATTATCCCTATACGCTGAACGTCCATAGCACCAAGGTCGGGATCCTCGGCTTGGGCCGGATTGGCATGGAAATCGCTGATCGCTGCAAGGCCTTCAAGATGGATGTTTCCTATCATCAGCGGACCAAGCGCGATGATGTTGATCTCGCCTATCATGCCAGTTTGGTTGAGATGGCCCGACAGTCCGACATTTTGATTGCGATCATTCCCGGCGGCGACGCCACCCACGGGTTGGTCAGCGAAGCGGTTCTCGAAGCGCTTGGCCCGGACGGCCTGCTGGTCAATGTGGCGCGTGGCACCGTGGTCGATAATGATGCCTTGGCCCGCTGCTTGAAGGACGGACGGTTGGGCGGTGCAGCGCTGGATGTCTACCCGGATGAGCCGAACATCCCGCCGGCGCTGTTGGAGATCACCGACAATCTGGTGCTCACTCCGCACATGGCCAGCGCCACTCACTACACCCGCATGGCCATGGGCATGGTACTCTATGACAATCTGCGAGCACGGCTCGAAGGTAAACCGTTGTTGACGGCGGTAAATTGAGCGATCCGTAAATTAGCCGACCGGTGAATTGAAAATTGGGAGACCCGCATGGCCATCGCCGAGGAGTTGAGCCTGGATTTCGAGGCTGTCGATGCCGAGCTGAACTACATCGTCGATGATGGGCAGCCCTCGATCCGCTATGTCGATTGGCCGGAGGAGGCCCATAACGAGCATATCCCGCCGTATGAGCTGCGCCGGACCCGGATCCATAACGGCCGGGTGATCGGCGGCCCGTTCTCGCTGCCAAGCCACGGCTTCAAGCTGGTTGATCACCCCACAGCGGTACGAAATTTCTATGATGAGGATGAGATTCGCCGGGTCTATTATCCGGAGACCGCTGCGCTGATCCAAGCTGAGAGCGGAGGCGCGCGCGTCCATGTCTTCGACCACACCGTGCGCACCCCGGTGAAAGGCAAACAAGCCGAGGGTTGGCGGCGTGGTCCGGTGCGCTATGTCCATAACGACTATACCGAACGCTCGGCGCCGCAACGGGTGCGGGACTTCTTTCCCGACGAGGCCGAGGCGCTGCTAAGCCACCGCTTCGCCATCATCCAGACCTGGCGTTCGATCGCGCTGCGGGTTGAGTCCGAGCCGCTGGCGCTGTGCGACGGCAAGACGATCCCGCAAACCGGCTTCATCGCCAACCAGCGCCGCTACCCGCACCGCACCGCGGAGACCTACCATATCAGCCACAACCCGGCGCACCGCTGGACTTATTTCCCGCTGATGATCCGCGACGAGGCGCTGGTCTTTAAGGTATTCGACACCGACGCCTCGGCCGGCGTGCGCTTCACCGCCCATTCCGCATTCGACGACCCGATGACAGCGAAGGACGCGGCGCCGCGCGAGAGCATCGAGATGCGGGCGCTAGTGTTTTTTTAAGGGCGAACTGTCAGGAATGACTTTGACCTCAATCAGATAAAAAACCGTCATCCCGCCCCCTGTTTCAGGCGACGCGGTATCACTCATTGATTGTCGATGACGTGGACCCTGCCGGGCCCCTGGCGATCACCGCGGAGGCTGAGGATGACCGCTATATCATGGACCTGCGGCACCGAACCCTGCCGATCTAACCCGTGTAGTTCCATCCTGAAAGCATCACCACCACATCGGCGGCCAATCTGCTGCGCGACTTCCATGTACGGTGAAACAGAGCAACGACCCGCCGGGCGCCCGCTCAACGCTCGACAGAGCTTTGGCTCGGGGCTCTAATGATCTGATCCCGGACCGGAGTCTTGCCATGCGCATAGCACTTGCTCAGATCATTCAGGAATCCAATACCTTCGTGCCGTTCCAAACCACGCGGGAGCACTTCGCCGCGCAGTATATCCGCACCGGCGCAGCGGTTCTGGATCAGCTTGGGGAGGCGAAGGTGGAGATCACCGGTATGCTTTCGGTGTTACGCGATGCTGGGGTCGAGCCGGTGCCACTGCTTGCGACGCATGGCTCCTGCGGCGGGCCGTTAACCCGGCAATGCTTCGATAGCTTGATCGATGACTTGCTCGGCTCGTTGCAACAGGCCGGTGCTCTCGACGGCGTGCTGCTGGCCTTGCATGGCAGCATGGCGGCCGAGGATGAGAATGACTGTGAGAGCGAGATTCTGGAGCGGGTCCGGGCGCTGCTTCCCAGTGGCACACCGATCGGCGTTTCGCTTGATCTTCACGGCCATGTCACGCCGCGCATGCTGCAGCCGGGTGTATTTTTCGTCGGCTATGGCGCCTACCCGCATATCGACATGTTCGAGACTGGCGAGCGCACGGCGCGGATTATGATCGACCAGCTCGCCGGTAAGTGCCGCCCGGTGATGGGGTTGGCCAAGCGCCCGATGATCATCAGCCCGGTGAATGGCCGCACCACCGAAGGCCCGATGACCGCCGTCGTCGCCGAGGCCCGGCGGATGGAACGTGATGGCGAGGCGCTGGCCGCCTCGTATTTCATGGTGCAGCCCTGGCTCGATTTCAAGGATCTTGGCTTTGCCGCCCTGATCTGCGGCAATGGCAATCAAGCGGCGGCGCAAGAGGCGGCGGAGGCGCTCGCCGACCAGGTCTGGGATCTGCGCGAAGCGTTGCTGCCGTCGCTCACCTTGCTGGAGGAGGCTATCCGGATCGGCCTTGAAGGACCCGGCACGACCATCGTCGGCGATTGCGGTGATGCGGTCAGCGGCGGGGCCGGCGGCGACAATGCCACGGTACTGCGAGCTCTTTTGGAACTGGAGGCCGACAAGGTGCCCAGCCTGACCTATCTCACCCTGGTCGACGCCCCGGCCGCCGCCAAGATTTCCGCTGCTGGGGTCGGCGAGGAGATCACCGTCGCGCTTGGTCACACGCTGTCGATCGACGACGGCGCACCGATCACCGTCACCGCACGGGTCCGTGCGATCACCGACGGGGTGTTCACCATGGGCGCGGGTCTGGCCGGCGCGGAGACCCATTTCGGGCTGACCGCGGTGCTGGCGATCGGCTCGCTCAGGGTCGCGGTGCGCTCGGTCAGTGGGTTGGAGTGGGATACCGGGCAATACAGTTCGGTTGGTCTTGAACTGGCGCAAGCCGGGCTGATTTTCGTCAAATCGCCATCGCATTTTCGAGCCACCTTTGGCCCGTATGCCGACCGTATCCTCACCGCCGATACGCCCGGCGCCACCCGGGTCAATATCCGTCAGGTCGCCTACAAGAACGTTATCCGACCAATCCACCCGCTAGACGTTTTCGACTGAGGCCAATGCCGCTACGCAAGGGACAGGATCCAATGAAACAGATGCCGAAACCTTCCGCTAATTCTGGCGCTAATTACGCTGATCAAGTCACCTCGATCGAGGCGTTGGAGGTCATTTATGGCCCGGCGGTGCCGCGCTCGCTAACCAAGGAGATTGACCATATCTCCGACCACTATCGCCAGTTTATCGAGGTGGCGCCCTTCGTGGTGGTGGCGACTGTCGGCCCCGAAGGCATGGACTGCTCGCCGCGCGGCGACCCCGCTGGCTTCATGTGGGTGACCGACCCTAAAACCGTGATAATGCCCGACCGGCGCGGCAACAACCGTCTCGACAGCCTGAGAAATCTGGTGCGTGATCCCCGGATCTCGCTGTTGTTCCTGATCCCCGGGGTGAACGAGACCATGCGGATCAATGGCACCGCCAAGATCGTCGCCGACACGGCGCTGTGCGACAGTTTCACCATACAGGGTAAGGCTCCGGCGACGGTCATCGTCACGACGGTCGAGCGGATCTACTACCAATGTCCAAAGGCCCTGGTCCGCTCCAAGTTGTGGTCGCCGGAGGCGCTGGTGCCGCGCTCGTCCCTGCCGAGCACCGGCGAGATGCAACAGGCCTTGCTCGGCGAAGACTTCGACGGCGCTGGTTATGACAAGGATTATCCGACCCACATGCAGCGCACGATATATTAAACCCTCCTATTGAGCCTCGCCCCAATGCGCCCCCACCCCAGCAGAAACTGAACCGCCGATGACCAGCGTCGCCGACCGCCTTGCCACCCTGTTTGACCATCTCGGCCTGGAGCGGGCCTTCATGGCAACCCAGATGCCCGGAGATATCGCCGGGTTTTGCACCGCCCATCCAGAGCGGATCGCCGGTCTCGCGCTGATCGTCGCCAGCCGGATTGCGCCGGCCGCCTTCGCGCCGCTGGCCGACCGGGTGATGGTGCTGGCCGGCGAGAGCGGCATCCCCACCGACACCGCCGCCGCCGCCGCCACGGCGATGCCCGAGGCGCGGCAGATCCGCCTTGCCGGCTATGCCGCCACCGCCTGGTCGGATATCGCGGTGGAGCGCCCGGCGGTGCTGTGCGAAGAGATCGCCTGCTTCCTCACCAGCTTGCCGCCGCCGCCGGGTCTGCGCGACGCCATCGTCGCCGAGGCCCGCGTCACGGAGGGTAGCGTCGCCGGGATTACCTACCGGGCGCGGGGTACGGGGCCAGCGCTGGTGCTTACTCCGTTCTTTCTGGCAACCTCGCAATGGGAGCCGGTGCTGGACACGCTGGCCCGGCGGTTTACGGTGATCGTCCTCGGCGGGGCGCATATCGGCGGGGCGGCAATGCTGGAGGATCGGGCCAGTCTGCCAAGCTACGGCAACATGCTGACCACCTTGATTAGCCGGATGAAGATCCCCTCGGCGGCCCAGGTGCTGGAGGTCGGCTGCGGCCCCGGTCCGCTTTGCCGTCAGGTGCTCGGCGCGCGGCCCGATCTGGCGCTGACCGGGCTCGACGCCAACCGCTATCTTCTGACCGAGGGGGCGGCGCTGGCCAAAGCTAACGGCCTTGCGGTCACCGGCCCCGACGATCCGGGCGTGGCGTCTAGTGCCGGGGACCCCTCCGGGGCAGATAGCACGCCTCTTTCGGGCGGCTTGCGGCTGATCATCGGCGACGCCACCAATCTGCCCTTCGCCGATAACAGTTTCGACGCGGTTTATTCGATCACCGTGTTGGAGGAATGCGACGCCACGATGGCCTTGGCCGAGATGGCTCGGGTGCTCCGCCCCGGCGGCCCGGTCGGCGTCGTGGTCCGGGCCATCGACATGCCGCAATGGTGGAATCTCGACCTACCGCCGGCCATCGCCGCAAAGGTCAACGCCCAGCCGCAATCGATGTCCCCCGGCGCGGTGGCCGACCGTTCGCTCTATTCAAGAATGGCCAAGGCGGGCTTTACGGGCGTTCAGGGTTTTCCGTTCCTGCTGACCTTCGACCGACCGGAGGGACCGATCTGGACCTATCGGGCCAGCCACGCGCGGGGATTGTTGAGCGACGCCGAACGGCAGATCTGGGACCGCGAATGCGCGGCGGCGGAAGCGGCGGGGCTACTGTTCCAGGCCAACCCGGTGCATTGCGCCGTCGGGCGGCGGGGGTGCGATGAGGATGGCGACAAATATAAAAACCGTCGTCCTGGCGACCGACAGGACCCACGCCTGAAGATTTTCCACTGACGGACGGATGAGCAATTGATTGAGCCGGCGCGGGGGTCAAGGCATCGAAATCAAGGCGGCCACGCATCAAGTACCGGGTGACGGATGGTCGGGGGATTGAACCCGCTCCACAGCTCTTGCTCGCCGGTTATACTCGGCCAAACTATCCCAGGCACGGAGCTTCTCATGCGTCTTAAATCGAAAACCGCGCTCGTCACCGGCGCCGGCGGTGGGATTGGCGGCGCGATCGCCCGGCTCTATGCGGCCCAGGGTGCATCGGTGCTGTGTACCGACTGGGATTTTGCCAAGGCCGAGGTGACGGTTGCCGATATCACCAAGGCCGGGGGCATCGCCGAGGCGTTTCGCGCCGATGTGGCCGAGGTCGGCGACTGCGAAGCGCAGGTGGCGGAAACCGTCAAGCGCTTCGGGCGGATCGATATAGCGGTCAACAATGCCGGCGTCAGCATGCACAAGTTGGCCCTCGATATGGAATTGGAGGATTGGGAGCGGGTGCTCAGGATCAACCTCACCGGCTCGTTTTTCACTGCCCAGGCGGCGGCGCGGCGGATGGTCGATCAGGGCGCCGGGCGGATCATCCAGATCGGCTCGATCTCCGGCCAGCGGGGCAATATGGGCGGCATCGCCTATGGCGCTTCCAAGGCTGCGGTGATGCATGTCTGCCGGGTATTGGCGGTGGAGCTTTCCGGTAAGGGCGTAATGGTCAACGCCATCGCTCCGGGGCCGATCGAAACCGGGCTCAGCAATCATGGCCTGACCCGCAAGAAGGGCTATATCGACCGGATCCCAACCGGCGACTATGGCACCGTCGAGGCGGTGGCCAATGCTGCGCTGTTCCTCGGCTCCGATGAATGCCTGTGGACCACCGGGGCGGTGCTTAATGTCGACGGCGGCTATGGGGCGGCAGGGCTGGCCTATGACCCGTCGGAAGTTGGTGGCTGAACCAACCAAGAGCAACCCAATGACTAAGATCAACATCCAGTTTACCCTGTTCTCGGCGTTCTATTCGCCGCTGATCTCGACCATGTCCGGCGGTTTTCTCAAAGCCGAGGGGCTTGATGCGGATTGGTCGATCTCTCCGCCCGGCGTGTCGGCGATCAAGGCACTGGAAGACGGCTCGGCCCATGTTATTCAATCGGCGCTCAGCCAGGGCTTCGGCCCAGTGTCGAAGGGGGAGACGCCGGCGGCGTTACATTTCGCCCAGGTCAACGAGATGGTCGGCTTTTTCATCACCGCCCGCGAGCCCGACCCGGCCTTTACCTGGGACAAGCTGGAGGGCGCGGACGCGGTGCTGCTCGGCGGCGGCCAACCGCTGGCGATGTTCAAATACGCCTGCCACAAGGCCGGCATCGACTACACCAAGATCAATGCCATTAACCCTGGCGGCCCTGCCGAAATCGACCAGGCGTTCCGCGACGGCCAGGGCCGGTATGTTCAGCAACAGGGCCCGTTTCCACAGCAACTGGAAGCCGACGGCATCGGCCATGTCGTGGCCCAGGTCGGCCCGATGATCGGCCCTAACGGTTTCTCCAGCCTGGCGGCGACGCCGGAATGGCTGGAGACCGGCATGGCAAAGACCTTCACCCGCGCCTATGCCAAGACCCGCGTCTATATGAACGAAGCGCCCGCCGCCGAGATCGCCCGGGCCGAGAAACCCTATTTTCCGAATATCGACGAGGCGGTGCTGGCCAAGTGCATCGCCACCTACCAGAAACTTGGCTGCTGGACCCCGCATGTGGAAATCACCGAGGCGGCCTATCAGGCGACCTTGGACATCTTCGAGTATAACGGCCTGATCACCGAGCGTTTCGCCTACGATCAAGTCTGCGCCAAGCCGCTGATGGGTTGAGTACAGCGCCGGCGCTGTACTCAACCCATCAGCGGCTCACTCCACGGGTCATAGCCATAGCACCAGGTCGGGTCGGTCGCCTCGCGCATCCAGGTATTAGCGTGCGAGACCGCCTGGACCTCGGCGGTGCGGGCCTTGCGGGTTGTCTCAAAGCGGCCTAGCGCCGCCGCGATATCCGGCGTCTCATCCAGCGCCGGACCAGGTTTCCAGCGGCACCCGCTCCAGGATCGCCCAGCGATGCACCTTGGGGCAAGCCCGCAGCACCTCGCGTACCTCGTCATGGAAGCCGGCGAAAGCCTCGCGGACCACGGCCATCTCGCCCGTGACGGACCAGGATTCGCTGACCCAGGCGGCATCCGGCAGGCTGGTAACGAAATACAACTCGTCCCGGTTGGCAGTGGTGTAATAGATTACGATATGCCGGTCCACGCCCCAACACTTTGTGCATTCGCCGACCGGATAGCGCAGCAAGGCGGCGAGAAATGTCGCTCGATAGGCGACCCGGCCCGTCGCCACCGGCGCCTCGGCTCCCAGCAGGATTTCACGGATCCGGGAATGCAGGCCGTCGGCCCCGACCACCAGATTGACCTCCTTGGTGGTGGCATCGGCGAAGCACAGCCTGACCCCACCAGCCGCCGCCGCCTCGACCAGCTGCTTGCCCCGGATGACCGCCGCCGCCGGCACCGCCGACAGCAAGACTTCATGTAAATCACCGCGATGCATCTGCAGATAGGGTGCGCCGTAGCGGTCCTCGGCATCCCGTCCCAAAGGCAGCTCGAACTTCATCGCGCCGCTGCTCCCATCCCGGTTGCTCCAGGTCCGAGGTTGAAAGGCGCGTCGTCGAACCGCACTCTCCAGGCCGAGGCTGCGCAACCCTCGCATGGCGTTCGGGCTCATCTGTATCCCGGCGCCGAGACGGGTGAACCGTTCCGCCTGCTCGTACACCCGAACTTCGAAGCCAAAGCCCCGGAGCGCCACCGCCGCCGCGAGACCGCCCATGCTGGCGCCGATGATGGCGATGCGTGCCTTCATGAATTCCCCCTGTCCGGCAAAATGTAACCCGTCGCCCTGGCGAACGGCAGGAGCCACGCCTGAGCACGTTCACTGTAACCGATGGGCGAGGAATAGGAGCGATGTGTCGCGAACCTCCGCCATTCGTACCACCCAGCGGCCTCAGGCATTGGCCCTGCCTTTCGCCAGGGCGACGGTTGTGGTTGATGAAAAGTGGATGATACCCGGCACGGATCGGTATCGGTCACCTGATCCCGGTGCTCTGGCACCCCCATCGGCAGCGCGGTATATCTTAGATTACCGCATCTTCAAGGAATCTCGCCATGCCTGTAACGGTTGGGATGTACGACAAATCGCTGGCGCATATCGGCGACCGGCTGAACGCCTTGGGTTTGGATATCATCGTCCACCCATTCGACAAATCAGGTCAGTTTCTGATCGGCGGTACCGCGACGGCGCCCGGAGACGTCGATATAGACTATCTCTGGCTAAGCTCGCATATCAATGCCGACAACGCCCAGAAGGCGACCTTCGATCTGGCGCTGGCCTGCAAATCGCTTGGCGTGCTGCAAACCTTCAACGCCGGCCTCGACAACCCGGTCTACAAACAGATCTCCGACAAGGGCACGCGGATCTGCAACAGCAGCGCCCAGGGCGTCGCGATCGCCGAATATGTCATGGCCCAGGTGATGAGCATCACCCATCCGGTCGCCCAACAGCGCGCGCAGCAGGCCGCCAAGGAGTGGAAAATCACCCCGTTCCGCGAGCTGTCACGAACCCATTGGCTGATCGTCGGCTATGGCCCGATTGGTCAGGAAATCGCCAAGCGCGTCAAGGCCTTCGGGGCCGGGACCACGGTCGTGCGACGCTCTCCCAGTCTCTCTGAATTCGTCGACAAGGCCGGCACACAGGCCGATCTGTCGGCCTTGCTGCCGCAAGCCGATGTGATCGTTCTGGCCTGCCCGCTCACCGACGCTACCCGAGGGTTCGCAGGCACCGGGTTTTTCGCAATGGTCAAACCGGGCGCCATCCTGGTCAACATTGCGCGCGGCGGTCTGATCGATGATGCGGCGTTGATCGCGGCGCTTGACGCGGACCGGCTGGAGACCGCGGTGCTCGATGTCTTCCACAAGGAGCCACTGCCCGAGGACGACCCCCTCTGGTCGCACCCGAAGATCCGGCTGACCCCGCATACCTCGTTCGCCGGAGACGGTGGCCGCGGCCGCTGGGACCAGTTGTTTCTCGACAACATCAGCCACTACGTCAAGGGCGAACCGCTAACTCAGGAAGTCAAACCCAGCGACATCGTTTAAGGCATTTTCCGAGCGTTTAAGATCAGCGTCGACCGGGTCGGCGATGCCACTTGATCGAAAAATGCACCATCGCGCACGCCATAGCTTGAAAGCAAACCGCCATGCAGCTCGGATTGTTCATGATGCCTCTGCATCCGTCCTATCGGCCGATAGCGGATTGCTATGACCGGGACATCGACCAATTGGTCGCCGGTGATAAGTTGGGCTTTGTCGAGGCTTGGCTCGGCGAACATTTCACCGAGAAATGGGAAAACGCGCCGGCGCCTGATCTGTTGATCGCCAAGGCTCTGGCGTTGACCAAGAGCATCCGTTTCGGCACCGGCGTCACCTTGCTCGGCATGCACGAGCCGGCCTATTTGGCGCACCGTCTAGCGATGCTCGATCATTTGGCGCGCGGCCGATTTCAATGGGGCATCGGGCTTGGCGGCATCCCCAGCGACATGATGCTGATGGGCCTCGATCCGAGCACCGCGCGGGGCCGGGCCGCCGAAGCGCTGGAGGTCATCCTCGCGCTGTGGGCCCACGAGGGGGGTCGCTTCACCCATAAGGGCGAGTTTTTTAACATCGACGCGCCGCCGCTGAACCCGGTCACCGAGCGGGGGCTGCACATGAAGCCGCTGCAACTGCCGCATCCGCCGATCGCGGTAGCCGCCAGCACGCCACAATCAAATTCACTCAGGATCGCCGGCGCACGCGGTTGGATGCCGATGTCGAGCTCCTTGCTCTCCAGTAACCAGTTGCCGGGTCATTGGGACACCGTGGTCGAGGGCGCAACACAAGCCGACAAGGTGCCGGACCGAAGCCAATGGCGGATTGCCCGGGATATTTTCGTTGGTCCGACGCCCAGTATTGCCAGGGAGCGCGCCCACGCCGTACTTGGCCGGAACTATGTAGTCCATCAACATCCTAGCCGCGTTGGGACATGGCAGATGGCCGCCCCCAAGCTTGATCCGGCGATGCCCGACGAGGCGGTGGACGTCGACTATATGATGGAAAATGTATGGATCGTCGGCGATCCCATGGAATGCGAGGACAAGATCCGCGCTCTGTATGAGGTTACCGGCGGGTTCGGCACCCTGCTGAGCGTCACAGCGGATTCCGATGACACCGCCTGGGATCACCAGAGCTTGCAGCTTCTGGCCGAGAAGGTCGGCCCACGGATCGAGAATTTGCATTAACACGCGACCGCCGCAGCAAAATCTCAATGAACCCGATCGAGCTCTCCGAGCAAGCCCCGGTGGTTTATATTCACGCCACTTTTCGGCCTGGCGCGGTATCCTCAAGGCCCTGGATGGGCGCCGCTGGACCATCGTGCCGACCATGCCGGGGTTGGTCGAACCACCGACACCGGCGTCGTTGGCCGATCATTGTCTGGAGCGCGAAGTCGATCTTCTGGCCCGGTATATATCAGCCGAGACCGAACAGCCGATTGATTGAAATAGAGGGCGCGTCGCATTTCCTGATCCAATCCCATACCTTGGCGTGCGCCGCGATCATCGAGGAAGATCTCTCGGTCGGGATTTAGATCGGTAGACGGCGTAGCGGGAGAGGCAAGCCGCGTCTGTCGCCAGTCAACTGATCAACGCGGCCCACCCTGCCAACGCTGCAACAGCCCGGCCAGCCCACTTGGCATAAAATAGATCATGATGATCAGCAGCGCGCCATAGGCCGCCGCCGGAAACGCGATCTCGGTGGTGGCGAAGGCCGCGACATCGGGAAGAAACTCGATCAGCAGCCCACCGAACAGCGCCGTCCAGATACCGCTAAGGCCGCTGGTGACCGCTCCGGCCAGTAGGATCATCGCGAAGAGCACGCCATAGGTGTCCGGAGCGACAAAATCGGTCAGCAGGCCCGTCATCCCGCCGGCGATCCCGGCATAAAGCGCGCTGACGCCGAAAATCAGAGTCTTGTAGAGAGGCAGATTGATCCCGGTGGCGGTGGCGGCCTGCGGATGGTCGCGAATCGAGCGCAGGGCCCGACCAGTCCGGCTATTGATCAGGTTCCGCGCGATTGCGAACAGAATCAGCACGGCGACCAAGGTGACCAGATGCCACCATTGATCACTGCTGATCGGCAAATCGAACGGAACGTCCGGGCGCTCCAGATAGATGCCGCTGACCCCGCCGGTCCATTGCTCCAGATAGCTGGAGCGCAAAAGCTGTGGTGTCGCAATAGCCAACCCCCAAGTAGCCAGCAACAAGTGGATTGAGCCGAGCCGCAAGGCCGGCCAACCAAATAGAAAGCCGCAGACGAAGCAGATCAGCCCGGCCAGCGGCAGCGCCAGATAGACCGACATGGCGCCATCATTGCTAGCCAGTGCCGTGGCATAGGCACCGAGAGCGAAAAAGGCTGAATGGCCGATGGAAAGCTGTCCACTGAGGCCGATCAACAGGTTCATCCCAACAATGGCGATCGCGAAGACCCCGGCCTGGGTGATCCGGTAGAGCGTGTAGTCGACCAGCACGAACGGAAGAACGAGCCAAACCAACACGATCACGGTGATCCCTAGTCGATTGGATACGGTTCGACCGGCACGGGGACAGTAGGGGGATCGCGAAAACCGGCATGGTATTCCGCTACACGCCGGCGCGGTTGCCGCCAGACAGCGGGATCTATTGCGGGGAATGATGGTGGTTCGCTGGACGGCCCGGCATCACGACATCGCGAAACTCCGCCCAACGCTCCATCAACCGGGTAAGATCCACCGGCTTATGGGTGATGCCACGCCCGGCCGAGGCCATGATTTCCGTGAATTTAGCCGAGCCGAGATAGGCGTAGGCGGAATGGGCCGCGTAAAAATATTCAACGTTGGACATGGTGTTTCCCTCTCTCATCATGGCTCTCTGGAACTTAAATTGCGCCCGATCACCCGCGGCGACTGCGTTCTTTGTAAGCGACCACTCGGTATTTCGATGCTATCAATTCCAACTGAAGAAACAATGTAACCTCCCAGTGAGTGGAAGACGCCGCCCAAAAGCCGGAGAACCCTACCATGCGAATTGGCGTATCCTTGCCCGTTAGGGAATTGCAGGACGATATCGGCGCGATCAAGGCTTTTGCCCAGGTAGCCGAGGAGCTGGGGTTGACCCATCTGCGGGTGCCGGACCAGGTTATCCGCCCCAGCAGCGGTCCCTTGCATGAGCCGATGACGATGATGGCGTTGATTGCCGGTGCCACGGACAAGATCGAGCTGGTGCCCTCGGTGATCATTCTGCCGGCACGCCAGACGGTGTTGCTGGCCAAACAGGCGGCGACCCTGGACCGGCTTTCGGGCGGTAGGCTCCGGCTGGGTATCGGCGTCGGCAAGGAGCCAGCGGAATATCAGGCGCTTGGTGCCGATTTCAGCACCAGGGGCGCCCGGTGCGAGGAACAGATGGCGCTGCTGAAACTGCTCTGGACCCAGAAGACGGTGAACTTCCAGGGTCGCTGGGACAGGATTTGCGATATCGGTCTCAACCCGTTGCCGATACAAAAACCGATTCCGATTTGGATTGGCGCGAGCGGCGTGCCGACCCAGCGCATTCGCCGGCGCATCGGTCAATTGGCCGATGGCTGGTTCGTGCTTTGCTCGCCGGAGGAATTCCCCGGCGTGCGCGACGACATCTATCGTGAGGCCGAGGCGGTTGGTCGTGACCCCAAGACCTTAGGCATCGAGGCCGGCGTCGCCGTCGTCGGCCCGCGCGAACACGAATGGCAGGCCCGCGTCGCCGGCTGGCGCGATATTGGTCTCACCCATCTGTGCCTGCGGACCTTGGGCGGTGACCTGAAGCCGGACCAGCATATCAACCGGATGCGCGATGCCGTCGCGGAATTGCCGAGGGTTTGATTGGTCCAGGATTACCCAACCCAGAATTGACCGACTAAAGAACAGGAGAGACCCGATGAACAACCAAATCCCAATCATCGACCTCGCCCGCTTCGAGACCGGTGATGCCGCGACCACGGCGACGGCGGCGCGCGAACTTGATCAGATCTGCCGGGATATCGGCTTCCTGGTGGTAAGAAACCATGGCGTCTCGCCGTCGGTTCAACAGACGTTATACGGTGCCGGCAGCAATTTTTTCGACCTTCCGGTTACGCAGAAAATGACCGTTCGGCGACCAACCAACGACCAGAACCGGGGCTATATTCCCTATGGCGAGGAAACCCTGGCACGGATGCATGGCGGGGAAACGCCGCCGGACTACAAGGAAGTCTTCGCCATTGGCCCGTTCGATCTGCCGGACGATGACTTCCATTCGCAGGCGCGCTCTTATCCGAATTTTGCGCCCAATCTCTGGCCGAGCGCACCAGGGGAGTTGCAACCGGCCATGCGCGCCTATTTCACCGAGCTCGAAAATTTGTCGCGTCGCCTGGCCCGTTATTTCGCCCTAGCTCTGGATCTGCCGATGGATTGGTTCGCCAACAAGCTCGACCGCCATGGCAGTCAGCTCAGGTTGCTGCATTACCCGGCGCCGGACCGGGAGCTGGAACCCGGACAACTACGCTGCGGCGCACATACCGATCTCGGAATGATGACGATCCTACGCAATGAAGAGGCCGAGGGTGGGTTGCAGGTTCGACCGCGCGGCGGCGACTGGATCGATGCGCCGGCGATCGACGATACTTTCGTGGTCAATATAGGTGATTTGTTGATGCGCTGGACCAATGATCGCTGGGTCTCGACGCCGCACCGGGTCGCCGTGCCCGAGGTCGAGGCGCGGTCCTGCTCCCGGCGGCTGTCGATCGGCTATTTCACACGGCCAAACTACGACGCGCCGATAAGCTGCATCGAGACCTGCGCCGACGCCGACAACCCGGCGAAATACGAGACCACGACCGTGAAGGCCTATAATGACGAACGCTTCGCCCGCGGCGCGGGGCCTAAGGAAGCGGCGTGATCGATCAAGCGAGCTTCTTCATCGTATCACCGAGCGAAAGCTGGCCGTCCTTGACCACGCGGGCATAAATGCCGCGCAGCTTGTATTTGTCGCCGTCATCCATGTTCACGAAGACGCAGGCGTCCCGGCCATAGCGTTGGATGAACTTTGCGCAACCTTTATGCGGGGTATCGGTGATCTCGATCACCGCGGTACCAACCGACAACTGCGTGCCCGGCGGCAGGTTCGACGGGGTCAGATCCATGTCGACAAACAGATTGTCACCCGCCGGCGCCCAGTTGTCCCGGCCCTGGGCGATCAGCGCGATGCAGCGCGAACTCATGATGCATATCTGCACATCCGGATGTGGTTGGCCATCCTCGGTCGACATCCAGCAGCCCTTGGCCCAGTGATCGCCCTCAAGACCGCGGGCTAGGCTGATGCCGATGCTCTCAACCTCCTGGCGCTGTTCGGAGGCCGGGCGCACCACGATGCCGTCGACCCTGCCGCCATCCTTGGGGGAGGCAAGGATTTCCGGCAGACCGGCAAGCAATTCGGCGCGGGGAAGATGTCTAGCCATGGCAGGCTCCTGAAAAAGTGACGGCATCGATGGAGGGTAACCCGAGGTTGGCGTCAGAACCAATAACCCCTACGCCGGGACGATCCCGCCATCGACGTTATAGGACTGGCCAGTGATATTGCGCGCGCCCGGCGAGGCGAGGAACACCACCATGGCGGCTATATCCTCCGGGTCATTGGCCCGGCCAATCGGGATCATCGCGGCGCGGCGCTTGGTCATCTCCGCGACGGTGACGCCTTCCTGCTCGGCCCGTACCGTGAGATTGGCTTGGGAAAGCGCGGTGCTAGTGACCCCCGGACAGACGGCATTGACGTTGATGTCATGGCGCGCCAATTGCTGGGCCGCCGTCTTGGTCAGGCTGATCACCGCACCCTTGCTGGCGGCATAGGCGGCGTTCGAGGTGCCGGCATAGCCGCGCCCGGCGATGGAAGCGATGTTGATGATCCGTCCACCGCCGCCTTGGGCGATCATCTGCCGGGCGGCGGTCTGCAGGCAGAAGAACACGCCCTTGGCGTTGACCCGATGGATCCGGTCCCAATCGACCTCGGTGATGTCCATAATGTCGGCCCGGCGGGTGACACCGGCATTGTTGAGAATGATGTCAAGCCGGTCGAAAGCCTCCACTGTCTTGTCAATCATCCGCTGGATTGATCCGACATCGCCGACATCCGCCTCGACCGCTAGGGCCGAGCCCCCGTTGTTGGTGATTGACTTAGCTATCGTCTGAGCCGAGGCGATATCGATATCCGCGACCACCACTTTCGCCCCGGCCTTTGCGAGAGCCATGGCCGACGCGGCGCCAATGCCAACCCCAGCGCCGGTGACCACGGCAACTTGATCCTGCAAAATCATCATGCTTCTCCGGTTTTTTAGCGTTATTCCGCCGCCAAAGTTACCGGCGTCGGCATCGGCATATCGCAGATTTCCGCCAGCGGCTTGCCGAAATGCGCCTCGATCATCGGCACCACTTTGGTCGAGAATTGTTCCATCGAGTTCATCACCGCGGCGCTGGGTACGTCGCCGACGGCGAAATAGATGTTCATGTGCCGCGGCCCATATAGCTCGATCTCTCCACACAGCCGTTTCGCTACCTGCTCGGCATTGCCGACAACGATATTCTCGGCCACCTGCTCCAGCGTCGGCTCGTTGGCGAATGGCTGCTCGGCGACCATGTAGTCATCGACCATGGTTTCCTTGCGATGGCGTAGCGACATGGCGATGCGTTTCTGGAACCGCGCGCCATCGACATAGGCGTCGAGGACGGCCTTGTCGTCGCTGACGCAGACGAAACGCAGCACGCCGAGCGGGATCGACCCCGGGTCCTTTCCTTCCTCAGTATAGCATTTCTCGACCTGATCGCGCATCTGGCGGATCCGCTCCGGGCTCTCGATGCCACCGGAGATGAAGGGGATAAAGCCGTCGCGGGCACACCGCCGATGACTGTTCGGGTCCGCGCCGGCGATCCAGATCGGCGGCCGCGGCGTCTGGACCGAGTGCACGTTGATAGCAGTTTGCGGCTGCTGATAGATAGCGCCGTCATAGCTGAAATGCGGTTGCCGCAGGCCCTGGTCGATCATGTCGAGCATTTCGTTGAACATCACCTTGTTCCGACTAATGTCGGCGCCCAATCGCTCAAACTCATAATGCTGATAGCCGCTGCCGACCCCCACATCAAGGCGGCCGCCGGAGAGCGCATCGATCAGCGCTATCTCGGCGATTACCCGGGCCGGCGCATGTAGCGGGAGAATAAGCACTGCGCAGCCGACCCGGATCCGCTTGGTCGTCGCCGCCACCTGATTGCAAAAGATCAGCGGTGACGGGCACAGGCTGTAATTGGAGAAATGATGCTCGGCAAACCAGGCCCGGCTGAAGCCCAGTTCCTCGGCAAGTTGGGTGTGCTCCAATGCCTCGGCGATCACCTCGTGTGGTGGTTTCGAGCGGTCCCGATGCTGCAACAGATTAAATATGCCGAAATCCATGAGACTCTCCACTCCCAGACGGGCGTTCGAGGGATTTTAAACCTAGCGCGCGGGCCCCCGCCGTCCAATCGATTGCGCCTTGCCACCGGGAGCCATCAAGTCGACGATGAACCGGGTAACCGTGCTAGGCTCGATCCGACATGGGATATCGCGGTATAACCGGCCTCGGCTATTCAACTCGAAAGGCGCTCAGGCTACCGTGCGGGCATAGCTATCTGACCCTCACACCCAACAAGGAGCCGCCGGGATGAAGGCCGCGACAGTCACCAATATTGGCGTCAAAATTCTCGATGCGCCGACCCCAAAGCCAAAGTCCAACGAGGTGCTGGTACGGGTCCGCGCCTGCGGTCTCAACAGGGCCGATTTAATCGTTTCTGGCGGGGCCAGCCACGGCAGTACAGGCGGGGCAGGCACCATCGTCGGAATGGAGTTTTCCGGTGAAGTCGCGGAGGTTGGGACCGAGGTTCAAGGCCTGGCGGTAGGTGATCGGGTGATGTGCTCGGGCGGCGCTGGTTGGGCCGAATACGCGGTCGCTGATTGGGGGCGGGCGGTCAAGATCCCCGACACCAATATGAGTTATGAGAAAGCGGCGACCCTGCCGGTCGCGCTGCAGACCATGCATGACGCGATCGTCACCAATGGGGCGCTGAAACCCGGTCAGTCGATGATGATCCAAGGCGCCAGCTCCGGCGTCGGTATCATGGGCATGCAGATAGCCAAGCATAAGGGGGCGGCTTTGGTGGTCGGCAGTTCGACCAATACCGAACGCCGCGCCCGCCTCAAGGATTTCGGCGCCGACCTCGCGGTCGACCCGAGCGATCCAGCTTGGGTCGATCAGGTGCTGGAAGCCACCGGCGGCAAAGGCGTGGATGCGATCATCGACCAGATCTCCGGTTATGTTGCCAACCAGAACCTAGCGGCCACGGCGATAAAAGGCCGGATCATCAATGTCGGACGCCTCGGCGGCTTCTCGGGTGACTTTAATTTCGACCTGCACGCGGCACGGCGCATCAAATATATCGGCGTCACCTTCCGCACCCGCTCGCTTGAAGAAGTGCGCGAGATCGTTCGGCTGACCTGGGCTGATCTGGGCGACGCAGTCACCGACGGCGCGCTATCGCTGCCGATGGACCGGACCTATCCGTTGGAAGAAGTCACCGATGCCCTGGCTCGCATGAAGGCCAATGAGCATTTTGGTAAAATTACCTTGTCTGTCGGTTGAACGCACCAACAGGCGGTGGTTCTTCAACGCCCTTATCTTGATCGCGGTGCGAAATCACAATAAACGCCGAGCCACGTTGTGGCCTGGTGTTTATTGCTTCGAGTTTAAGGTGCGTTGATTAAGCGGCTCTGCCGGACGGACGCCTTGAGCTGCGTTGGCCGCCATTGGATTTCCGCTGGTTATTCGCGGAATTGGCATGGCTCGCATGGCTGGGTTTACTCGGGCGCCGTGGATCATGGAAATTTTCCGGGTTCCGGTAGCGTTGGCCACGCTGCTTTTGGGGCGAGCGTTTGGTCGTACCTGGATCGTTGGCGATCTCCACCGAATGATACGGATGGTCCTCGAAGACCGGCACGCTCTGACGAATGGTCTTTTCGATATCCTTCAGATAGGCGCGCTCTTCTAGATCGCAGAACGAGATGGCGATACCCGCCGCCCCGGCTCGCGCCGTGCGGCCGATCCGATGCACATAGCTTTCCGGATCATTCGGCAGCTCGAAATTGATGACGTGGGTTACGCCGTCCACATCTATGCCCCGGGCCGCGATATCGGTCGCCACCAGGGCTCGGATCTCGCCGTTGCGAAACGCATCCAGTGCCCGTTGCCGGGCATTCTGGGCCTTGTTGCCGTGGATGGCGTCAGTTTCGATCCCATGGCTTTGCAAATGTTTGGCGACGCGGTCGGCGCCATGCTTGGTGCGGGTGAAGATCAGCACCCGCTTGATCGCCTCGTCGTTCATCAACTCGCCGATCAGCGCCCGCTTCTTACCCTTTTCCACGAACAGCACCCGCTGCTCAACCTTCTCGACGGTGGTCGCGGTAGGTGCAACCTCGACCTGAACCGGATCCTGCAACAGGGTTCCCGCCAATCCTTCGATGGTTTTAGGCATAGTGGCCGAGAACATCACGGTCTGACGCCGCGACGAGAGGTTTTTCACGATCCGCTTCACATCGGGAATAAATCCCATGTCGAGCATGCGGTCGGCCTCGTCGAGAATGAACACCTCGACATTTTCCAGCATCACGTGACCCTGGTTCATCAGGTCGAGCAGTCGACCCGGCGTCGCCACCAGGATGTGAACGCCCTGAGACATCATCTTAATCTGCGGACGGATCGACACGCCGCCGAAAACCACGCCGCAGCGTAAGCCCAGATAACGACCATAGGTTCTCAGGCTGTCATGGATTTGGCCGGCTAGTTCGCGGGTCGGCGCCAGGATCAGCGCCCGAGGCCGCCGGTGGTCCGGCTTGCCCGGTTCCTTGCCTAGACGGTTTAACAGCGGCAGCGCGAAGGCCGCCGTCTTGCCGGTGCCGGTCTGCGCGACGCCCAACAGGTCGCGCCCTTCGATCAGCGATGGAATGGATTTAATTTGGATTGGGGTAGGCGTGGTATAGCCTTCGTCCGCGACGGCGCGAAGGATCGACGGGGCTAATTCAAAGCCCGAAAACTCGGTCATATGATCTTTTTCTTTCTCGATCAAACGTCATGCTCTCCCGTCCCGTCTACGGGACGGCGAGCGCGCAAGCACAATGCAAGCATTTTCGACACAACTCGCAAAACCAGCAGTTGGTCTAACGAAACGCCTACATTTGTCGGAAAGAAACGGGGCCGGTTTTAAATTTTGGGAGCCGGCGATCGATCGAAATTCGACCTTGAAGGAGTATCGCTGGCGGCACAAAGGCGCTTGATGCGGTGGCAAGTCAAGACAATTCGTCCGACTCCCCATTGGCGGGTTTGAAATTCTTAGCCAGGATTCAATACCTTAGACGTCAACCTAGACAGCGGCGATGGACTTGATCTTGGCCCGGCGCTGGCCGGAACGTTGGGCTATTTCGTTGTCCTGGTCCTCGATCGCAGTCCGCGCGAGATCCTTGATCGCATCTCCAAAGGACAAGTCGAGCAACTCGTTGGCAATCCGCCGGTTGGAGGTCACCATGCCGTCTTCATAGGTGACATTGAACATCATGAACGCGGAGCCACCCTTACCGCTGGATTTTTTACGCGCCATCATTCCGTCCTCTTGTGACCGGAGAAAAGCCAAAGCATTCCTTGCCTGCCCCTGTCATATTGATAGCAAGCAGGAGACTCAAGTCCCCAGTCGAAATAGCCGCTGTCCCAGGGTCACGCCATTGCCGCAACCTTCAGATCAAGCTCGGCGATCATCTTCTCCCGCATGACGAATTTCTGGATTTTGCCGGTCACTGTCATCGGAAAGGCATCGACGAATCGGATATAGCGGGGGATCTTGTAATGCGCAATCTGCCCCTGACAGAAGGCGCGGATTGCGTCCTCATCCGCCGTCTCGCCATCGACCAACAGAATCCAGGCGCAGAGTTCCTCGACGAATTTAGGGTCCGGCACACCAAACACCTGAACGTCGCTGATCTTCGGATGGCGATAGAGATATTCCTCAATCTCGCGCGGATAAACGTTCTCGCCGCCGCGGATAACCATGTCCTTGACCCGGCCAACGATGTTGCAGAAGCCTTCGGCGTCCATCGTCGCCAGATCACCGGTATGCATCCAGCCGGCGACATCGATCGCCTCGTCGGTGCGCTCGGGATCGCCCCAATAACCCTGCATGACGTTATAGCCTCGGGCCAGCAATTCGCCGGTCACCCCCGGCGCCACGATGCGGCCGTCATCGTCTATGACCTTGGCCTCGACATGCGGAAACACCCGGCCAACCGTCGAGACCTGTTTTTCGATCGGGTCATCGGTCTCGCACAGGGTGATCCCTGGGCTGGTCTCAGTCATGCCGTAGGCGATGATCATTTCCGAGCAGTTCATCTCGGCTACGACCTTCTTCATCACCTCGATCGGGCAGGGCGATCCCGCCATGATCCCGGTGCGCAGCGACGACAGATCAAACTCCGCGAACCGGGGATGGGCCAGCTCGGCGATGAACATGGTCGGCACCCCGTGCAGCGCGGTGCAACGCTCCTCATGCACCGCCTCCAGCACCGAGAGTGGATCAAAAGCCTCGGCGGGATAGATCAGCGCGGCACCATGGGTCAGCACCGCGATATTCGACAGCACCATGCCAAAGCAATGGTAAAGCGGCACCGGTACGCAAAGCCGGTCTTTCGGGGTGAGCTTCAACCCCTCGCCGGTGAAATAGCCATTATTGAGAATGTTGAAATGGGTCAGCGTGGCTCCCTTTGGAAATCCGGTGGTGCCGCTGGTGAATTGAATATTGATCGGATCATCGAATTGCAGGGTGGCCGCGAGGCCGACGATGCGTTGGTGGTGGATTTCCTTGGCCAGACCGGCGATTTCGTCGAAGCTGTAGAAGCCCTTCGCCGCCTCGCCGCCGGTCTGAATCACGCTGGCAAGATGTGGCAGGCGCTGGCAATTCAACGCCCCCGGCGCACATCCGTCCACTTCCGGCGCCAACTCGCGCAGCATCGCCACATAGTCGCTGGACTTGAACTCGGTCGCCAGGATCAGCGCCTTGGCGGCCACCTTGTTGAGCGCATATTCAAGCTCGGAGACCCGATAGGCAGGGTTGATATTGACCAGGATCAAGCCTGCCTTGGCGGTGGCGTATTGGGTGACCACCCATTCCGCGTTGTTCGGCGACCAGATCCCGATCCGGTCCCCCGGCTCCAGCCCGAGGGCTAGCAACCCAGCGGCGAAGGCGTCAACCCGCCGCTTCAGATCGTCATAGGTCCAGCGGACATTCTGATGACGTACGATCAGCGCATCGCGATCGGCCCATTTCCCGGCGGCCGCATCGAAATTAACCCCCAGGGTTTCACCCAGCAACGGCTTGTCGCTGGCGCCGTGAACGTAGCTTTGATGAAGCATGCCGTTTTCCCGTTCCCATCCCTACACGAAGTTTGAGGCGGCGATTGGCCACCAAGTCTTTTTCTGGAACGATATTAACGCGTGCCTAAGGTGTCCAGCGCTTGGAACCCTAGCCCTGTTTTTTTAACGCTGGCGATTAACCAGAGCCAGCCCGACCCCACATCCCAAATACAGCAATCCAGTCAGTCTATGGCGGAGACGACCAGGCCGTACAATCGCTCGTCGAGCTTTCCCGCCGCCGCGGACCCACTTGATCCACGCCACATTCGGCCCGGGAGTGGCCGTCAGGAGTATTGTCACTCCAATCAAGGCTAGGACGATTTTAACGCATAAGAGCAGATCCTCGGGAATAACTTAAACTGTCCCTCGAAGTTTACACAATCCGTATCTAATCCAACAAGCGTGAGGTGTCGCTCGGCCCGCGTCGGCCCAAAGACGATGGCGGTTCCGGCTGACAGCGTGAACGTTTATCATGGCGGGATTCGCAATCTGCGACTGGAGCCGCACCATGCTTGACGATCCACCGCTTTTAACCGTCAAACGACCAAACCGCCGCCCGTCCCAGGCGCAGATCGACGCCTTTGCCGGGGCAATGACCGGCAATGTTGTCGATTGCATGAACGGGCGCGGCGCGATGGCGCACATGATCAAGCCGCATGATCCCTCGATCGCGGTGACCTGCGGACCGGCGCTCACCTGTTTTGCCTATCCGGCCGACAATCTAGGGGTGATCGCCGCCATGCATTTGGCTCAGGTCGGCGATGTCATTGTCTGCGCCAACGACGCCTATACGACCACGGCGCTGGTCGGTGATCTGGTCTGCGGCATGATGAAGAACAAGGGCGTCGCGGCGTTGATCACCGATGGGATGATCCGCGATCAGGTTGGAATTGAACCCTGGAAGCTGCCGGTTTTTCATCAGGGCATCACACCAAACTCACCGGCCAAGACCGGTCCAGGCACCGTTGGCCTGCCGATCACCATTGGCGGCGTGACTGTCGAGACTGGCGATATGATCGTCTGCGATCGTGACGGCGTGGTGGTGGTTCCGTTTGACCGGATTGACGATGTCGTGGCGCAGCTTCCCAAGCTGGTCGCCGCCGAGGCCGAGGTCGAAGCCAAAGTAAAGGCCGGCATGTCGGAACCCGGCTACATCGCCGAAATGATGGCGTCGAGCCAAACGCACTATGTCGACTGAGCCGTCCTGACGGAAAGCGTTGCGCGGACGGCCGAGAGGTCGATCATTCTGCATTCCTGAAATTGTGTCCGAAACCGATTTACGGTATCGCCCCGCGCAACCCGGTCACCAGGGCGAAATAGTCCGGATCATCCGGATAGATCAGGCCGTGGCGGATCAGAAAGTCGATCACCACCAGGTTGCAATTGAACTTAAAACCATTCAGAGATGAGCGGACGATCTCGGCCACCTCGTCGATCGGCAAGAGCTGAAAGCTCTCGACCTCACCATCGAAGGGGTGCGGCTGGAACCTCGCCGGTAGCTCCAGGTCGTAGACATACATGGCGTGCCGGCGCAGCCCGCCCTCGACCTCCATGGTGTAGCTGATCAGGCTGACCGGTCGCGCCAGGCGCGCTAGACCCGCTGGAATATTGGCCTCTTCCTGGCATTCCTTCAGCACGTTCTCGGCAACCGAGAGGGCCGCAGGCTGCCCTCCGGCCACAATATTGTCGAGTTGACCCGGGAACGTCATCTTTGTAAGCGCCCGTCGGGCGATCCACATGGTGAGACCAGCGCTGCCCCCGCCACCCGTGCCGTTCATATGAAAGCCCGTGCTGATGATACCGAAGGCGCTGGCTGCGCCGCGATCGATGGTCATCAAGGGCGGCCCGCCGACCCGCTCGATCACCGCATAGGGCTCAAGGCGTTGAGGACTACCAATCCCATCTTCGCGCAGCTTGGCCAGGACATTCTCGAGCGCGGCGGTACGCTCCGACGGCGTCCGCAGAGATGGCAACAGCATCAATCCGGCGACGCCAGTCTCGAAGACATCCGGAAAGTCCCGCAACCGTTTGGCAAGCGCCGGCCTCACATAGCCGGCCCGCCCGGCGCCGATGAACCAGGGAACAAACCGCGTCAGATCATGAGCGTTGCAGCGCCGGATGTGGTCGAGAAGATTCATGGTCGACGAGGCCTCTGGTTAGAACCAGATGACCCTGCCGAGCAAATCCGACTCCGTCAATACGCAGCGCCGGGGCTCAGGCGTAAAGTTTCTCGCAGGCCAGCACGTTGATCACCGAGACCATGGAGCGCATGCTCGCTGCGACGTGATTGATCTGCTGATGATTAAGGCCGGAGACCTGAAGGTCGATGGTCAAGGTGGGGGTCGACCCGGCGGTCTTCTCAAGATCGCTATGCCAGCGGCTGGGAATCAGGCCGCGCTTGGCGAACAGCTCAAGCACCCGCGGCATCACGCCGGGATCGGCATCCGCTTGGATGGAAAAGCAAGCGGTAACGAAGGCCGCCGAGTTGGAAGGTGCATTCGTTGACGATGTCATAGGGGAATTGGGCGGGGTGAGGTCGGTGGTCAGTCGATCATGTCGCATGGCTGCACAGCTCCGGTCCGATCAGGTATCGTTAAATTAGCGTAAGCCCGGCTCTCTAGGAGAACCGGGGTGCTAATTCGCCGAGCGATCGGCGGACAATATGAAGCGTCCATAAACATGCCCGACGAACTAAGCTGGCGGCAACGAATTGTCAAGATTCTCAGCACTTATCCTGCACCCGCAACAGGTTTGATCGCGGGGCCAACCTCTCTCAGAACGAAATAAGCCGCTCTAGCGCCTCGTTGAGTTGGCTCATCAGAACGTGGTCGCCGAGCGGGGCATCGGGGTGATAAACCCGGGCCAGTTGGCGAAAACGGCTCCGGATACTGGCGCGATCCGGCGTCACAAAGGGGGAAAAGCCAAGCACGTGCAACGCCTCGACTCGCGAAGTTACGCCATTCTCAAGCGGTCGTAGCGCGATGGTGTCGATGATCCGGCGCAGGCTGTTTATCTCGTCGGACTGACCGTCTCTGGCCCGACCGGATTCCGCCTTGGTCTGGCGATCGGCATCGTTTTCCAACGCAATTTCCTGCTCGCCAGCGGCCAGATCGAGCGCCAGTGACAAGGCCCGACGTAGCTCGGCCATGTCGTGGCCGGCGGGTAGTCGCAACTGCAGGCGGGGTTTGCGCTTCAAGGACCGACCCTTCGTCGGCCCGGATTGCAGTTTCACGATTTCCCGGTCTTCGGGGGGTGGTTCGCCCGGATCAACCGCCCGTGCCAGAACGCCTTTTGGTATTAGCAACAGAACCGCGCGGGCCAAATCACCAGTGCTCACCCCGCGCCGCGCCGCCAAAGCCATCACTTTGTCGCGGAAAGTCGATGAACAGGACAGCACATAGGCGCGGCCCCGCGATTCCGCCGGTCGTTTCACCCGTCGTTCCGCTTGCAGGGATGCCGCCTCGGTCTGCCTGGATTGCCCGAAGGTCGCGGCGTTATCGTCGGGCATCATGCTCGTCTCAACAAATTGAGTATTAAGGCAAATCCAATACCAGATGTA
>Ga0209501_10000213_pt1 | contig 74961 bp, 65 predicted proteins | sample ArcticOcean_MG_C_4_FD_187434 | JGI IMG/M metagenome (GOLD analysis project Ga0209501, IMG submission 187434) | Marine microbial communities from western Arctic Ocean - ArcticOcean_MG_CB4_134 (SPAdes) (version 2) | ecosystem: Environmental > Aquatic > Marine > Oceanic | place: Arctic Ocean...
AAGAGAGGTAGATAGCGCTTTATCTCGTAATCGCTTACCTTCGAATGGTAATTTTCCCATTCGATTTTCTTGTTCTTAATAAAACTCTCAAAAACATGGTTCCCCAAAGCCCGTCGGACTAAATCACTCTTTTCCGTAATTTGCACAGCTTCCCATAAACTCACGGGAAGTGTGTCTATTCCCCTCTCAGAACGTTCCTCATACGACATTTCGTAAACATTTTGTTCAACAGGCTCTGGCACAAGGTACTCTTTTTCTATTCCTTCAAGTCCAGCTGCTAACAATACACTAAATGCCAAAAATGGATTGCAGGCAGGATCCGGGGCACGGTACTCGATCCGGACCGAAGATTCCTTCCCCTCGCGATATGCCGGAATTCTTATCAGGTCAGATCGGTTGACACGCGCCCAAGATATATATACAGGAGCCTCATATCCAGGCACAAGGCGTTTATATGAGTTAACCCATTGATTAGTAACAGCTGTAATTTCTCGTGCGTGCTTCATTAGGCCTGCAATGAAGTGTTTTGCTACACTTGATAGGTGATCTTGGTCTTTGTCTCCATAGAAGGCATTGTGGCCATCCTTAAACAAAGACATGTGGGTATGCATACCGCTCCCATTAACACCATCTAACGGCTTCGGCATAAAGGTAGCATACCTACCATGACGCAAAGCCACTTCCTTAACTACAAGACGATGGGTAAGAACAGTACTGGCCATGGTCATCGCGTCAGTATAGCGTAAGTCAACTTCGTGCTGGCTTGGTGCCACTTCGTGATGACTATACTCTACAGGAATACCCATCTCTTCCAAGGTGAGTACAGTATCTCTTCGTAGATCAGTGGGAATATCAAGAGGAGTCTGATCGAAATATCCACCAGTGTCTAGTGGCTCAGGGAAACTGGAGTTCTTAAAATAGAAGTATTCCAGCTCTGGGCCAACATAGAAGGTGAAACCCATATCAGTCGCCCTCTTTAAGTTCCGGCGCAATACGTGACGAGGGTCTCCTTCGAATGGTTTCCCTTCCGGCGTTTGGATATCGCAGAACATTCTTGCAACCGCATTTTCACGAGGTCTCCAAGGAAGAATTCGAAATGTGCTAGGATCAGGAAATGCTACCATATCGCTTTCATCAATTCTGGCAAAGCCCTCAATAGAAGACCCATCAAAACTCATCCCTTGAAGAAGGGCTGTTTCCAACTCAGCTACGGTGATTGCAAAACCTTTCAGTTCGCCCAAAATATCTGGGAACCATAGGCGGATAAAACGAACGTCGTTCTCTCGTGCTGTGTTGAGCACAAAGCCAACCGCATCTTCCCGTTCCGTCTTGTTCATTTTATCTCCATCACCCGCATCCTAAAAGAACTAAAGAGCATACAGCGAGACAAATCCTGTATCAAGGCCAAGAAGGCCCTTAACCCTCAAAGAAGTTCACAGTCTATGAATTTGTTAACTTTAAGTCAATCATTTCGCAAAGAGCGATACGCCTACAAGGCTCATACATCACTTTGTATTAAACCGTATAACTGGTTGCCAAAGTGGGTATGCGGCCCTCGCGGTGCCGTGCTATATGTTAAGCATCGAAAGAAAGGTAGAACTCGTATGGGTGAGGCCTCAACCTTATTGGATTTACATCGTTCTCGGTTTTAAATCTTATCCAGTTTTCTATCAGGTCTTCCGTGAAAACCCCACCCTTAAGCAAAAATTCATGATCATTCTCCAAAGCCTCCAGTGCTTCTTCGAGACTAGATGGAACTTGGGGCAAAGCTGCCATTTCTTTATCTGACAACCCGAACAAGTCTCCCTCTAGTGGTTTTCCAGGATCATATCCGTTTTCTATTCCGTCAAGACCGGCCATTAACATTGCCGCGAATGTTAGATAAGGGTTACACGTTGGGTCAGCAGACCTGAACTCGACTCTCTTTGCAACAGGATTATTGAAATACATAGGAATCCTGCAGGCAGCCGACCTGTTCCTTGCTGAAAGGGCTAGAATGGTAGGAGCCTCAAAGCCTGGCGTAAGTCTTTTGTATGAATTGGTCGTTGGTGCAGCCAAAGCCATAAGGGCCTTCCCATGTTTTATAAGTCCGCCGATGTAGTTAAGAGCCAAGTCCGATAAACCAGCATAACCGTCACCCGCAAACAAAGGAACACCGTTTTTCCAAATAGATTGGTGAGTATGCATCCCCGTGCCGTTATCATCAAAGAGTGGCTTTGGCATAAAGGTCACAACTTTACCGTGTTCTTTAGCGACATTTCTAATTACGTATTTGTATGTCATTACGCTATCGGCAGTAGCAACCAACGAGTTGTACCGCATATCTATTTCTGCCTGGCCACCCGTGGCCACCTCGTGGTGCTGAGCCTCAACTACAATTCCGAAGCTGTTTACAAGGGAACGAACCATCTCGCTTCTGAGGTCTTGCAATGTATCTACAGGTGAAGCCGGAAAATATCCTTCTTTGTGTCTTGGTCTATAGCCTTTGTTTAATGTTTTCCCATCGAGCATATATTCACTGCCGGAGTTCCAAGCTCCTTCATCAGAATTTACTTCGTGGAAGGCAGTATTTGGACCGTAAGCAAAGCGTACAGAGTCAAAAATAAAAAACTCTACCTCTGGCCCCCAAAATGAAGTGTCTCCAATCCCGGTAGATTTCAAATAGGCTTCTGCCTTTTTAGCCACATTTCTAGGGTCTCGACTGTAGTTTTCACTTGTAATTGGATCTCGAATGTCGGCAATACACGTCACGGTTCCTTTAAAAAACGGGTCGACTTTTGCCGTAGAGGGATCCGGAACAATCAACATGTCAGATTCCTCGATGGATTGGAAACCTCTAATACTCGACCCGTCGAAGCCAACTCCGTTAATTATAAGTGAATCACTGACTGCACTTATAGGTACAGAAAAGTGTTGCCACGTTCCCGGTAGGTCTGTGAACTTTAGGTCAAGGATGTCACATCCATTTTCCTTCATAAGGTTAATGATTCCTACTGCTTCGTTTGCCATACGTGGCCCCTCCAAAATATATGTTTTTAGTGCTTTAGGTTCTGTTGTACCCTGAACGCGTGACCCAAACCGTCGTTAAGAAAATTTATTCTGCCAAGGAAACACAGACTATCGGTTCACGCTTCACTAGTTTACGCGATTCGCAACGATCAGTAGAGGTCTTTTTGTTAAAACTTTGTTACATTTTGCGGTCATTACGTCAGCAAAATGAAAATGGCCCCATATATACTGTGGCCGGGAAATACCATTTATGAATAGCGTCCTAGCAGTACGAAGGTGCAGGCCTTATGATCGGAACCTATACCCCACATTCCAAACCGTCTCGATGTATTTAAATGTCCCGTGCACAAGCTTGCTACGAAGACGACGAATATGCACATCAACGGTTCGAGTTCCTCCGAAGTAATCATATCCCCAGATATCGCTTAACAGTTCTTCTCTTGTGTAAGCCTTTCCTTGATTTAATGCAAGTAGAGACAGCAGTTGATATTCTTTAAACGTTAGAATTACTCGGTCCCCCCCACATGACACTTCATATCTATCAAAGTCAATGACCATGTTCCCCACATAAAGCACTTGATGATCACTCAGCGAATGTTTTCCTGCCCTCAAATGGCTAACCCTCTTGGTTATTTCATCCAGTAGCGGAGGAGAAACGAAGAAGTCATTGGCACCCCAGGACACATCGTATAAAATGATCTGCTGTGGCTCAAGGCCACAAATTAGAGGTGTTCCAAGTTCACGGCATGCTGTCACTGCTGCGGGGACCTCTTCCAAACCACATGCACTTCCATCAAATATCACCGCATCCAACCCATGGCCTAAATAATTTTTGTTCAACAACTTAATCTCACTAACTGTTGAACAAAAAAGCCCAGCTTCCTTCTGGAGAACTTCAAGAAGTGCTTTTGAGGGATTACGATATGTTGCAAGCACGCATATGCGGTAAATAGTATCCAAATCGGGTTTTGTGTCTGGACATATTACATCAGCCGTCAGATCAGAAGAAACAAAACCAGCATGCGGCTCCGTTGAGGCTAGGGATAAACCCATAGCAAACCTGTCTGAACCAGGCCTACTTGAAGAAGAGATTACTACACCTTTCACATGTCTTCTCTGGCACTAGTCCCAAACGCATTAAACAACCAAACACGTAACATCCCGCACAAAACCCCACCACGGATTCTAATAATGCAAAAACAACCAAAACGCCAAGAACGGTATACGCAATATAGCCTAGTCCAAAAAAATAATAGAGGACCAAGGCTGCTACCGAGAAACCAAAACCAATCACCTGCGCAAACTGTTTAGGGGGGCCTGGAACAAGCCTTTCACGGTTTCCGAATAACGGGACTAATAAGCGCGTCGCTAATAGACCAAAAGGGCTCATCTTCGGCCCAGTCAATACACGCGCAAAGAATCCGTATGCCAATAAAATAATCAGCCAAGGAACATCAAGAAGGATAATTGTCAAAGAGAGCAACGCGACCATGCCAGCTACCATCCTAGCAGCGACTTCATTTACAGGGTGAGGGAAGGAAAATATTGTGTCTTTCTTTTTTGAAAAACTCTGCTCAGACACGATTAGGCTCCATGGAAAAACAAACGTGGGTATGTTTACTAGATTTGCTTAGGTCTCTATCACTCACTAGTTCATTCTTTATTGCCGGACATATGAAGTTTCAACATGCGGGATACCACAAAATTCCTCATAGTCAATAAGCTCCGTGACGGTCGGATTATCACCACAAACTGGGCATTTAGGGTTCCTACGTAACTTAACCTGCCTCATATCCATAGACAGTGCATCAAAGAGCAAGAGTCTCCCAGTGAGTGTTTCCCCTATCCCTAATATGAGTTTTATGGTCTCTACCGCCTGTATACATCCAATTATTCCAGGAAGAACCCCAAGCACTCCGGCCTCAGCGCAACTAGGAACCATTCCTGGGGGCGGAGGGGAAGGATATAAACACCGATAGCACCCCTTTTTGGGTACAAAGGTGGCTGCTTGACCTTCAAACAGGAAGATGCTGCCATGTACACACGGCTTGCCCAACATAACACAAGCATCGTTCACTAAGTAACGGGTTGGGAAATTATCACTCCCATCAACGATAACATCGTATGGCGCAAACAGTTCACGAGCATTCTGGGAAGTGAGCTTGATAGGATGTTGAACTACAGTAACATCTGGGTTTATACCTGCAATAGTATCTTTAGCCGACTCTACTTTGAGTCTTCCAATGTCGCTCGTTCGATGCAAAATCTGCCTCTGTAGGTTTGTGAGATCAACCTGATCAAAATCCACAATTCCCAGCGTTCCCACGCCCGCCGCAGCTAAATAAAGTGCTGTCGGAGAACCAAGCCCCCCTGCACCAATCAAGAGAACCTTTGCTTCCAAAAGTTTTCGTTGACCTCGGCCTCCTATCTGAGGCATGATTATATGCCGGCTATATCTTCTAGCCTGCTCAGGTGCAAAAGCAGATGCTTGCATTTGTGTCATTGCTCCCCTAAAACCAAAGTTCAAGAACCATCCGTGTCACTTCTCAGAAAACCATACACATTAACACGATTCTCAAATATCTCTGTAGAGAGTTTAGGTCTCCCTTTTAGGATTGTCAACGAACCTACTTCTATTTCCAGAAGCTATCATTTTAACAAATCTTGGAACTTGCGGTTTCCCCGAAAGGGGCCAACAACTGCAAGACTCTGTTTTTCCATTAGCAAAAATTTCTTTGCAACGTCTCTAAGATCGTCTGTGTTCACGGCGTCCACTTTCTTAACAACATCCTCTACAGTGATTACCTGGCCGTGCAGCATTTCCTGCACGCCACCCCATGCAGCTACGGCCCTAGTGTCTTCCATGCTAAGTAGTAAACGACCTTTCGCAAGCTCTCTTCCTCTATTTAACTCCTCTTCGCTTACACCGACCTTCATTCGCTCCAACTCGCGGATAATGGTGTCCAAAGCCTTTGTAGCTTTCTTTGGGTCAACACCACAATAGACCACAATCGATCCCGTATCTTTTAAGTGGCTCACTGAGCTATGGATATCATATGCGAGTCCCTGCCTCTCTCGAACCTCAGAGAACAACCTACTACTCATTCCTTCACCAAGCACCGTATTCATTATATCCAATCTATACCTATCGGGATGATCCCTTGATATGCCTGGCAGACCAAGGCACATGTGTGCCTGTTCTGCCTTCCGATATTCGGTTCTTGCTTGAGGATGGTTCCTCTGATACTCAACAACTGGCTGCCAAGAAAGTGCTGGTAAAACAGACCCTGTCTTAAACCTAAGTGCAACAGCTTCGACAACCTGTTCGTGTGTTAGATTTCCCGCAACGCTAATAACTATATTTGATGGGCTATACTGTCGGCGGAAATGGTCTATAAGCATGTCGCGTGTAATGCCCTGAACCGACTCCTTGCTACCACCTACATCGCGACCTAAGGGTTGGTTTGGCCACATCATTTCATCGATGAGTGTGTCTGCTCGGTAACCCGGATGGTCGTGGCTCATTCCCAGTTCCTCTTGGATAACCGTCCTCTCGGTCTCAATCTCAGTGGCATCAAACACAGAGTTGCAAACCATATCAATTAATACATCAAGTCCTTCGAGAAAATGAGGAAGCGCCACCTTGCACCAGTAACCACACAGTTCTCTATCGGTACTACCGTTCATTATCCCGCCAACACCTTCGATAGCCCCGCTGATGTCGATACTGGTAGGTCTTCGCTCTGTTCCTTTAAACAACATGTGTTCAACATAGTGAGAGATTCCTGCCTGGCTCTCTTCCTCATACCTAGAACCAGAGCCCACATAAATGCATATGCTTGCTGACATAGTATGAACCATCTGGGAACTCAACACCCTGAGGCCATTCTCGAGAATCGTTTTTTTGTACATTTTTACTCGCCGTTCCTTTAATTTCTCTCCGTCTACGATCACATTCTACGGAGGCAACACAAACACGTCAATTACATTTATCCATGAACCAAGTCAGCCTAGTCGCTTTATATATTCGTGAGTCCAGCCAAGCTTTGAAGCATCCGTTTTATTCCCACGTTATCTTTAAAAGCAACTGTTATTTCATAGTCCATATCAATTCTCTTTGCGTTAATCACCACCCCTTCTCCAAAGGCTGGATGGCGAACTTTGTCACCTGCATTAACTGGATCTGGCAAAAACTGTGCGTCAAGGACTGTATCTCTTTTGGTCCAATCGCGCCTAATGATTGTGGCCGAGTTCCGGCTTTTTTTAAGCACTCTTACGGGAATATCTCGAAGGAATCGTGAGGGTATACTTTGTACTGCGAAATTTCCCATAAGACTACGAGTAAACGCATATGTGAAATAAAGCCTTTCTTGAGCTCTGGTCACACCCACATAGCAAAGACGTCTCTCTTCTTCCATCTGGTCAGGATCATCCATCGAACGACTATGCGGTAGAATGTTTTCTTCCATCCCAACGATAAAAACCACCGGGAATTCCAATCCCTTCGCCTGATGTAAGGTTGTTAAGGTAACCGCGCCCGTACTTTCATCTACATTGTCTGCGTCTTGTGTCAGTGCCACCTTTTCAAGGTAGGCAGTTCTGCCCTCTTTCGGACTCAAATCTTGGAAGGTTTCTGCGTCATGGCGAACCTCCATGACGTTATCCCATTTCTCCGGACCGCGTTCATCTCCCTCTATTATGTAACGTCTATAGCCAATTCGTTCAATAAGTGTGTCTATCAAATTAACCACATTTTGGCTTTCAGACTCTTCTATTAAACCATTTAGTATCCCAAGGAACCGCGTCAACGCAGCAATGGAACGGGGTGACAGTGTATTTACATCCCCCCCGTTTTCACTTCTCGAAACAATATCCTGAAGAGCGGTATATAGTGGAACTCCGCTGCCACGTGCAGCTTTACTTAACTCTTCCATAGTAACCCCACCTATTCCTCGACTAGGCACATTAATAACCCGCTCAAGGCTAACCTCATCGTAGGGGTTGATGATTAACCTTAGGTAGGCAATTATGTCTTTAACCTCACGTCGATTATAAAACCTTTGGGCCCCTACTAGTTGATATGGTACCCCATACACAAAGTGTGCATTCTCAAGTGCCCGAGACTGTGCGTTAATACGGTACATTACCGCACAGTCTCCTAAATGATAGTTGTTCTCTTTCACGAGCCGGTCAATTTCTCGAACAACCCACTGCGCTTCCTCTTCAACGTTATGCGCCTCATGTACGATCAGTGGTGCCCCGTGCCCTTTCTGGGTATACAGTTTTTTCTCGTGTCTGTGCTGGTTAGGTGCGATAATAAATTTTGCTGCTTCTAAGATATTTTTTGTGGACCGGTAATTCTCTTCTAAACTAACCACTTTTGCATTAGGATAGTCTTTCTTAAAAGAGAGAATGTTTCTGATATCAGCATTACGCCACGAGTAGATAGATTGATCTGGATCACCCACAACACAAATATTGTCATGCTTACCGGCAAGCATACGGGCAATCGCGTACTGAACGACGTTGGTATCTTGAAATTCATCTACAAGAAGATGAACGTATTGATTCTGATATCTTTGTAGTGTGGCAGGGAATCCTTCGAAAAGCTGAACCACTTTAAACAACAGATCGTCAAAATCCAAGGCGCGGCTTTGTTTCAAGAATTCTGTGTATCGCTGATACATCCTAGATACTATTTCTTCATAGTAACTACCGGCTGTTCTCGCATACTCCTGCGGGTCAAGCAAGGCTCCTTTTGCCTTAGAGATGGAAGCAAGAATGCCTCTTGGTTTATTTTGTTTTGGATCCAGCCCAGCTTCCTCAAGGCTTTTCTTGACAAGGCGTAGTTGGTCATCCTGGTCATAGATAACAAAATCTCTTTTAACTCCTATTTCCTCTCCGTCCCTGCGCAATATTGCAGCGCATAATGCATGGAAAGTACCACATGTGGGTTGTTGGCCTGGTTGTGTACGCAAAAGATCAATCGTTCTTCCTCTCATTTCTTTCGCGGCTTTATTTGTGAATGTTACGGCTGCTATCTTCCCAGGATCTACGCCACCAACACTTACAAGGTATGCGATCCGGTGAGTAATAACCCTTGTCTTCCCACTACCTGGTCCAGCTAGAATCAGGAGGGGTCCATCCATGGTTCCTACAGCATCACGTTGGTCAGGGTTTAATCCTTCAAAGAGGTCTCTTTGCATAAAAGGAATTATAGCAGGGAAGGTGAAAGCTCCAAGGTGACTTTTTAAACTTTAATTTTCTTTTCTGCGTTGTTTCCCCATACCCATTTGGTGAACTACACCGCATATAAAGGGTTGCCTTTAGTGATAACCCTCTTCTCTGTCTTTAGCCCTTGCCGGACATAAGTTGGAAGATGGAACATCCCTTGATGTGTAATCCCATCATAATAGAGCAGGTTATGCGTAAGGCGAGATTCTATACATGCGTCTACTTTTTGAGCAGACATGTCAGTTGGCGGTAAACCAGAAGATGCGATTACAAACCCCCAAGGGCTACCAAAGGAAGGGATATACGATTGGAGCGGGTATGTTTCTCCAAAAACACAACGAATAGTGTTATTTACCGCAGTAAGGGTTTCGCGATAGTTGAGCGGGCCAGACGGACCAGCCTGAACCACCATTGCCCCGCCTGGTTTAATTCTTTTCTTCGCAAGTTTGTAAAATTCCTTCGTGAACAATAAATACGCTGGACCATTCTCTAGCGGGTCCGGTATATCCATAACTAAAAGATCATATTGTTCCTTGGATTCTTCCAAATATTTCCATGCATCAGTAAATATCAGCTCTAAGCGGGAATCCTCAAAGGCACCTTTGTGGTGATTCGGAAGGTATTTCTGACAAAGTTCGACCAGCTCCCTATCCAAATCCACCATGACCACCCGTTCAACTGTTTTATGGGACAGAACTTCACGGGCCGTCGCTCCCTCCCCTCCACCAGCTATAAAAACAGTTCGAGGCTCCCGCATGGCAATTAAGGCAGGGTGTATCAGTGTTTCGTGGTAGATAAACTCATCTATTTCTGAGGATTGCGTTCTTCCGTCCAGCACTAGGCATCGACCAAACAGTGAAGTTTCAATGATTTCCACACGCTGATAGCGCGTAGTCCCTGTATAAAGAATATCGGTAAGGTGTGATGCCAAAAATAGGTCAGGAGCAATGTATTCGTAGTACCACCTGTTTGGTATATCCTCCATATGGTCAGTACCTAGGAACGACTCTGGGATATCTCCATCGAGGCAGTAAGCGTCCCGCGCGTTACAATGGTTTGAGAGGGATGTGCTGAACAAAATCCTTTTATAAGAATCTCTCCTGCTTTTTCGGGATCAAAGCCATTCCCACACGTGAACACATCAACTGCGGCATAGTTATATTCTGGCCATGTATGTATGCATATATGGGACTCCGCAATCGCAAGCACCCCCGTCACGCCACGGGGGTTAAACTTATGGAAGGACTCTCCCACAATAGTTGCCCCTATAATCTCAGCCGCCTTTATCAAGGTAGACCTTACGTAAGAAAGATCATCAAGCAAGTCACTATCACAGCCATTAAGTTCTAAAAGAAGTTGGGTGCCTAACGCATTCAATCACTCGCTCCAAATAACGGAATCAAACAGGCGGATATTCTACACTACTCTCTCTTAATTGTAACTTGTTTTTTTTATAAGCAGCACTGGTCTTTAACATAGTAGTCATTTATACCCACGTTTGTCACTATGATATATGGGCAGCGCCGTTGACTTCCAGAAGGGCACCAGAAATATAGTTCGCCTGAGGGGACAAGAGGAACATCATTGGCCCAACTGCCTCTTCAACATTGCCTGGCCTTCCCATCGGTAATGTTGAAAAGTATTTTACTCGTGCTGATTCCGGAATACCCTGAACAGCCTCGCCAACACGTTCATTTTGGCTCTCTCTAGGACGCGTCATACGTGTATCTATGGGGCCAAACGCAACAACATTAGCAAGAATATTGAAAGGTGCTCCTTCGAGGGCAATTGTTCTGGTGAGTCCCACAATCCCGGCCTTAGCAGCGGAGTAATTAGCTTGCCCGACGTTGCCAAAGCTCGAGCTTGAAGAAACGGTTAGAATACGTCGGGGTTCAGGGTGTTCGATTCGATCCTTCTCAGCTATTGCTTGTGTCCGCATAGCTTGGTACGCCGGATGAACCACATTATATGTTCCCCCCAAATGAACGTCGATGATAGCCTGCCATTGAGCATCAACCATACGGTGAAACATAACGTCCCATGTATACCCGGCACAGGTCGCTATCAAATCGAGACCCCCAAAATTCTCCACGGCCAAATCGGTTAGACGTTGACCAATCTCTGGGTTAGTCACCGAGCCAGCAATAGCTATCGGGTTTCCATTAGCGATAGCTATTGTTTCCTCAAGCGGCCCTTGATCTAGATCATTAAGAACCAATTTGGCACCATTTTCCGCAAGGGCCAATGCTAATGCCTGACCGATTCCGCGACCGGCACCCGTAACTAACGCGACTTTTCCTTCAAATGTGCCGCCCATTGCTTATCTCCCTGTCACTGTTTTTTAGGTTAGCGACTGTTTCTGAAATTCACCCGTACGCATTATACATGTATCCCTAACATAGCGGAGCCAGGTTTGTTTTAGTTGTCTTTCTGGGCGATGCCGCGACCAACCATGATTTGCGTTAATTTGCGATTTTTCAGAGAGGGTTTTTTTTGACAAAATCTATGATTTGTGCTATTGTTTCGTATCTAAATGCGGTCAATTCTGTAGACTTAGTCAGTTGGTATTGGATCGCTCTTATGCCATATAAGTGTCAGCCTTTCCGGTTAGTTCAAGTTTTTACTCAATACTTTCCTACTAATCAGATTATCACGCTAGTTTCCAACGCTTGTTGGTTCACGTAGTCCTCATCGATCAGCGGGAAGTTTAAACCCAAGGGAGAATTCACTATGGCCAAGAAGGCTTCGAGGTCTGTCCAAGAGTATACAGCTCACGATATCCAGGTTTTAGAAGGCCTAGAGGCCGTCCGCCGCAGGCCCGGTATGTACATTGGTAGTACGGACCAAAGAGGGCTCCATCACCTTATCTACGAAATCGTTGACAATGGGATCGATGAAGCAATGGCAGGTACCTGTGACCATATAACGGTGGTTTTAGAAGAGAATGGAATCGCCAAAATCACTGATAACGGCAGGGGTATTCCTGTTGATATTCATCCTACCACCGGCAGGCCAGCCCTTGAAACCATTATGACAACCCTTCATGCTGGCGGAAAGTTCGGTGGCGGAGCATATAAGGTGTCCGGTGGACTCCATGGCGTTGGAGCCTCGGTGGTAAACGCACTCTCTAAACACATGCAGGTTGAGGTGTGGCGGAATGGACGCCGATACGTCCAAGAATTCGCTCAAGGAAAACCTTTGGGGGATCTAACTGATTCGCCAGATGACAATAAACGCGGTACCGCCATCTCTTTTTCTCCAGATCCTGCTATTTTCTCAAACTTAGAATACGACTTTGATATGCTGTGTGAGCGTTTTCGCGAAATGGCCTACCTAAACAAAGGGGTGTCTATATCCTTAGAGAGTCATTGGCATCGCTCTCGGGGTGCGGAAAAATGGAAAGAGTCATTTAAATATGACGGAGGGATCTCTGATTTTGTGCAAGGCCACCTGAATAAGAACAAGGACGTGCTTCATCCGATTCCCATCCATATTGAAAAGGCTATGGATGGAACATTGGTTGAAGCTGCCCTCCAATACAATACCGGCCTATCCGAATTTATCTTTTCGTTCGCAAACTGCATTAAAACACCTGATGGAGGCAGTCATCTCACAGGTCTTCGGTCTGCCTTGACACGCGCCCTTAATGATCACGCCAGAAAACAGAAAATAATAAAGGATGATCTCCCAAACCTTAGCGGTGAGGATGTGAGGGAAGGGCTCGCTGCAGTAATAAGCGTTAAGCTTTCCGACCCAGAGTTTGAGGGACAAACCAAAGCGAAACTGGGAAATCCCGAGGTGAGGAGCCAAGTCGAATCTGTTATCACTGAGGGTCTGGTTTATTGGCTTGAGGAGCATCCAAATGAATCCCGTCGCATTATCGAAAAATGCCTAATTTCCCAGAAAGCACGAGATGCCGCTCGTAAAGCAAGGGATATGGTTCTTAGAAAGAACGCTTTGGATGGCGGTTCTCTTCCTGGAAAATTAGCAGATTGCCAAGAACGCGATCCATCTATGAGCGAGATCTACCTGGTGGAGGGTGAATCTGCAGGTGGGTCAGCAAAAATGGGCCGGGACCGACGGTTCCAAGCAATCCTCCCTTTAAAAGGCAAAATTCTAAACGTCGAGAAAGCAAGGGAAGAACAAATGCTTGCCCACGAGGAAATCAGGGCTCTCATAACGGCTCTTGGGACAGGCTTTCATAGTAGGACCGATCCAGAATCTGAAGATTTCAATCTTGGTAAGCTTAGGTACCATAAGGTGATAATAATGACTGATGCTGATGTGGACGGCTCCCATATCCGCACTTTAATACTCACATTTCTATATCGCCATATGCGCCCCATGGTAGAGGGTGGGAACCTGTACATTGCTCAACCCCCTTTATACAAGATATCTAAGGGCAAATCTGAGGAGTGGGTCTATTCGGAAGAGGAAAAGGACCGTTGGATTGCAAAGCAAGCCCTTGGAGGGATAAAGGTGTCACGTAAGGGCGGATCTACCAGCAAGGTTGGCATCGATGTACAAGGCTTGCTTAACTCCATCGATCTTTTTCAATCCGGGCTCGCCGATTTAAAACGACAAGGTATACCTTCCGGCTTTATTATGTTGCTTCTCGAATCCAGTATTGCGGACTGGTATAAACAAAGCCTTTCCAGTGCCAATCAGGCCATGTTGCAAACAAGGGCACTCCTTCAAGAAAAAGAAGTGGCGTTCACTCCTTCTTTTGACAAGGAACTGGGGGAAGAGGTGCTCTCGGTAGATTTCCCAGGGGAGGAAAAGTTTAAGCTAACCCCTGCATTCTTCGAACACCCTGCCATGCATAAATGCCTTGCTCTATACCCCGAAATATCCGGAGGGCCACATCTGGTAGAGAAAAAGGGTAAATTAATTGGAGATGATGTTCCTTGGGACGAACTACCTTTTCTTGTAGGACAACACACAGATAAATCTGGAATAGGAATTCAGCGCTATAAGGGTCTCGGGGAAATGAACCCTGATCAGCTTTGGGACACAACTATGGACCCTGATACGAGAACCCTCCTCCGAGTAAGTGCTGAAGACGCAGTTGCTGCTGACCAAATGTTCTCAACCCTGATGGGAGATGCTGTTGAGCCTCGTAAGGAATTTATCCAAACCTACGCCAAAGAGGTGCGTAACTTAGATATTTAGACTTTTTATCACGATACTCCATTAAATATTTTTTATTAACAATTTCGAACACACCACAAATTGATTCTGAGTTTTCAGAATCAATTTGTGAATAAATTAAGAACGTTGCCAGCTATTCCTCCATCAATTCTGTATAGCCGCATTTTTCACAAGAAACAGTGTTGTATTTCTGGTTTTGGAGATTTAAAAATCTTGAAATGCCAGATCCTGTTGTGCGTAGAGCACCAGTTTTACAGTTATTTCCCTGGCATTTCGCACAAGAAAAATTTTTCTGCGATTCTATTGCCATGATTCTCCTATTTCTATCTAACGTATGCGTTTTTATATCTTATGATTGTCTGAATATAATATTATAGCTTTTGATAAAGAGTACGTATACTTCAAAAAAATATCTTTTTTATTTCGCATTCGCCCTTGCTTGAGTTTCATCAAGCCATCTCTTTACCGCCTGCTCATCTTCCTTTGAGATATATTCTTTTTGACTAGCGACATCCAAAAATGTCGATATCCCGCATAGTGTTACTAGGGTGATCCCTTCCTTACTAAAAGCTTGTGTTGCCATCGGGAACTCATATGTGAATATGCTGAAACAATAGTCGACCTTAGCACTGTTTTCACGCAGGGTTTTAGCGGCAGCAATAGCGCTATCCCCTGTACTTGTTAAATCTTCGAAAACTAGGGCTGTCTGTTCTATTAACACTCCTCCTTCTATTTGCCTCTGAGCTCCGTGTCCTTTAGGTGCATCCCTAACGTACACCATGGGTTTTTCTAATACTGTAGCAACCCAAGCTGCCCATGTTATACCGGCAGTAGCAACTCCTGCCATAACGTCCATTTCGGTGTCCGGAACCGTTCCCTTTATGGTTTCAATAAGCAATTCGACAATTCTCCCCCTGCTTACCGGAGACCCAATCAACAAGCGCAGGTCGCAGTAAATTGGGCTAATCGTTCCAGATACGAAAGTGTATGGGTTCACCGTGTTTATAGTCACCGCTCTCTCTTCAAGTAAGATCCTAGCAACCTCAGTCGCTGCTTCATTCATCTTGTCCATTATTTTCCCCTTTAACGTACAAGTTATTTTCAACTATAAAACGTTCCACTTTTTCGGAAACAAGGTGCCTAATCGAAGTACCCTCCGCAACCCTCCGACGTATTTCTGTACCGCTTATTGATAAAAGAGGGCCTCGGAGAACCTTCATTTTGCCAGGCATGCCCGGAAGGGGTTCGTCTAGGTTTCTTCCCTGCGTTCTGCCGTGTCCTGGCCGATCAACCACCACGAGGGTACATATCTCTAGTATTTGCGCAGGATTTTTCCATTGCGGCATCTGTGCTAGCGCATCAGCACCAAGTATGAGGTTTAGCTCAACCCCTTCCCCTAATTCACGGTGTAGCGCAAGAATCGTTTCTATTGTATATGAAGGTTTGGAAGACTCCACCTCCAGAGAGGACACTTTAAAGAACGGGGCCTTGGCAATAGCCTTCTTTACCATCTCTAGCCGAAGGCTTGCCGGAGAGACCAGCTGGCCCTCCTTCATCCATGGCTGGCCAGCTGGAATAAAAACAATATAGTCCAATTCTAATTCCCGCCTTGCCTCTTCAGCAACAGCGGTATGGGCGATATGGATCGGGTCAAAGGTTCCGCCTAAAACACCAACCTTCATCTCATTCCCATAGAAATTCGGTTTTCCCAATACGTACTTGGTCGCCCTCTTCAATCCCCGCCGCTTCAAGGGCTTTAATAATTCCCATTTTCGCTAACTCCTTTCGGAATTGTAGCTTTGCACGGAAATTAGCCAAGTTAGTTAATCCAGCTATTCTTTCTGCCTTTCGGGCTGTAACCACATAGATACTTCTTTCTCTCTCTCTCAAAACAGCCACCTTCGCTTGTGCTCTAGTCGGTTTTGGATAGAGTGTCTTTTGAACCTCTCTGGACGGGAGTGTCTCTGGGGAAATAGTTTCTAACATGCCTTGCGCATGTAAAACCAAGGCATCTATTCCTTCCCCGGTCACTGCGGATACAAGGTGCATTTCCCCCGCATACTGCGGAAGTGACTTCAGAAGATCTTCCTTTTTATCTCTAACTCCCGGGTGGTCGCACTTATTTATAACCAGGAGTTGCGCGCGAGACCCAAGGGGTCCATCGTAAAGCCGTAACTCTTCGTTTATTTTCGTAACCCGTTCTTCTATGTCTTCCGCTGATCCATCAATCACATGTATAAGAAGACGTGTCCTCCTTGCGTGTCTAAGAAACTCCCTTCCTAAACCAACCCCGGCATGGGCTCCCTCAAGCAGCCCCGGGATCTCAATAGCGACAAAGGATTTCCACCCCGTCTGGACCACGCCAAGAGTAGGTTCTTTCGTTGTAAAAGGGTATGCAGCGATTTTTGGAGATGCGTTTGAAATCCTGCTCAAAATTGTCGATTTCCCCGCATTTGGCATACCAACAAGTCCTACATCGGCAATCAGCCGAAGTTCCAACAGCAGGTCCTTTGCGGCTCCCTTTTCACCTTCCTCTGCAAGCAATGGAGTTTGGTTCGTAGGGGAGGAGAATCTGCGGTTCCCTCTGCCCCCAGATCCCCCTTGAGCAACTATTATTTTCTCGCCATCCTCGGTGATTTCTCCAAGGCGTTCCTTCATTCCCATCGAAACGTTCCAAACAACTGTTCCTCGAGGAACAGTTATATCACGATCGGCACCATGCGCACCGTGCTGTTTTTTCCCTTTACCATGACCTCCTGGAGACGCAGAAAGGAAACTTCCTGAACGGAGGTGGGCAAGAGTCGAGGCCCCAATCGACCCCACAACAAAGACACTTCCTCCAAGGCCACCATCCCCTCCGTCAGGACCCCCTTTAGGAATGTATTTTTCTCGGCGGAAACTAACGGACCCATCGCCTCCTGGGCCGGCATATACGGTAAGGGAAACCTGGTCTTTCATAAAAAAGAGCCTGAAGGGGAACAACCTAGGGAAAGGGATATAGGTAGGTTAGTATTATAAAGAAACTTTTCTTCTTTATTTATTATACTCTCTTGTAATAACAATACTAGTAAGTCCTTTCTTCCGGCCCTTTCCGTGTGTACAGCTCCCTCTTGCGAGAGAGAACAAAGGAGAACACCCTTTCCGGAAAAGGAGCCGAACAAGATGCGAACGCTTACCGGAAGAGTGCTCCTCTTATGCTGGAGACGGTTTTCTCAAAAGAAGGGTCACTTTTTTCCATACTGGAAACTTTGTTCCGGGCTTTCGATATGGAAGAGCTGCTCTTCTGGCTGAAAAGAGATGCGATATCCTTGTTGGTCATAGGGGTTCCCAAAGAAAGGACAGACATTGCGACTTGGCGAGCCAAAGAGGCCCGTCTGCCTCGCGTTCCAGAAGTCAGGTCACTCGGGGAGACTCCGAACCGCGAGGCAGTCTTAGAGATCACTTCTTTAGCGGAAGGAGTCGGAATGGTGGGGCCAAGGGAAAGGGAAGGAATGAGCCCCAAGGCCTTCTCGAGGGAAATAGAGGCTCCTGTGAATTGGGTCCACGCAGCGATTTGGTTTATAGCTCCCTCGAGATCCCTGACATTGCCCCATCCCTGAGCCGCTATTGCCTCAACGACCTCGGGCTCAATAGAAACTTGAAGAGAGGAGGCTTTGGAAGAAAGAATTGAAAGCCGTGTATCGTGGTCTGGAGGGTTAATTGCAGCAATTAGTCCTCCAGCAAAGCGAGACCGAAGACGGTCGTCCAGAAGAGAAGGATCGGAAGGGTCGTAGCTAGAGGAGAGGATAATCTGTCGGCCTGAATCGTGTAGGTCGTTGCAGGTATGGAAAAAAGCTTCTATCGTAGACTTTTTCCCGTTAAAAAAATGGACGTCGTCAACCAAGAGGATATCCACTGTTCGGTATTTTGAGTTAAAGCGTTCATTGTTGCGGCTCCGTATCGCACCGATGAAATCGTTGGTGAATTGCTCTGCCGTTGTGTAAAGGCAGCTGGTGGAGTTTTCTCTAGCGGCTAGAACGATAGCCTGCAAAAGATGTGTCTTACCCAAGCCTGCGCCCCCATGGAGGAATAATGGGTTATATGACTCACCGGGACGTAAGGCTATCATAGACGCAGCCGCGAATGCCAGTTGGTTAGATTCCCCAACAACGAAATTTTCGAAAGTGTGCTTTTTTGAGAGGTCTATTCCGAGGCGCTTAGGTATTGGAACAACGCCCCTTTCGGTTTTCCCTAGAGCAGGTTTCTGTTGAACCTTCCCGCGGGAAGGGAGTTCCTTTTGGACTACCTTAAACTGCAGATCCAGGTCGGTAGCAGCTATTTCCCGGACGGTTTTTTGGAGAAAGGGATACATTCTGCGCTCTAGCCATTCTGCAACAAAGGGAGTCGGAACGCCAATGGTGAAAATCGTTTCATCAACCGAAATACCGACAGTGTCTCTCAACCAAGTTTCGAAACTTGGTTGAGAGATTTCCATCTGTAGACGGCCAAGTGCCGCTTCCCAAATTTGTTTTGCGTTAATGCTCATGTATGAAGCCCTGATATTCCTCGAGGAATTGGGGTAAGGACTGACGCCTGATAACAATACCATGGCTCAAACTGGAAGGTGACAAGAAAGAAAAGGGGGAAATTTCAGACGTTTTTGATCAGGAAGAGCCGCTCGAAAGGAATATATTGTTTACATAGGCCCATCTGAATATAATATTATGATGTGGTTATGAGAATTATTTTTATGGGAACACCTTTTTACTCCGTTCCAGTGATAGAACATTTAATTGCTTCAGGGCACGCAATAGAGGCAGTGGTAACTAGGCCCGATGTGTCGTCCGGACGAGGAAGATCTTTAAAGCCTCCCGCGATTAAAGTTTACGCAGAAGAGCGCGGTATACGGGTACTCCAACCTGCATCCATGCGCAGCAAAGAGAACTTGGAGCAATTAGCGAATCTTCAACCGGACCTGATGGTTGTTGCCGCATACGGCCGAATTCTTCCTCCGAATGTTCTTGCCCTGCCCCCGAAAGGAGTTCTCAACATCCACCCGTCTTTGATTCCGCAATACAGAGGGCCATCCCCTGTAGCAGCAGCGCTGCTAAACGGGGATAAAGAGACAGGGGTGACCGTAATGGTAACCGAAGAAGGAATGGATACAGGCCCGGTGGTTGCCCAAAAAAGAGAAGCTGTCCTTTCTGGAGACACAACGCTTGTTCTTACGGAGAGATTGTTTCGTATCGGGGCTGAACTACTAGTGAAGGTACTACCGTTGTGGGAAAAAGGCCAAATAAACTCTCTTCCGCAAGATGAGCATATGGCGAGTACTACAAGGTTGTATAAAAAGGAAGATGGTTTTATTGACTGGGGTCTTTCTGCACTCTCAATAGAGAGACGATTAAAGGCATTCGCTCCATGGCCAGGGTGCTACACTTATTGGAAAGGAAAAATTCTTAAGGTCATAGAAGGAACAGCCATCGAAGGCTTCGATGGTCACGAACCAGGCGAAATCATTCTTGTTCCTGGAAGCAGCAATAAGGCCGTGGTCATTGTTGTTACTGGAAAAGGAGGCCTAGAATTAAAACAGGTCCAAATAGAGGGACGGCGAAGACAAAATATGCAAGATTTCCTGCTTGGTTATAACGGATTCGTGGGCTCTCGGCTACTCTCGTCTAGCTAGATACTGCAGCTCGATGAGTCCTAGGTAAGTTACGCCAGATTGCCGGCTCAGGAACCACTAGTACCTTCTTCTGGACTCCCAGGAACACCCGTGGTGCCATCGGTAGTGGACGTAGCAACCCTAGGAGCATTCACTTTGGCAATCACCTGTTGTGGTTCATTGATAATGGTGACACGGTCACTGAGCTTAATATCAGAAATACAGAGTGTCTTTTCGAAATCGTCTAGATGGCTGATATTAAGCTCAGTGACTTGAGGGACATCCAGCGGAAGACAATCCACTGTGAAGAAGTGGATTGCTTGAAAAAGCACTCCACTAAGAACTCTGACCGCTGGTGCCTCTCCCGTTAAGCGTATAGGGACAGTTGCCTGCATTCGCTTAGTCGTAATAACCTGATAAAGGTCAATATGCAGAATCCCCTCCGTAACAGGGTGGCGTTGTATTTCTCTAACAAACACGAAGTAGGGAGTTTCTTCCCCGGAAACAGTTATTGTTATTGGGAGATTCCCGCCTGCTTGCCTTACGATTTTTTGAAGTTCAGCGGAATCTCCCTGAAGGTTCAAGGGCTCAATACCCACACCGTACATATGTACGGGAGTGATGTTTTGGCGACGGAGGAAGCGTACCTTTTTCCCAATCAAGGCACGACGTTCAAGTTGGATCTTTAAATTTTGTGTGGTCATATTGTAATAGCTCTTTTGCGTTCCCTTTGTTCGATAACGTTGCTTACTCTACACTAAAAAACCAACTTTATAATAGCACACAGAGGATAGGCTCTGAGAGAGTTGAAAGCAAAAACCCTCCACAATGTACGCTGGAGGGCCTTTGCTTTCAACTCCTAGAAAAACTAGAAGTCCATACCGCCTCCGGGTGGCATAGGTGGCATAGCTGCTTCCTTCCTTGGAATGTCAGAGACCAAGGACTCAGTCGTTAGAATCATCCCAGCGACACTGACGGCGTTCTCAATAGCAGCACGTGTCACCTTTGCGGGGTCCATGATACCCATTTCGAGCATGCTTCCGAACTTCCCGGCCTCTGCGTCGAAACCATAGTCCCCTTTACCTTTAAGGATTGCATCTAATATAACAGATCCTTCTAAACCAGAATTGGAGGCAATAAGGCGAATAGGCTCTTCAAGAGCCTTCTTGACTATCGCGGCCCCAGTAGCCTCATCCCCCTCAAGGAGTCCTTTACCAAGTTGTGCAGCTGAGCGAATTAGTGCTACTCCTCCCCCAGGAACGATACCTTCTTCGACAGCAGAACGAGTTGCCGAGAGTGCATCCTCAACCCTTGCCTTCTTCTCCTTGAGCTCAATTTCAGTGGCGGCACCAACCTTCAAAATGGCTACTCCTCCAGATAACTTCGCGAGTCGTTCTTGGAGCTTCTCGCGATCAAAATCTGACGTAGTTTCATCTATCTGAGCCTTGATCTGTTTAATGCGACCCTTGATCGTATCTTCCGAACCACGTCCTTCAACGAAAGTTGTATCCTCTTTCGTTGAAACGACGCGCCTGCAATGACCAAGGTCTTCTGGGGTAATTGAGTCTAACTTGCGCCCGATTTCCTCGCTTATAACATTGGCACCAGTTAGAATTGCCATGTCCTCTAGCATCGCTTTTCGCCGATCACCAAACCCTGGAGCCTTCACGGCTAGACAGTTTAAGGTTCCGCGAAGTTTATTTACGACTAGAGTGGCAAGCGCTTCACCGTCCACATCTTCTGCAACAATAACAATGTTTTTGGTGAACTGGAGTATCTTTTCCAGTGCCGGAACAATGTCACTAACTGCAGAGATCTTCTTATCAGTGATGAGTACGTAGGCGTCATCTAATGCGGCTTCCATGCGGTCAGGGTTCGATATGAAATAAGGGCTTATATAACCCCGGTCAACTTGCATTCCCTCCACATATTCCTTCTCATACTGAAGCCCCTTAGACTCCTCTACGGTAATCACTCCATCTTTCCCCACGTTTTCCATGACCTCAGCTATAAGGTCACCTATCTCCTGCTCGTGGGCAGAGAGGGCTGCCACTTGGGCAATTTGCTCTTTGCCTTCTACGGGTTTCGCCAGTTTCTTTATACTTTCCCGTAATTCTCCAGCTGCCTTTTCCATGCCCCTTTTAAGGGCCATAGGGTCAGCGCCGGCAGCAACGTTTTTAAAACCTTCGTTGACTATCACTTGAGCTAACACAGTCGCAGTAGTTGTGCCATCACCCGCGACATCATTGGTTTTTGTCGCAGCCTCTTTCAATAACTGTGCGCCCATGTTTTCGAAAGGATCTTCAAGCTCGATCTCTTTCGCTATAGTGACACCATCACTGCAAACGCTAGGAGGTCCGAATTTCTTGTCAAGTATCACGTTGCGCCCCCGTGGTCCTAACGTGACACGGACTGAACCTGCGAGGGTGTCTATACCCACCTTGAGGGAGCGTCTAGCTTCCTCACCGAACGATATCTGCTTAGCCGCCATTTATTCCTCCTTGGGTTATCTCTTTTAACTAATTTTAGCTAGAATGTCCGATTCTCGAACAATAAGGTACTCAATATCGTCTTCGACGAATTCGGTTCCAGCATACTTGGAGTACACAACACGGTCACCGACTTTAACTTCCATAGCAACTCGTTTGCCATCGTCATCTAGACGGCCTGGACCAACAGCAACAGCAGTGCCCTCTTGGGGCTTTTCCTGCACGGTATCGGGTAAAACCAAACCGCTCTTGGTTACCTCTTCCCTCTCTGTCGGCTTAATTACGACGCGGTCTTGTAAAGGCTTAAGACTGATTGCCAAACCAAACCCCCTTTTTGAATCTATAGATCGCCATTTTAGTTTCTGTCAGGAAAACTTGGCAGTCCTCCCTCGAGACTGCTAAAGTCTAATTCTAGCCAGTGCCGTTGTCAAGGGTGGAATCTTATTACCGGAAACGATCGGGTACTCTAACTTGACAGTCAAAAAGTTGCATGACACTATGATCGGTACTTTCATTCTGCCTTTTGGCTTAATCGATATATCCTTGCTAACCAGACCAGATCTTTTCAAGACTCTCTACTGCTACCAGCGGGGTACACAATTTTGGATAATCTTAAATCGTCCCAGGTCCGCTAACCGTGTCAACCTTCAGATGTCTGAAGACTTAGCAAATGTGGTCAAAATAGTGAACGGAGACGACTCTGTTCGGGTGGTAGTTATATCGGGTCGTGGCGATTCTTTCTCTTTAGGTAGAGAGCTAGCCAATATACCAACAGGCCACAAAACACAAACACAGATGTATGGGGCGGCAGTAGAGATTGCCAAAATCGAGAAGCCTGTGATAGCAGCAATTAATGGTGATGCTATAGGCCAAGGGCTTGAGCTGGCTTTGGCTGCTGATATTCGCGTAGCCGTGAAAAAGGTACGACTTGGTATTCCGCACTTACCAGACATGACGATGCCTTCAGACGGAGGGACGCAACGTCTTCCCAGGATTATTGGACAAGCAAAGGCCTTAGAATTACTTCTTACCGGTGACATTATCGATGGTGGGGAGGCAGAACGCATTGGTTTGGTAAGTAGGGCTGTGGCGCAGGGGGAATTCAGGCAGACTATTCGGGTTTATATTGACCAAATCTCTGGCGGGGCCCCTATAGCGGCACGCTACCTTAAGGAAGCTGTATCGAGAGGTGTTGATGTGACGTTGTCTGAAGGGATGAGGCTCGAGGCGGACTTGAGTTTCCTTCTCCACACTACGGAAGACAGAAATGAAGGGATAAAGTCTTTTCTTCAGAAAAGACAACCGAAGTTTCGAGGCAAGTGATTCCCTCAAGAAGAGTGGAGGAACCACCGTGAATGGCTTCACAGTAGTTACATACCAGAAGAGCGAATCCATTGGCTGGGTTACGCTTAACCGACCCGATAAGCTTAATGTGTATAATACCCAGATGCGGGATGAACTGTATCAGATAATGGAAGCTGTTCGGTACGACCCAGAGGTCGAAGGGGTGGTTTTACAAGGGGCCGGTGATAGGGCTTTCTGTGCAGGGGCAGACCTAACAGAATTTGGTACGGCCCCATCACCGGCCATTGCTCGTAAAGTGAGATGGCAGCGGGATATCTGGGGTTTATTTCTCGAATTAAAGAAACCCCTTGTGGGAGCATTGCACGGATATGTGCTGGGCTCAGGCGTTGAGATTGCTATGCTTTGTGATATCCGAATTGCTTCTGAAGACGCTGTGTTTGGGATGCCGGAATTAAGTAGGGGGTTAATTCCGGCGGCTGGTGGCACACAGACAATCACAAGGGCCCTTGGAATGGGAAACGCCCTAGAAACCCTTCTTACGGGCCGTTATCTAAGTGCTCACGAGGCGCATGCAGCAGGGCTGGTAAACAGAGTCGTTTCCCGTGAACAACTTTTGCCTGAAACCAAAGAAGTTATGGTGAAAATGCTTAACCTGAACCCTTTGATTGCCACACATATTAAACAAGCTATAGTTCGAGGAATGGATATGCCAATTGAAAAGGCATTAGAACTTGAGACCAAGTTAGCTAGGATGCTTATATCTACTAAAAAATAGGCGAGTATTGACTCATGATGGTCTTTAGGCACACCTAAAGACCATGTTAAAATGCAGGCCGTTTGTTACAATAAACAGCATTGTCAGAAGGAGGTCGGTTTTCAAGGATGAATATAACGGAGTTTCTCACCATTACCAGTGCCATTGTGCCGGAGCGCACCGCAACTATTTTTGAAGGCCATTATCAGACATATGGTGAACTTCAAGAGAGGTCATTACGTCTTGCCAATGCCCTTACAAAAATGGGCGTTGGCCGGGGTGACCGAGTTTCAACAATCCATGTTAATTGCCCCCAACATATAGAGGTGTATTTTGCAACAGCCATGCTAGATGCGATTTATGTCCCTATGAACTTCAGGGTGAAAAAAGATGAGCTTACATATATGCTCAACAATGCGGGTCCCAAAGTTCTGTTTGTTGGAGAACGTTATAGGGATCTAGTGTTATCCGCGGTACCAGGTGTGCAATCTGTCGAATATTACGTAGCGCTGGATCACGCAACACCTAGCTGGCCTTCTTACGAAGAACTTTTGGGGTCAGCGATTGCCGAGGAAAGGTTCCCTGAGGCCGACGAAGACGATAGTACCATTATTCTTTTCACCGCAGGAACAACCGGCGAACCGAAAGGTGTGATGCTTACCCATAACAGCTTTTCTTCATATATTTTGTCCAGTGTTTCTCCTGTAGATCCAGAGCTAGAGGAACGTAATATATTAACTGTTCCTCTGCATCATGTGGCTGGCATCCAAGCAGTTCTTGCAGCAGTGTATAGCGGGAGATCTCTAATAATCCAGCGGCAATTCGAACCAACAGAATGGATGGAATTGGTGGAGAGAGAGAAAGCGAACCGAGCCATGATGGTTCCTACTATGCTTAAACAACTACTTGATCATCCAAAATTCCAAGAGTATGACCTCTCTAGCCTTGAGGTTATTACTTATGGTGCCGCTCCTATGCCAGTTCCTGTCATAAAGAAAGCAATTGGTGTGTTTCCTGGGGTGCGCTTTATTAACGCTTTTGGACAGACCGAGACTGCTTCAACCATAACAATGCTTCCTCCAGAAGACCATGTTCTTGATGGACCACCTGAAGAAGTGGAGCGGAAATTAAAGAGACTTGCATCAATAGGCAAACCTTTGGACGATGTGGAAATCCGCATAGTTACGGAGGATGGAGATGACGTTCCCCATGGTGCAACAGGGGAAATCGTGGCTAAGGGCGATCGACTTATGAAAGGTTATTGGGGAAACGAGAGCGCAACTAAGGAGGCCGTGCGCAACGGGTGGCTCTATACAGGCGATTTAGGGTATTTCGATGATGACGGGTATATATTTCTCTCTGGGCGAGCAAAGGACTTTATTAAACGCGGTGGTGAAATGATTGCACCTGAAGAGGTAGAACAGGTTCTTCACTCGCATCCAAATGTTGAGGAGGCAGCTATCATTGGTGTTCCAGATGATCACTGGGGCGAAAGAGTTCGCGCGATTGTTGTGGTTAAGTCTGAGCCACCCGTTTTAAACACAGCGTTAATAGAATATTGTCGTGAGCGTTTGGCTAGCTTTAAGAGGCCAGAGTCAATTGTTTTTGTGGACGAATTACCGCGTAACGCTTTAGGTAAAGTACTCAAACGGGTGCTTAGGGAACAATATAGTGAGCCAATTGAGTAATACTGGCGACAAAGGTCTTGTATAAACGAATCTGTACCCCCGAGGAAGCGGTAGCGGATGTTTTCCATGAAGCCGTGGTGATGTTTGGGGGGTTCGCTCGACCAGGTCTACCTGAATATTTAATCAATGCTCTTATAAACCATGGACCTCAGCGGCTGACCACTATATCCAACAGCGCATATGGCCGCAAGGGTACATCATATGGAGTAGCCCTGTTAGTTGAGGAAGGTATGGTTGCTAAATGCATCACTTCTTTTCCCGTATGGCCTTCCCAAGAGAGCGACCTCTTATCTAGATATAGAGAAGGGAAACTTGAGGTGGAGATTGTTCCCCAAGGAACGTTATCCGAGAGGATGCGGGCAGCTGGTAATGGAATCCCTGGCTTTTGGGTTCGAACCGGGGTAGGTACATTGTTCGAAGAAGGAAAAGAAAAGAGACAGTTTGGGAACCAAGTATATCTTTTGGAACGCGCTTTGTACGCTGACTTCGCTATGATTAAAGCTAAACAAGCTGACACCTTCGGAAATCTGGTATATGACATGACACAGCGAAATCATAATCCGACCATGGCATCAGCAGGCAAGGTAACTATTGTTGAAGTTGAAGAAGTTGTTGATGTAGGGGAGCTAAACCCGGAAGCAATAGTTACCCCGGGGATATTCGTAGACCGGATAGTGCCGGTTGGAGGGAAAAAGAGGTAAGAGTGGATGGCAAAAAGGTACGCCTGTCCAGAGACTTAATGGCGATGAGAATCGCCGGGGAACTCCAGTCTGGTGCAATAGTTAACCTTGGCCTTGGCATGCCAACGTTAGTGAGTAATTACATTCCAAATGACGGAAGCATTGTTCTACATGCAGAGAACGGGGTTATAGGTTACGGCCAGTTTCCCGAACAGGGTAAAGAAAATCCCAATTTAGTGAATGCAGGAGGGCAGCCAGTAACGCTTCTTCCTGGGGCGTCCATATTTAGCCATACTGAATCATTCGCTATGATAAGAGGAGGCTACATTGATGTAGCCGTGCTGGGTGCATTCCAGGTTTCTCAAGGAGGAGATTTGGCTAGTTGGAGTACGGGTCAAAGAAACCTGGGTAGTCCCGGTGGTGCTGTTGATATTGCCCTTGAGGCTGGTGAATTAATTGTAATGATGGAGCACACAACCAAAGAGGGGGAGCCAAAGCTACTGGAAGAGTGTACGTACCCCCTAACTGGAAGAAAGTGTGTGAAAACAGTGGTAACCGACTTAGGGTTATTCCGGATAAACGAATATGGGTTAACGATGTTCGAGATAGCTCCCGAGTGGTCATTTGAGGAGGTTCAGGGGCTCACGGCCATGTCGCTTATTAGGAGCCCTGAGCTTAAGGATTTTTTGGAGTAAGATCTCCCTCTACTCCTATCACGCTATCTGCCAGAACTTCAAGAAGGTCTTTTGTTTGTTTCTTTTCCTGAACACCAAGAGAACCTATTCCTTCCTCAAACATCTGTAGGCAGAATGGACACGAGACACCAAGGGTGTTTCCTTCTGTTGCAAGAAACTGTTCTGTTCTAGCATGATTGATTCTTTTTCCGGTACTTTCCTCAATCCACATATGCCCGCCCCCCGCACCGCAACAGAAGCCTTGTTTACGATTCCTATCCATCTCTAGTAACTTAAGCCCCGGTATGGCTTTAGCAATGCGTCTCGGGGAATCATATATATTATTGTGACGCCCTAGATAACAGGAGTCATGATAGGTCATCACCATATCCACAGATTTTATAGGTTTGATCCGTCCATCTTGGATTAATTCATCGACAAATTCTGTGTAGTGCATAACCTCATAATTACCACCAAGCTGAGGGTACTCATTTTTGATAGTGTTAAAGCAATGAGGGCATAATGTGAGAATTTTTTTCACGCTATATTTATTGAACGTCTCTATATTCTGTTGGGCCTGAATTTGGAAGAGGTATTCGTTCCCTATTCGCCTAGCCGGATCGCCTGAACATACCTCCTCGGCTCCAAGGACACCAAATTTAACCCCTGCCACCTTCAAAAGCGACGCCATAGCTATAGGAACTCGCTGATTGGCTTCATTCAAAGCAGGAGTGCAACCAACCCACAGAAGAACCTCCACATCTGGGTCGTCAGAGAGGGGCTTAATGTCTTTTCCCTCCATCCAGTCGGTTCTAGTAACCTGCGTTCCTCGCCATGGATGTCCTCTTTGCTCTAAATTCACCAGCACAGCCTGAGCGGTCTCAGGCATCCTAGATTGCTCCATTACCAAATTCCGCCTCATGTCAACAATTGAGTCTACGTGCTCAACCATGACCGGGCATTCTTCCATACATGCGCCACAAGTTACGCAATCCCAGACAGCCTGCTCTGAAAGCATCTTTTGAAAGAGCGGAGCTTCCTGGCCTTTACCATTTCCTTTGTTTGCAAGTATTCCTGGACCTTCTTCCTGTAGATGATCTTTAATGCCTTCGGCGATATGCATTGGTGATAAGATTTTCCCCGTCAGGTTGGCTGGGCAGTTATCTGTACAACGCCCACACACGGCACAAGCAAACCCATCCAAAAGTTCCTTCCATGTAAACCCCTTGATGTTGCCAGCCCCGAAGCTCTCTGTTGTTTCCATATCTTCCATAGCTGATAAAGTGCCTCGGGCTTCCAGATTTCGAAAGAGAATATTAACAGGAGCTGCAATCATATGCATGTGCTTTGAGGAAGGAATGTATACACCGAAACCAAGGATTATAAGGAGGTGAAGCCACCAAGTAACAACCTGTAAAAAGCTGGCTGTTTCCTGAGAAAGACCTACAGAAGTCATTAGTTTGGCAAATAAACCCCCAACGAATACAACGGTCTCGGGACCGGTCCCCCCAGATACTATGTAGAAGGCCTCTGTTAGAAGGGTAAAAAGCATCAGGCTTCCTATCGCACCGACTATCACCAGCGCATCTGGGTGTCGAGTAAGGTCAAAAGATAATCGGTGTGGTTGGACAACCCAGCGGCGAAACACTCCCCAAATAAGCGAAATCAGTACGACAGCGGCCATAATATCAAGGTAAAATGAGATTATTTGCACCCCTGTGGTGCTAAAAATTGTTTTTGAAAAATCCTTCCAGACTGAGTCTCCGAAGATAAAGATCAGGTAACTGGCGAAGAAGGAAATAAATCCCCAAAATATAAGAAAGTGACCTATCCCAGACTTGTCTCGCAGGGATAAGCGTTGGAGTACTCTGGATTGTCCTAAAACTATAGTGATTACTCCCAAAATTCTTTTCACAGGGCGGTCAAAACGACTTTTGGGACGGCCAAGAAGGACGATTCTGAGCACTTTTTGGTAGAGCATGAAGCCTGCAAAAGCGAACGATATCCCCGAGACCAGGTATACCGCAAGCCAATTCGGAATCGCTCCAAAAATTTCATTAGGGGGAACCATAGCCACCTCCCGCGAAACCAAAGAACGCAGAATAGCGTGCTCTAGTGTAGCATAACGGCATCAGGTGAACCAAGCTGAACAAAGGGTTGCTAAAAATAATTTTCCTAGAAAGTCACCTTTTAATCTTCCTTGAAAAGGTATTGATATACAAGGCCTGCAACAGCTGCTCCAACCAAGGGGCCTACCCAGTAAACCCAGTGATCAGCCCATGCAGCGGCTGCTACAGCTGGACCGAGGGTCCGAGCTGGATTCATCGAAGCTCCTGTTAAAGGCACACCGACAAAATGAGCTATCATAACGGCGAAGCCAATTGCAAGAGGTGCAATTGTTCCAGCACCCCTCTTATCTATTGCTGTTCCGAAAACAACAAACACGAGGATCGAAGTAAGAATGATTTCGACAACTAGGCCTTGCACTGGGGTAATAATTGGTGATATTGCATGACTGCCAAGTGTTCCGGCACCTGCCCCTAGTCCACCACCTAGAGTTGCAGGTATCAAAGACCCTATTAAGAGCGCAGCTACAATGGCCCCTACTAGTTGCGTAACTATATATAGAGCACCTTGGGTAATTCCAATACGCTTAGTAATCACAGCTGCGAATGTCACGGCTGGGTTAATGTGTGCACCTGAAAGATGCCCTATAGTTGCAACCAACATGGCAATTGCGAGCCCATGTGCGATTGCTATCGCGGTTAGACGTTCTACTGTCATCTCGCCACCAGATAGCGTTCCCGTTACGATTACACTTCCTGAACCTAATAAGACGAAGAAGAAAGTTGCAATCCCCTCCGCTATTGCTGGCCGCCAATATAAATTAATATCGTTATTAGTCATACGTATACCCCTTTCGAAAGATCAAACTATAGGTTCATGGCTTTGAGTCCGGTCATCGCTAGTTCCTCATCCCATTCTGTTTTTGAGTAGCCGCCAACACCTATGCCGCCCATAACGTTCTGGTGAAAATCAGAATCAGAATCTCCCAAGGCCATAGGTATGGCAGTTCCGTGAACACTTGCGCGTACCACCACACCACCTCCCGAAGGGGTTAGCATAGGGTCTCCACCAAAATCACCTACAGTCAATCCTCTAGTTTTTAGCCAATCGGCGTGCATTGAACTATTTAGTCCCGTTAGGGCAGATGTATATGCTTTCCTGAAAGCATGACGGGGAGTGAACAAACGCAGGTTATCCATAGTCGCAAAAGCAAGTAAGTTTCCTGCAGAATCCACTATAGCCATAGATACAGGTAAAGACGGAGTTTCGAGAGCTTTTTGAATCATTGCTGACATACCAGCTTGTGATTGTGCAAAACTTATCGTTGGCCTATCAACCATCTCGCATACCTCCTTAAAGTACCTTGGAAAGTGGTGGGCGGTACTGGACTCGAACCAGTGGCCTCCGCGATGTCAACGCGACGCTCTAACCAGCTGAGCTAACCGCCCCTCCAAAGGGGGATCATTATACCATGATGCCGTTACAGAAGTTAATCAGGCTTTATGGGAAGACTAGTTTTTAAGAAAAACAAAGAGGTGCTCTCTCACTCTGTTGGTGGTGTGTTCTGGCGCGTTAGTTTTGCTACAGAACCTACGCCTGATTCATCAATAAGGCGGAGTAGACCCCGGTTGATTTTTGCAACCACCCCGGGCCCTTCGTAAATTAAGGATGTGTATATCTGTACAGTGTCCGCCCCGGCTTCTAATGCACGATATGCATCTTCTGCCTCGAATATTCCGCCGGTAGCGTTTATTGCAACGTCTTTACCTAATTCCCTACGCATATCATGCACGGTTCGGAGGGTATCTTCAGTTACAGAGCGGCCACTGAGCCCGCCTTTACCCATAGCCAGCAGATGGGTTGGAACAGGCCGGGTGTTTGGAGCAGTAATTCCATCCACACCGTGTTCACGCGCAATGCGTGCAAGCCCCAAGACTAATTCACGGTCTTGAGGAGTTGAGTAGGCAGGAAGTTTGGTGAAAAGAGGTTTCTTTCGAAAGCTATTCACTTCACCTAGCAATTTACTAAAAACAGATTGGTCCTGATATGCTTTTAGTGCACTTGTGTTTGGCGAGCTTATATTTAACTCTACAGCGTCAACCAAAGGTTCGATAGCTCTATAACAGGTCACTAGATCTGAAAAATTAGATCCGGAAACGCTAACTACCAGGGGACGCGATAACACACCAAGTTTTTCTAGATTCTCCCTAATGCCAGCAACTCCTTGACTCGGGAAACCTAAACTGTTCATTAATGATTTATCTTTAGAGAGTCTTATTAGGCGAGGAGAAGGGTTCCCAGGCTGGGCGGATAACATTACGGTACCGCCTACAATGTAACCAAATCCCAATGCAACCATTTGAGGTAGGACCTGGCAGTTTTTATCGAAACCTGCAGCAAGCCCGATAGGTGAGGGGAAATCGAGACCAGCTATTTTCACATGAAGGCGTGGGTCCCGAACATTGTATGAGGGAGACAGCAGCTGTAAAGTCTTTCTGGCCATCCATCTTTTGAGGAGCCAAAGCACTAAGTTATGCGACTTTTCGGGAGGTAAAAGAAAGAGGAGGTGCCTTACAACTCCTTTGTATAGGGAAACACCATCTAGGCTCCTAGTACAGTTCATCACCAATAATCCCCAAATACCAACAACATGCTCTCTTAATTTAAGCTATTATACAGGAAACCTAAACCACTACTTGCTGTTGACCAACACTTCGTTAAGTGGTATTCGAAATGGCAATAACAGGTATATCAAAACTTGTGCGAGGAAGGCAGCAATTCCAGCAGAGGATATTTACGAAGGAGATAAACATGCCATACGGCATAACTATTAAACATGATCGTGGTGGAGACAGACTCGAGGTTAGGTGCCCACACCATAATGGTTTGATGTATGTGGTGCCTTCAGAGGCGAGCTGGGTGTGCTCTCCTGAAAACCTACACGCTCACGCTCTGGCGGGATTCCTCACGGAGCTTAAGGGCCTTCAGGATCATCGTGTCGAGAAACTCCTAACCCGGTGGGGCCTATATTTTCGAGAGCGACCTGTAGTCGATAAGGAAAACGATAAATAGCTAAAAATATAAGGTTTTCGTAAGCTGTGGATACGTGAAGTGTTTTTATCTCAGTCGGCCTCAGTTGGCCCGACGGCAGTCTCAATAGGAGGGGAGTCAGATTCGAGTAGTTTTTGTAACTCATCTCCCTCGATGGTCTCATGGCTTATCAGATGTCTAGCCAGTTGTACGAGTTTTGCTTTGTGAGATGTTAATAGTTCCGTTGCAACGGTATGAGCCTCTCGGATAAGCGCATGTACCTCCTGATCGATCTCTTCAGCAACGCTATCTCCGTAGTCCCTTTGCTCACTAATTTCTCTTCCTAGGAAAACTAGCTCCTCTCGCTTGCCAAAGGTTCTGGGGCCCAATTTCTCGCTCATACCGTATCTAGTGACCATTTTTCTTGCTAGAGATGTAGCATGCTCCAAGTCGTTGCTTGCTCCAGTAGTGATTTCTTTAAATGTTAGCTCCTCTGAAACTCTCCCCCCTAAAGCTGTTGCGATCATGTCTTTAAACTGTGCTCGGGTCATCAGGTACCTGTCCTCAGATGGAAGAAACCTTGTGTACCCCCCCATCTGGCCTCGAGACACGATAGATACTTTCTGAACAGGGTCTGCGTTTGGAAGAAGATATCCCACTAAGGCATGTCCTCCCTCGTGGTAGGCAGTGATTTCCTTTTCTCTATGGCTAATAATCCGGCTCTTGCGCTCTGGTCCCGCAATTACTCGGTCAATAGCTTCTCCAAACTCATCGAAAGTTATGGTCTTTTTACTGCGCCGTGCAGCCAGAATCGCTGCTTCGTTCACGAGGTTAGATAGATCTGCACCGCTGAACCCAGCTGTTTCTTTAGCCACCACCTCCATGTTTACGTCCTGGTCTACGGGTTTGCCCTTCGAATGGACCTCTAGTACTTTATTCCTACCCGCTATATCGGGGAGGTCGAGTATGACCCGCCGGTCGAAACGCCCTGGGCGTAACAGTGCTGGGTCTAGAATATCTGGTCGGTTGGTTGCAGCAAGAACGATAACGTTCACGCTAGAATCAAACCCGTCCATCTCCACCAAGATTTGATTAAGGGTTTGTTCTCGTTCGTCATGCCCGCCCCCTAACCCGGCACCTCGATGCCTGCCAACAGCATCTATTTCGTCGACGAAAATTATAGAAGGAGCACTGCGCTTAGCTTGATCGAATAGGTCTCGTACTCGTGAAGCACCCACACCAACGAACATTTCAACAAATTCACTACCACTAATTGGGAAGAAGGGAACCCCAGCTTCTCCAGCTACAGCGCGACTCATGAGAGTTTTGCCTGTACCGGGCGGTCCTATTAACAACACCCCCCTAGGTATTCTCGCTCCTAAAGAGAGAAAACGCTCAGGGTATTTGAGAAACTCAACCACTTCCTGTAGTTCCTCTTTGGCCTCATCCACCCCAGCCACATCTGCGAAGGTAACTGTAGGCCTATTCCCTACACTCATCCGAGGACGACTTCGTCCGAAACCGAGGGTGCTGTTGTTGCTCCCTTGTGCTTGACGCATCATAAAAAGCAGAATTCCACCAAAGAAGATTAGCGGTAAGAAACTAAACAGTATACTTAGAACATTTGATAGGCCACTTGAGCCCTTTACTTCTACATCAATACCTGAGGTAACACCAGCATCTCTTAGTAACTCTACAACACTCGAACCCTCTTCCTTCCTTGAGCTGAATTCTTTTTCATCCCAAGTTCTTATCATTAGAGAGTTCCCGTTAACAACTAATTTTTGAACCTTTCCAGATTGAGCCAAAGACACAACTTCACTGATAGGGATCGTGTTATTAGACCCCCTACTCGGGAAGAAAGTGAAGAGGACTGCCATTAAAGCAATGACAATCAGTATGTATACAAAGCTATTGCGTAGCCAACGGGTATTCATAAATTATTACCTAGTAGTTCCATTATCCCCCTCACGCATTTTACCCCAGACTTCGCTCGAGTTAAACCCATTAATAAAAGGAAAATCGTAGTTTGAAAAGAAGTAAAAGTAAAAGTTGCTGATGATATTTGTTTGACACCAAGTAAAATTGGTGCATAGAATAGAGTCCCCAAGTAGGGGTTTCCCCCCCTACATAATGACCTAGGAGGTATCTGTGACCCAACGGACTAGCGTGGAATTGTCGAGTGTTTTGGCTGAATATCTAAAAATAGTGAAGGGAACGGGTGGACAGGCGGTCCAAGCAGAACTAAATAGGTTCGTTCGATGGTGTGGCAGAGAGAAGGATGTAGCAAAACTCACCCCATCAGAGATCGAGGGGTTTTGCACTACCTTAGAAGGGATAGGGGATGACAGGGCCCACCGTTTGGCGATCCTTAAGATGTTTCTTTCTCACCTTTACCGTTCTGGGCTTGCGGTCGCGGATCTTTCTAGACATGCCAGAATACGCCGTAGCGCAAAGACGTCACGATCTCGAGGTATAAAAATAAACAGTCTTCCGGTTCTGCAGTTGACCGAAGAACACTTTTTAGTCATGCAAGAACAGCTTTCAAGTTTAAAAGAGGCGCGCGTTAAGGTGTCTAAGGAGATTCGTCATGCGGCTGCAGATAAGGATGTTTCGGAGAATTCGCCTTTGGATGTTGCGAGGGAGCAACAGGGTCATATTGAAGCGCGAATTCGTGAACTAGAAAATACTCTTAGGCGAGCAACGTTGCTCGAAAAGATAGACAAGAAGACTCTAAGGAAAGGAAAAGTGACACTCGGTTCACGAGTGACGATTCGACATAAAGAGACCAGAAGTGAGACAAGTTATCTTTTGGTTAATACGAATGAGGCAGACCCATCAAAAGGAAAACTTTCTGTAGAATCTCCGGTTGGAAAAGCCCTAGTAAGTCGATCTTTGGGGGAAACCGTGGAGGTTTCTACTCCCAGCGGGCAGGCGCTATACAAAATTTCCAAATTAGAGTGAAATTGTTGTTTGGCAACCGCTTACCTAGAGGTACCTTTGTAAATAAGTTTTCCTTTTTACGTAAACCTAATACTCATACAAGGTAAGGGTTGCAGGCCATACTGCAATATACCGACGATGACCCCACGTAGGATACCTTTAAGAAGAAGGACCTTTTTCTTTGAATTTCTTTACGCCTAGCCATGCTATCGGTACTGCCGAACTGGCAAGTAGCAGTTTCAAAGCATCTCCGCCTATAAATGGATAAAGACCACCTTTTAGTGTCTTGTCTAAAACATTGGTTCCAGAAATCGCATCGTAGTAGCTTAATTCTAATCCGGGAATTAAAGTCCCAGATGCTATGAAATACCCTAGCCAGGGGAGGCCGATAACATAGATCGAAAGGTTAGCAATCACCATGGCAATGGGAAGAGTGGAGTGACGGTCCCACCCTCGTTCAGCAAGGAAACCAACCACGTAAGATCCGAGTATAAAACCAACAATGTATCCTCCGCTTGAAAGGTCCCAAACGAATCCTTGTGTGCCACTCCAGGGGAGAATGAAATGGAGCGTCTTATCTCCCATTAAGCTGCCAGGTGGGGCAAAGGCATTAAACACAAACATGCCGAGCAGCATGTATAGAAGCATGCTTGCAGACCCACGCCTTGCCCCCAAAGAAGCACCAGTTAAAAGGACACCCAGGGTTTGTCCAGTGATTGGAACTGTAGTTGTTGGGATGCGTATGGCAATCTGGGCTAAAAGAGTGGTGAATAATGCAAAGCTTAGGATTAAGATAAAGTCACGCAATAGGCCCGTGCCAGGAAAGGCCATATCTGCCAGAACTTTCACCTGTACATTTTGGTTGGGTATTCGTACAACCTGCTCCATCGGTTTACACTCTCCTCAGATATTAACTTTCCGAACGATTATTCGATATAAGCTGACTCTACACAACGGGAAGGAAGCGGTCAACTTATTTCATTTTTAAAAAACGCAAAAGGAAGGAATGCCTTTAGGGTCTAACGGTAAGGCGGTAATGGATCAGTATGAAGCCTGTCTAATATAACCTTTGCATCGTTCACCATGTCCGTTACCACGTCGTTAGCGTGTTTTAGCTCCTTGATAACTCCGGAAACGGCACCCATAAGCAGCTCTCCCCACTCTAAATCTCCTTCTAGGTAGGCTCCGCCTTTTCGTTCAAGACCTCTGTCCTTTGGGTCTATGTAGTCGTCGATAAAAGCCTGTAGCTCTTCCGTGGAGGACCCACCCTCTTCTAGCTCAAGATATTTATCAGTAAATCGATTTTTAAGACTGCGCCCAAGGCCTACTCCCAGACCCTTTCCCCAAGCTACTGTTGCACTATCTCCAGCATCTAGAAGTGCCTGTTTTGCTTTTGGGTGCCAGCGGCTTTCATGTGTCGCAATGAATCTGGTTCCCATGCATACACCTTCTGCTCCGAGGGCAAGCGCTGCTATGAAACCACGAGCATCACCGACGCCACATCCTGAGAGAACAGGGATATTTACTGCATCGACTACTTGAGGTAGGATAGTAAAAAGTGTTGTTTGGCCGTGTCCTGGACTATGGCCTCCTGCTTCAACCCCTGCAATTGCAAAGGCGTCTACCCCTGCTTCCTCAGCTTTAACGGCGTGCCTGACAGTTGAGCCAATACCAATTATCTTGCTGCCAGCTTGGTGCAGTCTGTCACAGAGCTCTTTAGTAGGGCTTCCTAGTGAGCAATATACAACTGGTATCTTTTCGCTTATGGCCAACTCAGTCCAAGCTTCAACCCAAGGTTGCCGAATGAGTAAGTTTATTCCTATTGGCCTATCGGTCAAACTTTTCACTTTCTTTATCTGCTTATACATGCGATCCGACTGGATCTTCGGGTCTTCTGACGGAATATCTATTTCCATATTGTCAGCTAGTATTCCCAGGCCTCCAGCGTTGGAAACTGCCGCCACTAGGTTAGGAGTGACCGGATAATTCATAGGGGATTGAAGAATGGGGTATTTTATACCGAAGAGATTGCATACTCGTGTATTAAACATAGTGTACCAATCCTGACATTAGTTTGAAGGCCTAGCTTAAACGAAGGCCTTCAGCTTCGCAATAAGCATCTATAAGGTCCTGTGGAAATTCACCTCAATAACCTGTTCAGTTTTTGGTGTAACTCTTGCCCAATGGGCGATTTGCCAACCAACTACCCAAGCTACACCTTCCTTTCCGGTTAACAAGGGGATATCTTGACGATATTCCCTTGGAATGTGGGCGTCAATCATGAACTCTTTGAGTTTCTTGGTTCCATCCATACCTAAAGGATGAAACCGGTCACCTAATTTACGGGAACGTACCAGGACTTTCCCCCCCAACGATTCAAAATCCAAATGTGCTCGGTAAGGGCTGTCCCGATATATTTCTATCTGCCTATTGACTATATGCGCAGTCACGTGCCATCTGCCTATCTGTGCTTCTCCCGGTAGTGAAAGAGGTATTGATTCCAGTTCATGAGTTGGCGTTACAGAGGGCTCATAAACCACCAAGAGATCTTCATAGCTAGTCTTGAATTGAATTTCATGACCTAAGGAAAGGGCTCTGCCACTACCTCTATCTTTTTTTGCTAGAGCCATCATGTTTTCAATATGAATTGATGTGAGGCCGGAAGCTCTCCCGCATAAAAACCCCCAAGCTCGTCTCAACAAGTGTGCTTGAAGCGATAGATGCAAGTTAAGAAACGCATCACGGTGAATGCTCAGCCCGTAAGGTTTCGGTGTAACTAGATCTCCCCATTTTTTTGATAATTCTTGATCTATAAAGTTGAGGTCCCTTGATGTCGTCTTGGCAAGCCGGGCAAGTACCTTTTTGATCGACGGGTTGTACTGTGTAAGGTTTGGGATTAACAGATGCCGTATCTTATTACGGGTGTACTCCATTTGGTTATTCGAGGAATCATCTTGAGGGGTAATTCCTTTAGTTTGACAGTAAGCTAAGGTCTGCTGTCTCGTCAGTTTCAGGATGGGCCGGATAAGAGTGAGACCTTTGTGTTCAGGTAGGTTTCCTGTGGGACTGTGTTCAAGCATTCCTCTAAGTCCTTGGAGTCCTGTTCCACGCAGAAGGTGTAGCAAGACTGTTTCGGCTTGATCGTCTTCTGTATGGCCGAGTGCGATTGCGGATGCATTAACTCGGTGTGCTGCTTTGAATAGAAAAGAATAACGTACCTCGCGAGCAGCTTCTTCCAAGGAAAGCTTATATTTATTCCGAAATGCACGCACGTCCGCTACTTCTATAATTATGGGAACGTTAAGGTTTTTGGCAACCTTCTGCACATAGGCTGCGTCTTGATCTGCTGCGGCACCACGCAACCCATGGTTGAGATGGGCGACTTGGATGGAAAGAGGGAATTGCGCGCTTAGTGTATGCAGTAAGTGAAGAAGTGTTACGGAATCAGGGCCACCTGAAACGGCAACTAAAAGAGGTCTTATTTCATTTAAAAGGGATGCTTTTCCCAAAACTCGCGCTACCTCTAGACATAGTTGGTTTTCATCAACAGTCACTTGAGTCATCTTAATCTTGTCCCTTCGGGAGAAGGCTATGAGGTAAATGGCGTAAAATATTGAGATCTTTTAGGAGAAACGAGTTATTACGATATTGAAGGATAGATATTGATGCCAAATCGACCCGGATATCACGGAACCTTCCCAAGGGCAATGACAAAACTTTACAGATAACAGTAGTAATTAGAAGGCTATGTGAGATTATCGCGATAGTTTCTTGGTCTTTATGGGCGGCCACTATGCAGTTTAATGCTTTCCAGGCACGATGCTGTAGTTTGTCAAGAGGTTCAACTCCTGACAAACTGGCCTTTACAGGATTTTTATTCCACTGGGCAATAAATTCTGGGTACTGCTCCTGTCTCTCTGCCGAGTTTAGCCCCTCTAGGGGGCCTATATCAATCTCCTTGAGCTCATTAATTATTTTTACAGGGAGCCCTAAACGTTCTGAAAGAAATTCCGCAGTTTCCCTTGCCCTTGTCAGAGGGCTGCTGTAGAGGGCATTTATGGCCTCCGTGTCGTCAATTGTCTGAGCCACTGACCTCGCTTGAGCAAGTCCGCGTGTTGTGAGCTTTAGGTTGCTTTGTCCCATAAGACGGTTATCTCGGTTACCCTCTGCTTCGGCGTGGCGTAACACGAGTAATCTCATTCACTATCTTCTTTAAATGGAATCGCTACCCGGGTAATCTTGAATTGTTCAATCTTCGCATCAGTCATCGCTGTTACTTCAAAGAGGAAACCTCCGTAATATATAAACTCCCCCTCTATTGGAACACGTCCTAGCCTGAGCAGGAAAAATCCAGCGATTGTCTTATATCCACCCTTCGGAATATTTATCTTTAAGTGCTCATTTGCCTCTTCAATATCCATTCCGCCATCGACTGTGTATATGTTAGCGCTGATTTCCTGGAATTCTTGTTCTTCTTCAATTCCTTCTTCCCCAAATCGTCCTACTATCTCTTCCAGCATTTGTTTAATAGTAGCTAAGCCCGCTATACCCCCAAACTCGTCCACCACCATTACCATTTGATATCCTGAACCACGTAATTGCTGAAAAAGTGGTCCAACCTGCTTTGTTTCTGGGATGAAATAAGGTTGTCTTAGAAGAATCGATATATCGTCTTCAGGACCTAGTTCCTCGGTGGCTATAGAAAACAACACGTCCTTAATCGATATTGTTCCCAGTACGTTCTCGAAATCACCCTCATACATAGGAAAACGCGTGTGAGGATTCTTACCGTAAATTTCCAAAAACGTATTTCGTGTTGTACCTTTTTCGACCCAGATGATCTCAATACGAGGAGTCATTGCTTCCCTAAGCTGACTATCGCCGAAACGAAATACCTGTTCCAGCAATTTTGCTTCAGCAGGATCTACTTCGCCGGCTTCACGGCCAATTTCTATAAGGGCACGGATCTCTTCCTCTGCTACCACAACGGTTCCTGACACACGAAAAACCCTACCCATAGTGGCGGTTAGGTGTTGGAGTAACCAAACGATAGGGTACAGTAGCTTTTCTATAATTTGAAGCGAGGTAACTGCCCCCATAGCAAAAGATGAGGACCTTTTGGTAGCGATCGTTTTAGGTATGGTTTCTGCGAATATCAGCAGAATTATTGTAATTATGACCGTTGATATTATTATGGCATTATTTTCGTTAAGGAAAGACGTAGCTATAGTGCTACCTAGTACTGCTGCAGCTGTGTTAGCCAGATTATTGCCAGTTAGAACTGTGGGAAATAACTTCTCGGGGTGGTTAGCTAGGCGAGCTACCATAGACGCGCGTTTACCGCCATTATTTTGCAAGCGGGCTATCCTGCCACGATCTAGTGAAAGAAAAGCGGCCTCAGAACCGGAAAAGAAGGCTGAAAATAATATTGCCACAAATAATAAGCCAAGTCGTATTAAGTCACCTCCATCCATCGCTTTGTTCCTCCTTAAATCACCAAGACCCACCAGTAGTAGCTAGTGGGTCCTGGCAGAACAATCATCGTAGTAACTGGGGCCATATATGGTGACGCTTGCACTTGACTTATCCAGCTCACCATTTGATGAGTCAGACTATATCACTAGTTTAGGGGGTGTCAAAGAAATTTAGTTTAGTGTAACCTCGGTGTATTGAAGACAAGGTATGTTATGAACGTTCTGGGTATTGAGACATCTTGTGACGAGACAGCCGCAGCTGTAATTAGAAAGGGAACCACAACGTTGTCTAACGTTGTGGCGTCGCAAGTGGAACTTCATGCTCGTTATGGAGGTATAGTTCCTGAAGTTGCTTCTAGGCAACATGTTCTTGCTATCATTCCAGTGATTAACCAAGCGTTAGAACAAGCAGGATTAACCCTTAGCGAGATCGATGGAATTGCGGTTACTAATGGACCTGGTCTTGCAGGAGCCCTACTTGTTGGAGTTAATGTTGCGAAGGCCCTTGCGTTTGCTCTCGATGTGCCGGTTCTTGGAGTTAACCATTTAGAGGGGCATATATATGCAACATGGCTGAGCCACAATAGTCCAGAAGAAAACCCAGGATTCCCTATATTGTGTCTTGTGGCATCTGGTGGGCATACCGACCTTATTCTTATGGAGCAACATGGGCGATATACATTGCTTGGAAGGACACGGGATGATGCTGCAGGCGAGGCTTTCGATAAAGCGGCTCGCATTCTTGGCCTAGGCTATCCGGGAGGTCCTGCGATCCAACAAGCCGCGGTTGGTGTGGATACAAAGGATCGCTTACCGCGTGCATGGATCCGAGGAACATTAGATTTTAGCTTTAGCGGTGTAAAAACAGCATTGCTTCATAGAGCACAACTTCAGGGAATTTATCCAGTAGCGAAAGGTAGCGATCCTCTCGATAAAAACTTACAACTTATAAAGCGTGAGGCCGCAGCCGAATTTCAAGAAGCACTTGTAGATGTGATGGTTGTGAAAACACTTAAAGCAGCCGAGCAGACGCGCTCCAAGGGCATTATATTGGGTGGAGGGGTTGCTGCTAATATACTACTTAGGGAAAAAATCTCTAGAGAATCTTCGGTTCCCGTGCTAATTCCCCCGGTTTCTTTATGTACTGATAACGCGGCTATGATTGCAGCCTGTGCATACTTCCACTTTCTCAAAGGCGAGCGTGATGGCTTGGATATGGATGTGTACCCGTCATTACAATTAGGGTAATCATGGGATTGTTTCTGTTGTATTCTCACTGCCCGAATGCTGGGTTTCAGAGTCTACATTCTCTAAGCCGAACTCTTTTGGTGGGAATATTTCTTCCTGTTCCCCTTCGAGAAACGTGTCTGTATTTATAATTTGACCACCTTTCCTCATTTCTTGAGTATTGGGGCTTAAGATAGACTTATTACCTTTCGGTTTATTTCTAATAGCCTCTGGCGAAAGACCTGATTTTAATTGAAAAATATAACCTCCGAGAATGAAAGCACCCTCGATAGCCTGATCAGTTTTAAGGGGAATACTTATTGCTAACGTAGTGGTATTTATCACAATGTTAGCTGGGTTATCAGGAAAGAGGTATCGGGAGATATTAATAACTCCAAGGGCAAAAATGGCTAAAGCTACCAAGGCAGCGGCTATGATAGGTGCTTGAGAAGAGTATGCTAACCCACCAACAATGAGGCTGGTGAGGGCAAATAGCCCTCCCGTAATCAGAGAACCTAGTTCCTTTGATTCTGTTGTTATCTTGACACTTTCGACATTCTTAATTGGAGCAACCAGATTTTGTGACTTGCTGCCTTCCTTAACAAAGCACATTACGCGTAAGTTCGTAATAAGTAGAGAATTAACTTTTTGGAAATACTGGTTGGATGACTGCTCAAAAGACAATCCTTCTTGAGACTGTAGGTTCAAGATAGATTCCTCGCCCTCTAACAGAACAAAATGCCTCAACCCTGAATGATTTGATGAATAATCATAATCCATAAGTAACCTCCGTCAGGCTCGTTTCTTTAATACCTGTTTTACATGTTAACAAACGTAAAAAAGAAGTAAAAACTATCTCCAAGGCATAAATATCATATAAGCCGCTTTTTATTTCTGTTCTATTAGATAAAAACTAAACCTTCTTTACTGCCATTACGTGAGTTGTAGGATTCTGGTTAATGGAGCCCATAAAGTTTGATCTGGGGAGAATTGACTTAGGCTAATCCTAGGAGACAACATCAAAAGGACAGGGATATGCCCAGCTTAAGCATAAAAAGTCGTCCATCTAAAGGGAGGGTTCATGTAATATTGCCTATTGGTAAGGTGGAAAAAGCAAAGCAGTATTCCGGCGAGCGTGAACGTGTTCAAATTATGGACTTTACCGCGTTGTTTCGAGGTGAACAAAGTAGCCATTAGGTAATATTCCATAGTAATTCTTGGCGCTGTTCCTGAGAGAATAATTAATCCTCGTATCTTTGGAATATAACGGAGACATTTTGGCCGCCGAACCCGAATCCGTTCGACATTGCAACTCTGACCTGTTGGTTTCTCAGTTTATTCGGAACATAATCTAAGTCACATTCGGGATCAGGACATTCTAAGTTTATAGTTGGATGGATACTATTGCTTAAGATGCTTTTAACGCACACAACCCCCTCCATTCCCCCTGCACCTCCTAGAGCGTGTCCGATCATTGACTTAGTGGAACTTATAGCCACTTTATAGGAATGATTACCAAAGACCCTCTTGATTGCAATGGTTTCTGAAAGGTCGTTTAGGGGCGTTGATGTTCCATGGGCGTTGATATAATCCACATTATTAGGTTGTAAACCAGCATCCTCTATGGCCCAATGCATAGCAAGTGCTGCTCCGTAACCGTCGTTATCTGGTTGAACAGGGTGAAAAGCATCAGAAGATGCACCGAAACCTGAGACCTCGGCCAAGATCTGCGCCCCTCGCCTTTTAGCATGACCTAGATTCTCCAGGATTAATATTCCTGCTCCTTCACCTGGGACAAACCCGTCTCTTTTGGCATCGAAAGGTCTACTTGCAGTTTGCGGGTTTTCATTTCTAGTGCTCAATGCTCTCATTACAGCAAATCCACCTAAGCCTAACTGGCTAATCCCAGCCTCTGTTCCCCCTGTAATCATCACGTCTGCTGCGCCGCGTCGAATCACCTCTGTAGCTTCACCGATGGACTGAGTTGATGCTGCACACGCTGTTGTGACTGTCGAATTATAACCCCTTGCTCCGATTATACGGCTTACCGCAGCAGATGCCATGTTAGGAAGGATTGTTGGGAAGAAAAAAGGTGAGAGCCTCATTCCTCCTTTCTTAATCAAGGTTCGCATTGCTTCGTCAATTTCTGGGAATCCTCCACTTCCATTGCCTAAAATCACTCCTACTCGATCACGGTTTATATTCTCGATCTTTAGGCGTGCTTGCTCAATGGCCATTAGGGAAGATGCAACCGCGAGTTGAGTAAACCGAGCCATGCGCCGCGATTCCTTTGCGGGCAGAAATAGCTTTGGGTCGAATCCTTTGAGTTCACCTGCTATTCGAGAGGGATAATCCGTGGGGTCGCAAAGGGTCATAGGGCCAATTCCCGAACGTCCTTCAAGCAAGGCATTCCAAAATGTTTCTACTGAGAGACCTAGGGGAGTTACTGCGCCTAGCCCTGTTACTACAACTCGTTGTGATTCATTCCTACGTAACATGACCCATCTACTATATATGTTATTGAGAGATCTGTAACTCTCTGGGCAGGAGATTAGGGTAGATTTCTGGGTTTATATGGAGCAGTGATTCACGTGCTTCGGCTCCCACAAAGAGAGATCCAGTAACTATTATCAGGTCCCTTTCCTCTGCTATTCCTTGAGCAATAGAAAGAGCTTTAGCAGTGCTGGCTTCAACGTAAGTCTTAACCCCGAGCTCTCTGAATTTGATTCCCACGGATGATGCAGAAGCAGATCGGGGATGTCGTGACTTGGTAGCGATAACCACTGAGAGGCTAGGTGCTAATTCTTTGACGATTCCTTTTAAGCTTTTATCTTGGAGTATTCCAACAATTCCAATCAGTCGGCTAAAGCTAAAATAATCATGTAGGGAATTGATCAGCCTTAATGCTGAATGTGGGTTATGTGCTCCATCTATAACAACTAATGGTTGTTGCCCCAACACCTCAAGGCGGGCTGGCCACCGTACATTACGAAAACCCTGCTCGGTCGCTTTATGAGAGACTGTGATCCCATGCTCTTTTAAAAGCTGAAGGGCGACAAAGCTTGTTACCGCATTCTCGATTTGATGACGTCCCAGCAGAGGTGTCCAAAACTCGAAATTGCCCCATGGCGAGGAAACCCAGAAAGATTGACCATAGATGTCAGAAATGATTTTCCCCCATGAACATTCCTTGTCTACCGATAGCATAGGTGCATCCTTTTCTCGACAGAACTTTCTTATTACTTGAATAGCTTCAATGCTTTGAGGTCCGACAACAACTGGAGCACCTGTTTTTATTATGCCTGCTTTCTCCTTGGCAATTTTTTCTATTGTATTACCTAGGACACGAGTATGATCCAGGCTAATAGGAGTTATAACTGAGACTGACGGCTCGACCAAATTAGTTGAGTCAATACGTCCACCCATTCCTACTTCCACGACATTTATGTCGGTATTTTTTGATCTAAAATATTCAAATGCCATAGCTGTTAAAAGTTCAAAAGTTGTCACTTCATCACATTCACCGTTTTGGCCTATTTTTTCCACAAGGGGCCAAATTTTGCTGAAAACAGCAACGAATTCATCTTCGGTGATTGGCTGGTTGATTCGTTGTATCCGTTCTCTGAAAGAGTGGAGGTGTGGAGATGTAAATAGGCCGGGGTGATAGCCATCTGCACTTAGGGCGGATGAGATAAGAGCTGCCACACTTCCTTTTCCCTTTGTACCGGCTATATGAACTGTAGGGAGTCCTAGGTGTGGATTGCCCAGTAGATGAAGCAGGTGCTCCATACGGTTAAGGTTGTAACGACGGCGATGAGGGAACTTGCCGGAAACCCGCTCAAGATCGGTAAGTCCGAGTAGTCCAGTAAGAGCTTCTTTGTAATCCAAGCGACTCCATTCAAACTGCACGTATAGACTTAAGAGAGCGTAGCAAAGGGCCTATTGAGTGTCAATGAGCCCATATTAGCAAGATCCTTAAGAAATCATTATCTTTCTTTCTTGGCAATTCCCTTGTAGCGCGGTCTACAATGGTGTAAGGGCTATTAATGTTCACCCATCTTCATGCACATACTGAGTATAGTCTTCTTGATGGACTAAGTCGCATTGGACCCATGGTTCAAAAGACCAAGGATCTTGGTATGGATAGCTTAGCTATTACCGACCATGGCTCCTTGTATGGAGCCATTGAGTTCTATAGTGAATGTCAAGAAGCTGGAATCAAGCCAATAATAGGGTGTGAGGTTTATCTTGCTCAGAATAGCCGTCACTCAAAGACGGTTGCGGACAGAAGCCCTTCGCATCTCACACTCCTTTCTGTTAATAACACCGGGTACAAAAACCTTATTCAGTTGGTTACGAAGGGGCACTTAGAAGGGTTCTACTACAAACCCCGCATTGATCACGAATTACTAGAGATATACCGTGAAGGCATTGTTGCGTTATCAGGGTGTCCATCAGGTGAGATACCAAAGCTTCTTTTGCAAGGTCATGAACTTGAGGCGAAAAAACAAGCATTTTGGTACAAAGAGGTGTTTAGAGATTTCTATCTCGAGATCCAGCATCACGAACATGTCCCTCATCTAGATTGGCTGAATAAGTCGCTAGTCGCCATGGGCAAAGATCTTGATATTCCACTGGTTCTAACCAATGATTCCCATTATGTGGATCGTCGGGATGCTTCCATACAGGATCTTCTTATTTGTGTTCACACTAATACCAATATTCAGGATGAAAAGAGACTACGTATGGAGGATGACTCCTACTACATACGTTCCCCTGAGGAAATGGCTGCTCTCTTCCCTGAACTGGATGAGGCTTATCGGAACACCTCTCTAATATCTGAGATGTGTGATTTAAAGATGGACTTTGGTCACACCCGTATCCCTCAATATGCACCTCTTGGTAATGAAACACCAGAAGGTTATCTTGAAAAGCTATGCCTTGAAGGCTTACGCACGAGACGTCCTAATGCGCAAAATCACTATACCGAACGCTTAAAATATGAGTTGGAAGTTATTCGCCAGACACAGTTTGCTAATTACTTTCTCGTGGTCTGGGACATTGCGCTATTTGCTCGTAGTCAGGGTATTCTCTTTGGAGTACGCGGTAGTGCTGCGGGTAGTCTTGCACTTTATTGCTTGGGTGTAACCGACATCGATCCCCTGGAATACAGGTTGGTTTTCGAGCGGTTCTTGAATCTAGAGCGCAAAGAAATGCCTGATATAGATATGGATTTCCAAGACGACCGGAGAGATGAGGTCATACGGTACGTTAGTAAGAAGTATGGAGCAAACCATGTTGCCCAAATAATTACCTTTGGGACGATGGGGCCAAAGGCAGCGTTGCGTGATACAGGTCGTGCTCTGGCTATGCCATACGCGGACGTTGATCGTATCGCTCGTTTGGTACCTCTTCGAACACGTAGTCTTGAGGAAGCCAAAGAAAACGTTCCGGAAATTCGAGAAATGTATGAACTAGATACATCTCTTCGTAATTTAATTGATAAGGCACAACGCCTTGAGGGCGTGGTGCGACATGCGAGCACTCATGCTGCAGGGGTGGTTATCTCACGGGAACCTTTAAGCGAGTACGTGCCTTTGCAAAGGCCAGTGCGAGGGGGAGATGAGGCAATAGCCATGACTCAATACCCCATGGCACCCATTGCCAAACTTGGCTTACTTAAGATGGACTTACTAGGGTTAGTTAACCTTTCCATACTTAGTAAAGCTATTGAAATCATTGTGGAACAAGGTGGTCCACGAATAGATCTTCATAAAATACCCTTAGACGACGAGAAGACATTCGGAATTCTTTCAATTGGAGAAACTACAGGTGTGTTCCAGCTTGAGGGTTCTGGTATGCGGAAACACATAAAGGAACTGAAACCAACGTCACTTCGTGATATAGCCGCTATGATTGCTCTTTATAGACCCGGCCCTATGGATCACATAGGGACTTTTATAAGTGCCAAACATGGCAAAACAACAGTGCGGTATCTTGACCCTATTCTTAAAGATATTCTTGATGAAACTTATGGTGTTATTGTTTATCAAGACCAAGTATTGGAAATCGTGCGCGCGATGGCTGGATACAGCTTGGGCCAGGCTGACATCGTCAGAAAAGCCATGGGGAAAAAGATAGCTTCGGTTATGGCTCAGGAGCGCGAGCGGTTTTTGAAGGGTGCCGAGTCAAATGGATTTAGTAACCAGTTAGCGACTCAGGTATTTGCTCTAATTGAGCCCTTTGCGGGTTATGCATTTAACAAAGCTCATAGTGTGAGCTACGCCGTCATTGCTTATTGGACAGCTTATTTCAAGGCTAACTATTCGGTGGAATATCTTACTGCCTTACTTAGCTCGCATATTGGCGTAAATGAACGGATAGCCGTAGCAGTTCGCGAATGCCTGCACATGAATATCGCCGTTTTGCCCCCGAATATTAATCGCAGCAACGTTGGGTTTACTATCGAGAGAGGCGACGATGGTGCGCAATCGATTCGTTTTGGCCTTAAGGCCATTAAGAATGTTGGAGAAGGAGCAGTAAATGCTTTAATTAAGTCTAGAGATAAACATAAGAACTTCAATTCCTTAGAGGAACTTTGTCGTAATGCTGACCTTAGTGGATTTAATAGACGTGCTTTGGAAAGCGTAATAAAAGTTGGTGCTCTTGATGAATTAGGTGATCGGGGTTCGCTGTTGGCTAGTGTGCCTAGAATTCTTTCTTTGGCTCAGGAAGAGAGCCGGCTACAGTATTCCGGGCAAACTGCCATGTTTGAACTTATGGGTGATGGGCTGAAAGAGCCACTTCCCAAAATCGAATTATTAATCGGCGAAAAAGTCGCCGGTCGGGAAAAAATGGCTTGGGAACGTGAATTGTTGGGGGTGTCTCTATCGACTAGCCCAATTACTGCCAAAATATTAGGTCTAGATGCCAACGCGATTATTGATCCAGAAGAGCTGAATTTGCATATTGAAAAGAAAGTGGACCTGGTTGGTGAAGTTTCTCAAGTGGTTACAAGAACTCGCAAGGATGGTAAACCATTCGGAGTAATCACCTTAGAGCTCCTTGGCGGAGGAGTAGAAGTGCTGGCTTGGCCTAATATCTATGAACGAGATAGGAATATTTGGCAAGAAGGAAACTTTCTTTTGATTCGCGGTAAAGTCAAAATGCGAGATAATAAACCTAGTGTTTATGTTGACCAAGCAAGTATATATAACCTACCTGTAGACTCACAAGATAATGGGGATGATGAGACTGACACTTCTACGGGGTTATTGTTAGAACGTGCTTCTGTATCCTTGAAGCCTAGTCCTTTCCTTGACACGAGCGAACCTTCTGTAAAGAGTAAGGCAGATGCCATAAATTCTCTGAAGCCACATGAAGACACAAATAGTGATAGGTTGCGGAACACTGTTGTCGTCAAATTAACCGACACGGGAGATGCTTCTGAGGATGCCTTTGTATTAAAGTCGGCCCTCCAATTACTTCTAGAGTACCCGGGCCCAGATCGGGTTTTGGTCGAAATTGACAACGAAGGAAGAAAAGTGCGCCTAGAGATGCCTCTCATTAAGACCAGGTTTTGTCAAGAAATGGAAGCCCGTATGGCCGATATAATTGGCTTGGGCAAAGTGTCGCTCCTATCGTCGAATTGAAAGAAAATAGAGACGGTATTAAGAAACTTAATTTGCATACTAAAGTGGCTCCCGATTAATTTCCCTGTCAAACCTGGTGCGTTTTGTTATATATTTTACCTGAGATGCGGTATGAGTATTTGACGCGGCCAGCACATAGATTAGTATTAGATTGGGCTTGACAGTAAGTCCAGAGGAGCCTATGATCACCCCTAATATAGACGATTATTTATACGAGCGTACTCACTCAGCTTGTTGTTGTGTTGATACTGCTCTTTGCTCGAAAGGAGCGTAGCGTGATGCGCCTGCACAAGAATCAAAAGATTCGCCTTCTGGTATTGGTTTCAGTAATGACTCTCGTGTTCGCTGCTTGCGCTGGTGCAGGTACTGAAGGTACACAAGGGCCAAAAGGAGACGTAGGGGCTCCCGGAGGACCAGGAGTGTCAGGTAGCGTAGGGGCCGCTGGAGTAACTGGTGAATCTGGTGCCTCAGGAGGAGTTGGCGCCAGTGGAGCCGCAGGTGCTAAAGGTACTTCAGGTGGAATCACTGATGCATCTATCGTAGTTTCGTCTAGTTCTTCGAACTTTACTGTAACTGGTAGTGGGTTTACGCCACGTGCATCATTTAGTGTTGATATTTTAGATTCAGGTTTAAGTTCTGCTGCTGGAAGTGGCATAGTTAATAATGATGGTGCCATAAAAGGTTCTTGGAGCACAATGTTGAAGTCTAGTGGTATATATACGGTTACTGTTACGGATGAGAATGGGGTAGCTGCAACCGCCCCTCTGATCATCGAATAACAACACCGAGCTTATATAAACTCAGTGGTCCAAAACAGGGTTGTACGTAGTCTTAAATCTGCGTGTGCGTTTAGTTCTTGGTGTAGTCGTTCTTTCCCATATAACTAATCTTGACACTCTAGTTAGCTCGTGCTACAGTTTTGGCTGTTCTAGTATAGGAATTGTGCGCTGAGAAAGGGAGTAGTAGAGAGGCTGAATTTTCGATAAGGCCCTCGAACTCGCCCTAGAGCGTCTGACCTGAACAATGTAGTAGGGTTAGCGGTAGTGCCCCGATATAGCACGAGAGAGCTCTAGGAAATCTAGGGAATTAGGGTGGTACCGCGGGAAAGATATGTCCCGTCCCTTTTGGGGCGGGCCTTTTTGATTTTTAGAGGGGGCAAGTTTTGGAAGGCATAAGTCTATGAAGCTTACAGGTGCTCAAATGGTTTGTGAAAGCCTTATTAAAGAAGGTGTGGATGTCGTATTTGGTATTCCTGGTGGGGCTATATTACCCCTTTATCAAACTATGCCCGAATACCCACAAATACGCCACATATTGACTCGTCACGAACAAGGTGCGGCTCATGCGGCCGATGGTTATTACAGAGCTACTGGGCGTGTAGGCGTGGTAATGGCTACTTCAGGGCCAGGAGCTACGAATTTGACTACTGGCTTGGCGACGGCTTTTATGGATTCTAGCGCTTTCGTTGCTATTACAGGGCAAGTTTCACGGGCCTCTATTGGTAAAGATGCCTTTCAAGAGACAGATACTACTGGCGTCACGTTGACAATAACTAAACATAATTACCTTGTTATGAGCGCCAAAGAGATTCCAGAGGCGATACATCAGGCTTTTTACATAGCGGCCAGTGGCCGCCCAGGACCAGTGTTGATTGATATTCCAAAGGATGTTCTTACCGAAGTGGCTGATTTCGAGTACCCAGAAAAAATTAATCTGTTGGGCTATAGCCCAACAGTAGAAGGACACCCTTCTCAAATAAAGAAAGCTGCGAAACTTATACACGATGCCAAGCGACCAGTAATTATGGCGGGGCATGGAGTTCGCCTTTCTGGAGCTTATGCAGAACTTAAGGAATTGGCCGAAAAAGCTCAGATTCCTGTTGTTACTACGCTATTGGGGATAAGCTGTTTTCCAGAAACACACGTTCTCAGCGTTGGTATGCCTGGTATGCACGGGGTAGCTTATGCAAGTATTGCTATAGATCGATCAGATCTACTTATTAGTTTAGGTGCACGTTTCGATGACCGGGTTACTGGGAGAATTAGTGACTTTGCCCCACGTGCAAAGATTATTCATATAGATATTGATCCTGCGGTTATTGGACAGAACATAAAAACAGATGTACCTATAGTCGGAGATTTAAAAAGGGTACTTTGTGAACTTAATCGGATTATTGAATCCGAGAATCGCTCAGAATGGCTAGATGAAATTGAGCAACTTCGGAGAGAGCATCCTTCTTTAAAAATCCGCCAATCGAAAAAGTTGTTACAGCAGGAAGTGATTAGGCAACTGTCACAGGAGACCAAAGGAAATGCCATCATCGTAACAGGTGTAGGGCAACATCAGATGTGGGCAGCTCAACACTACATGTTCACTGAGTTAAATAGTTTTATTACCTCTGGTGGTCTTGGAACTATGGGCTTTGAGGTTCCTGCAGCTATGGGTGCTCAAGTTGGTAGGCCAGATAAGATAGTTTGGTCAATTGCAGGAGATGGTGGTTTCCAGATGACTATGTCAGAACTGGCCACATTAGCAGAAAATAAGATTCCTGTGAAATTTGCCCTGATGAACAATCATTTCTTAGGAATGGTTCGTCAATGGCAACATCTATTCTATAAAGATACTTTTTATGCTACTGAGTATAGTGGCAATCCGGATTTCGTAAAGTTGGCTGAAGCCTTTGGCATTTTGGGGATCCGAGTGACAGACAAGACTCAAGTATCTTCGGCTATCCATGAGGCGATGTCACACGATGGTCCCGTATTGATAGACTTTATTGTAGACGAAGAAGAGAATGTTTATCCGTTTATTCCTCCAGGAGAAAGCGTAAACGAGCTTATAGAGTTTCCAGACGATGAAGGAGAGCTTCCCGTGGGTGAGACTAAAGAACGCCCTGTACCTGAGGGTGATTTCTAAAAATTAAATCAAGGAAAAAACATTGGCTATAGAGCATACACTTGTTGCACTGGTAGAAGATAATCCCGGCGTTTTAAATCGGGTATCGAGTATGTTTAGGAGAAGGGGTTTTAACATTTCCAGTCTTGCTGTTGGTCGTAGCGAACAGGAAAAGCTTTCTCGTATGACATTCGTAGTTGAAGGCGATGACTATACGGTAGAGCAAGTTACTAAACAATTATACAAACTGATTGAAGTTGTACGTGTTTCGGATCTTTCAAAAGTGGAAAGTATTGCTCGAGAAATGGCCTTGGTCAAAATTCAAACCACTGTGCAGACACGCAGCGAAATAGCCCAAATAGCTGATATTTTCCGGGCTAGCATAATCGATGTTTCTTTAGACTCATTGATTGTTGAAGTTACGGGAGATGAAAATAAAATTGACTCTCTAATTGAAATGCTAAATCCGTATGGCTTGCGAGAGGTGATGCGTACTGGGCGTGTAGCAATGCCTCGAGGGTTGTCACCTAAAACACAGGGCAAAACTCAAAGGCGGGTTGCTGGAACACTAACTAAAGAGGAATAATCCGTAAAGGGGACTTTGAATGGCGACAATTTATTATGATAGTGATGCAGATAGTTCTTTGTTGAACGGTAAGACCATCGGTATTATCGGATACGGTAGTCAGGGCCATGCTCATGCCCTCAACCTCAAGGATAATGGCCATAATGTGATAATTGGCTTATATAAAGGCAGTAGAAGCAGGATAAAGGCTGAGTCCGCTGGCCTTATTGTTGATACCAATGAAAATGTGGCCAAGGAGTCAGATGTCATTGTTATGTTGTTACCCGATACTTCCCAGGCCGAGGTTTACGAGAAGGAGATTGTTTCGAATCTTTCCTCTGGTAAAAGCCTTGTATTCGCACATGGCTTTACAATCCATTACAAAACTATAGTGCCACCAGATAACGTGGATGTTTGGATGATAGCACCCAAGGCCCCTGGTCACAGGATGCGCGAAGTTTTCGTGAATGGTCAGGGGGTACCAGCACTTTTGGCGGTTCATCAGGATGCCACAGGTGCTGCTAAAAATATGGCTTTGGCCTATGCACAGGGAGTTGGGTCAACTCGTGCAGGCATCCTAGAAACCACTTTTAAGGAAGAGACAGAGACTGATTTATTTGGGGAACAGGCTGTTTTGTGTGGTGGCGTAACTTCCCTGATAAAAGTAGCCTTTGAGACTATGGTTGAGGCGGGCTATCAGCCTGAATCGGCGTACTTTGAGGTCATGCACGAATTAAAACTAATTGTGGACTTACTCTATGAAGGCGGGATGGAGTATATGCGTTATTCCGTTAGCGATACAGCTGAGTATGGTGACTATTCTCGTGGCCCTGTAGTTATTGATGACCATGTTAAGGCAAATATGCGTCGGGTTCTCGATGCAATTCAAGATGGGTCCTTTGCCAGGGAATGGATAGCTGAGAATGACGAGGGAAGGCCAAGGTTTAACCGTCTTCGCCAAGAGAATGCTGGCCATCAGGTTGAAAAGGTGGGTAAGGAGCTCAGGGGACTAATGCCTTGGCTTAAAAGTACAACTTAGTATGTTAAATAGATAGATTGACGCAGGAACTTATGTGTAGAATAGAGGCTTTTAACATAGTACGCTCGTTCAACCTGGTCCTGGCAGGGCTGGGTTGGATGCACTACGTTTTTCTGTGGTCACGAGCCCCCAGCTTACCAGCGTGGAGCAATTCTTCTTAGAACACCTAGGCCTTGTCACAATTCCAGCTAGGAGTTTTCGTAATGAAGCAAGAGACAGTTTCTATATTTGATACAACACTTCGTGATGGTGAACAATCCGCAGGCATTGGGCTTACCACACCTGAGAAATTAGAGGTGGCTAAGCAGTTGGATCGGCTTGGAGTAGACATCATTGAGGCAGGCTTTGCCGCAAGCTCACCAGGTGACTTTGAATCCGTGCAAACCATCGTTCGGGAAGTTAGAAGACCAGTGATCGCATCACTAGCTCGCTGTGTTTCAAATGACATAGAGCGTGCTTGGGAGGCAATTAAAGATGCCGAACATCCACGTATACATGTATTCATATCTAGTTCAGATGTACAGATCATGCATCAACTTAGGAGTAATCCAGAGGAAGTACTTGAAACAGCGATAGCGTCGATTGAATTGGCAAAGAGTTATTGTGAAGATGTCGAATTTTCCCCAATGGATGCTAGTAGGACTGACATGGATTATTTGTATCAACTTGTGGAGGCCGCTATAGGTGCGGGTGCAACAACGATTAATATACCTGATACAGTTGGTTATGCAATGCCGTGGGAATTTCGGGACCGCATAGAGAATATTAAACGGAACGTTTCGAATATCGATAAGGCAGTTTTGAGTGTCCATTGTCATAACGACCTTGGTCAGGCTGTTGGTAATAGTCTTGCCGCTGTTTTTGCAGGAGCTCGGCAAGTAGAAGGATGTATTAACGGCTTGGGTGAACGAGCGGGAAATGCCGCACTCGAAGAAATAATCATGGCTATTGAGACTAGAAAAGACCTGTATGGAGTGGGTACTAACATAAACACGCGGCAAATTTACCGCACTAGCCGATTAGTTAGTGATATAACGGGTTTTCCAGTTCAACCGAATAAGGCAATCGTTGGAGCTAATGCTTTTCGACATGCTTCAGGAATTCACCAAGATGGGTTATTAAAGGCAAGGGCGACATTTGAAATCATGGATCCTGAATCAATAGGATGGCCTAGTTCTGGGTTTGTTTTAGGAAAGCTGAGTGGCAGAGCAGGGTTACGTTCTAGACTGGAAGACCTTGGTTATAAACTCCAGAAAGAGGAGCTAGATAAAGCATTTGAATCCTTCAAAGCATTAGCAGATAGGAAACGGGAAGTTACGGATGCTGACCTTGTGACATTGCTCTCTAGTCATCGCAGAACACAGGATCTGCCTATTATGTATAAACTTGATCGTGTACAGGTATCGAGTGGTAATCATGAGATACCAACCGCCACGGTTACCCTAATCAACCCCGAAGGTAAAAGTGTGACTGATGCTGCTACGGGGACAGGTCCAGTAGATGCAGTCTATCAGGCGATTAATAGGATTGTGCAGGTTCCAAATAAACTGACAGAATTTCGTGTAGATTCAGTTACAGAGGGCATAGATGCCATTGGAGATGTGACCATCCGAATCGAGAGAGAAGGACAGACTTTTGTGGGTAGAGGAGCTGATACTGATATTATGGTGGCCAGCGCGCAGGCATATATGAATGCCCTAAATCGTCTTTTGGCGATGAGTAGCGATACGAACAATGTCAAACTAGCTATTCCGCATTAGCCACATACTGCCGCTATTTTATGGAAAAGACATATGGTCTGAGGGAGATAAAGCATGTTGCCAAAAACGATGTTTGAAAAGATTTGGGCAAACCATATAGTTCATGAAGAACACGGTCAGCCAGCTATTCTGTATGTCGATTTACACTTAGTTCACGAGGTCACCTCACCACAAGCTTTTGAGGGACTCCGGATTAATGGAAGAAAAGTACGTCGTCCTGATTTGACCGTGGCAACGGTCGATCACAACCTTCCGACTACTGACCGTACTCTGCCGATTTTGGACGAGACTTCTAAAAAACAGGTAGATGCTCTATACAAGAACACAAAAGAGTTTGGCATAACTTTGTATGATGCGCTAAGTCCGGGGCAGGGCATTGTCCATATCATTGGCCCTGAACAAGGATATACTCAACCGGGTAAATTGATTGTTTGTGGAGACAGCCATACGGCTACCCATGGGGCATTTGGAGCATTTGCTTTAGGAATTGGAACGACTCAAGTAGAGCAGGTACTGGCAACACAGTGTCTTATACAGGCTAAGCCTAGATCGATGGAGATACGCGTAAATGGATCTTTGCCTAAATGTGTTACGGCCAAGGATATGATCTTGGGAATCATTGCGCATATTGGCGTGGATGGTGGCGTAGGTTACGTTATAGAATATACTGGTGAAGCAGTTCGTTCTCTATCGATGGAAGGGCGTATGACTGTATGCAACATGTCGATAGAAGCAGGAGCTAGGGCAGGTATGGTTGCGCCTGATGATGTGACTTTTGAGTATATGCGTGGTCGTCAAAATGTTCCTCAGGGAGCTGGATTTGATGTGGCAATAGAACATTGGAGGTCACTTGTTACTGATATTGGGGCAAAATACGATAAAGTGGTAGAAATCGATGCGAGTAATCTTTCTCCATTTGTTACGTGGGGCACTAACCCAGGTATGGTAGTTCCGGTGACCAGTCGAGTTCCCGATCCTAAAACATTCAAGACATCAGCAGAACGCGGATCAGCAGAACGGGCACTTAAATACATGTCACTAGAAGCGGGCACTCCTATTCAAGAAATAATTATAGATCGAGTATTTATAGGATCTTGTACGAACTCTCGTATCGAGGACTTAAGGGCTGCTTCTGAAGTAATTAAAGGCCGTAAAGTCCACGATAATGTCGGGGCAATGGTTGTTCCGGGTTCAGCAGCCATAAAAAACCAAGCAGAGGTGGAGGGTTTAGATAGGATTTTCTTGGATGCTGGATTTGAATGGCGTGAAGCTGGCTGTTCAATGTGCTTAGGCATGAACCCTGATATATTAGACCCGGGACAAAGATGCGCTTCGACCTCTAACCGAAATTTCGAGGGTAGACAGGGGCCTGGCGGACGTACTCATTTAGTTAGTCCTGCTATGGCAGCAGCGGCAGCAATAGCAGGACATTTTGTAGATATAAGGGAGTGGGAATAAACCATGCAGCCATTTACGAACCATACAGGAGTGGTGCTACCTCTAGATCGCCCTAATGTCGATACTGATCAGATTATTCCTGCAGTATATTTAAAACGTATTGAAAAAACTGGTTTTGGTCCGTTTCTGTTCGCAGCGTGGCGCTTTCTTCCTGATGGATCTCCTAACCCAGATTTTATTCTGAACAAACCAGAGTATAAAAACTCAGAAATTCTCATTGCGGGCCCGAACTTTGGCTCCGGATCTTCCCGAGAGCATGCACCTTGGGCATTAATAGGTTATGGATTCCGTGCCATTATAGCATCAAGTTTCGCTGATATTTTCCAAAAAAACTGTGTTGATAACGGGCTTGTTCCTGTACATATTTCTCAAGAACAAGTGGACCATATTACTGCTAAGGCAAAATTAGAACCAGGCTATAAGCTAACCGTTGATTTGTATACGTGTCTTCTAAGCGACGGAAATGAACTTAGCATCCCTTTCGTTGTGCATACGACTCCCGATACTCACGAATTTCGTCGTGATTGTCTTCTTAATGGTCTAGACGATATTGCCATTACCCTTAAACATGAAGATAAAATTACTGCATACGAAAAATCCTTGGGCGGTTAGGACAATTAATAAAGAATAGTTATGCATTACAACGTCGTTCTTTTGCCGGGGGATGGGATTGGCCCAGAAGTTTTAGCTGAGGGAGTAAAGGTAATGGAAAATGTGGGCAAGCTATTTGAGCACACATTCTCTCTCAAACCTGACCTTATAGGAGGTATTTCCATAGATACCTACGGGGTGCCTCTACGCCAAGAAACTCTGCAGCTTTGCAAAGGTGCAGATGCTGTCTTGTTTGGGTCTGTAGGAGGACCAAAATGGGATGACCTAAGTCTTGCCGTTAGGCCAGAAGATGGCTTATTAGCTCTTCGTAAGGGGTTACGGCTATTTGCAAATATAAGACCAATGAAAGTGAACCCGGTTTTGATTGGGTCAAGCCCAATCAAAACAGATGTGATTCAGGGAGTTGACTTGGTGGTTGTTAGGGAACTTACGGGAGGGCTTTATTTTGGAAAACCCAAGAAACGTTGGGTTACTCAAACTGGGAGGCGCGGAGTAGACACCTTGCAATATACCGAATTGGAGATAGATCGTATTCTTCGTGTGGGATTTGAGTTAGCTAGCAGACGTAAGAAGCACCTTGTCTCAGTGGATAAGGCAAATGTACTTGAAAGCTCGAGGCTTTGGCGTGAAATAGCAATAGAGTTAGCCCCGCAATATCCAGATGTCACACTCGAGCACATGTTAGTTGATACTTGCGCAATGCAGCTAATTATCAATCCTAGACGCTTTGACGTTATAGTTACGGAGAATACATTTGGAGACATATTAACCGATGAGGCTGCAGCGATCGCTGGGTCAATGGGTATGCTTCCTTCCGCAAGTCTAGCATCTGTACCCTCTTTCACAGAAAGAGAAAGGTATACTCAGGGTATGTACGAGCCTATTCATGGGTCAGCACCTGATATTGCTGGACAAGGAAAGGCTAACCCACTAGCTATGATTCTTTCTGTGGCTTTGATGTTTAGATATTCTTTTGGTTTAGACCAAGAGGCTGAAGCGGTAGAGAAGGCAGTTGAAAGCGCTTTGGCAGAAGGATATCGAACACCGGATATTGGAGTAGCCGGTAGTAACATTGTGAGCACAGCTAAAATGGGTGAAGTTGTCGCAGCTAGGATCATATAAGCTTAGATGAAACAAGAAAAACCACTGATCATAAGGTATAAGATTTTACAGTGTAAATATCTTTAGATAATCTGAAGACTTTCCTCGTTTATGACGCCATCTATAATTCGAAAAGCTCGGATTTTAGGATTTTTCTTATCCAGAAGCGATATTAGGACATAGTAGGTTTTAGGCCAGATAGATTTTCCATCGGGCCAAGTTGCCATTTTTACGTCTGTGGAAGACGGGTAGGCTTCTGAATGGGTGTGTGAATGGTAGATCGCTAATAGGTCCCATCCATTCGTGTCTATTTCTCGGTTAATGTGAAGGAGATCGTTCGGGTTCATACTAAATTTGTAGGGGCTATCCGCTATATTTTCCATATGATATAGGTTCACTGCGTAACCCTGAACACCTGCTATGAGCCCGCACGCTTCTTTCGGATCTTCTTTAAGAACGTGCGCAATAATATCTTCAATATATTGCTTTTTGAGTTGTATCATCATTCTCTGTCTTGTTTAGCGCAAGGCGTAGATAGTTCCGGGATGAGCATCAATAACCGTTCCAATGATAGTGGATTCTGTTACCCCATGTAGCATAAGAGTGGCCATAAGACGTGTAGCTTTATCCGGTGAAACAGATATGAGTAACCCACCCGAAGTTTGCGCATCACTTAACACTTTTTTATCTTCCTCGGACAAAGATGGGTCCCAGTGAACATGGGGCATTAATGACTCCATGTTATTTAATGTTCCGTCTGGGGCTATTCCTTTTCGAGCAAGATCTAAAACACCCGGCAAAACTCGGATTTTCGACATGTGTATCTCCGCTCCTGCCCCACTTGAGAGAACCATGTTGCGCAAATGGCCAAGTAAACCAAAACCAGTTACGTCCGTGCAGGCGTGAACACCTATCTCCAACATAGCGGTACTAGCTTCATTGTTCAGAACTTTCATCTGAGTGATTGCAGTTTCTAATATTTGGCTATCAACCCTACCCTGTTTTGCCGCAGTAGTAATAATACCTGTACCTATCGGCTTCGTCAGAATCAGGTTATCTCCCCTTCTAGCATTGGCATTAGTTACTTGATTCCCAGGATGCAATATACCCGTTATAGACATCCCGTACTTTGGTTCCTGATCATTGATAGTATGCCCGCCTACGATTAACAGACCTGCCTCCTTTGCCTTATCGTAACTGCCTTTAAGGATATCTACGAGGAAATCCTTACTGAGATCTTTAGGGTAAGAGACGATACTAAGTCCTGTTAGAGGCTTACCACCCATAGCGTAAATGTCGCTAAGTGCATTGGCTGTGGCAATTGCCCCGAAGGTGTATGGGTCGTCTACGATGGGAGGGAAGAAATCCACTGTCTGTACCAGTGCTATATCTTCACTCAGTCGATAGACTGCAGCATCATCGCCGGTCTCTATACCCACCAGTAGGTCTGCGTGGGTTACCTTCGGCAACTGCCTTAATACGTGATCCAGATCCTCTGGACTGAATTTAGAGGCTCAGCCTCCGCATTGAGTTAGATCGGTTAGCCGAAAATCTTCTTTCATAAACCCTTTCTTTGAATGGATCCATCCTTGGATCCATTGTAACAGAGTATCCTCGTATAGGCTTTGGGTATAGATAAAGTATCGTTGACCCATTCTTATTGTGTATATACAATAGCTTTGCTTTGATAAAGAACGATCTTTCATATATGAGTATACGAGAGCTTGCTTCGCTCATTCAAACGAGGAAGCTTTCCCCGGTTGAACTTACTCAATTCTGTTTAAGCCGTATACGGGATTTAGATACAAAGCTACACAGTTTCATCACGGTGATGGGTGATACGGCTCTTGAAGAGGCGAAGTCAGCTGAACAGGCCATTGTCTCCGGAGAATATAAGGGTTTACTTCATGGAATACCCATTGGACTTAAAGACTTGTTCTACACTAAAGGAGTAAAAACTACTGCCGGCTCTAAAATTTTGTTCGACTTTTTCCCCGATCAGGATGCACAGAGTGTAATTAATATGAAGGCAGAAGGCGGTATAATCCTAGGGAAACTAAACATGCATGAATTTGCATACGGAGGTCTTGGAACCAACCCGTTTTATGGAACACCAGCTAATCCTTGGAATACCCAATGCCTTCCAGGTGGTTCAAGTAGTGGTTCAGGAGTTGCGTTAGTTGCCGGTTTGCTTCCTGCTGCAACTGGATCTGATACGGGAGGATCTATTCGAATACCTGCGTCTTTTTGTGGAATCGTGGGGATTAAACCGACTTATGGCCGGGTTAGTCGACATGGTGTGATTCCATTAGCATGGTCTCTGGATCACCCTGGTCCTATGGCTCGTGGGGTAGAGGATTGCGCAGTTCTTCTGGGAGCGATGGCAGGTTACGATCATAAAGATCCAGCATCTAGTAGGCTACCAGTTCCAGATTATGTTGGAGAGCTTAAACAAGGTATAAAAGGTTTGCGAGTAGGCGTACCGAAAGAATTATTTTTTGAGGAAGTTCAAGATCAGGTGAAAGAGCGAGTTGAGGAGGCAATAAACTTGCTCAAAAGGCTGGGTGCATCCATTGAAGAAGTTTCCTTTCCTGATGTCCACGATGCAACGGCGATTTCTTCAGGTATATTAGGTGCAGAGGCAACTGCTTACCACCTACCATGGATGAAAGAACGCCCTCAGGATTATACAACCCAGACTCTCGTTAGGCTCGAATCACATCTACCTGTTCCCGCTACGGACTACATACGTGCCCAGCAAGGCCGTACACGCTTTATCCATCGAATGCGGGATATAATGCAGACCATTGATGTTTTAGTAACTCCCACAGTATCAACTACTGCTCCACGGATAGGAGAATCAACAAAAATTCTTAATGGACGAGAATATCCAACACAACTTATTCTTACCATGCTTACACGGGTGTTTAACTGCTCTGGAAGCCCTGCTATTAGCGTTCCGTGTGGTTTTGCAGACGATGGGTTGCCTGTAGGGCTTCAAATATCAGGTAGAGAGTTTGAGGAATCAACCATCCTTCGGGTGGCTTACGCTTATGAACAAGCAACTGAATGGCATACTATGAGGCCAGATTTATAGATTACCGAACCGGCTTATTCTTCATGCAAAAATTCTATGTTTAAAACGAGGTGCTTTCGACCGCCTCTGAGATAAAAAAGAACCGATTAATGCACCTATACCCCTTTGGAGGTTTTTCTAGACAGATAATTTAGTTGGAGGATTCAAATGCAGCTTGGTTTTTTCAACATGCCTCTTCATCCGCCAGGAGCAGATCCTGCTAAGACACTTGAGGACGACCTTAGGCAATTAGTGGATTTAGATTGTTTAGGGTATTCAGAGGCTTGGATTGGTGAACACTTCACGTCACATTGGGAAAATATTCCTGCACCTGACCTTCTGATCGCACAGGCACTAGGAGTGACGCATAAGATTAAGTTTGGGACTGGTGTGACAAATATACCGAACCACAACCCATTCTATCTTGCTCACCGTATAGCTCAGCTGGACCAGATGGCTAAGGGTCGATTACTATGGGGGATCGGGTCTGGGGGGTTTATTGGTGATGTTCGCGTGACTGGTATTAATTCCTCATCAGGGGAGCAACACGATATTACTCGTAAAGCCGTCGATTTAATTTTGCAACTTTGGGCGGATCCGCAACCAGGTTCCTATGATAATAGCAGATGGCATTTTAACGTGCCAGAACCGGATGATGATATTGGCTTAAGGGTGCACCTTAAACCCTATCAACGCCCGCACCCTCCTATCGCCTTAGCAGGTATTTCGGAGAAATCGGAAACATTGGCATTGGCTGGGGAAAGAGGATGGATCCCCATGAGTATTAACTTTGCACCTACACGTATCCTTATGAGTCATTGGGACTCTGTTACAAAAGGTTCAGCTAAGACCGGATTGAAGCCGAATCGTCGTGAGTGGCGTATTGCACGAGAGGTATTTGTCGCCGATTCAACTAAAGAAGCTCGAAAGATGGCTCAGCAAGGTGTACTTGCCCGTGATTTCGAGCGGTACTTTCATCCTCTTATCGCCAAGGGTAGGGGGATTGATATAGTGAAACAGGATCCCAATATGCCTGATTTTGATGTGACAACTGAATATATGATGGAGAACATTTGGATTGTTGGGAGTCGAGAAGAAGTGGCTGAAAAAATCGGTATACTTAATGATACCGTGGGTGGTTTCGGTGTATTATTAGCTATGGGCCATGAGTGGCTACCACGTGAAGCATGGCTTGATTCGATGGGGTTACTAATAAGTGAGATAATTCCAAGGATAGACTAAATATCTAGTCTAATATTAACTTTATCAATCATCACATGATGTAAAAGATCATAAAGAGGTTTTATGCCCTCTAGCTTTTACTTCGTGCCATAGCTCCTCTTTTGATGCAAGAGGTAGTTCTTTAAAGACAAGCCCTTGCTCTGATGCCATAGTCTCCATGGTAGTGAATCGACTCTGGAAACGATGATTGGCTGTTCTTAGTGCGTCTTCTGAGTTCACGCCTAGATGTATCCCCACATTGACTAAGACCATAAGTAAGTCTCCAAATTCATTTGCTCGTTCATCTTCACTCGAGGAGGCTCTTATTTCCTGTATTTCTTCGGTTACTTTCTCTAACATATTTGTGAATTCGTTCCAGTCGAACCCTGTTTTAGAAGCTCGTTCTTGCATCAATTGACTATGAGCTAAGGCGGGCATGCCTAGAGGGATATGTCCAAGTGACGTTGATTGCTCGTTCTCTTTGAGCTTCACCTCTTCCCAGAGTTCCTCTACCTCCTGGCTATTTTTCACATTCATATCTCCAAACACATGCGGGTGACGTCTAACCAGTTTTTCTTTTAGGCTATTAGTCACATCTACAATAGAGAATTCACCTGCCTCCTTGGCGATCTGTGATTGGAATAGTACCTGGAGTAAGACGTCGCCTAACTCCTCAGACATTTTCTTTGGGGATCCTTGATCTATTGCTTCAAGAACCTCATAGGTTTCCTCTAGTAAAAATCGTTTTAGTGAGGAATGTGTTTGTTTTTGGTCCCATGGGCAACCATCTGGACCCCGTAGGCGTGCGAGCAGGTCCACTAAATTAGCGAAACTGTTTTCTGGTTCAGATATACTCATAAGCGTAAATTATGACGATTATATCTTTGCTTGACAACTAGAAACGCTCATCCTAGTATCTTTACGAAAGAGGCGATGCACAAATGTACCCCCATAAATTATATAAATTATTGGCAGGTTTGTTCGTTGTAGTACTTCCCCTGTTGCTTATAACCAGCACTGTACGATGGGCGTTCAATAGTTCGTCTATCTACGAGATTGGTTTTGTGAGGCATAACGTATCTTCAACTACCGGTTTGTCTAATTCACAATTGTTAAAAGCAGGTAAGGAGGTTCGAGCATATTTTAGCTCAACCAACGATAGGTTATATATTCCAATATATGTTGGGTCTGCGGAGGTGGAGCTATTTACTCCAGTCGAAACTAGACACATGTTAGACGTTAAGGAGATTGTCCAAAAACTGTACAGGATCCAAGAGGGTTTGCTTTTGTTCGTGCTACTTTTCATAACGTGCGGATTCCTGATGAAAGGACCTGAGTTTGCCACCATAATTCGTAGGCTGATTAGATATGGGAGCATAGGTACTATATTACTTATGGTGTTGGCAGGGACTTCTGTCACGGTTGCTTTTGGCCCTCTTTTCACCCTGTTCCACAAGATAAGCTTTGCAAATGATTACTGGATTTTGGACCCGAAGACATCTTTCTTAGTGCGTATGTTCCCTTTGGATTTTTGGTTTGAAACCACTATATTTATAGCGTTTCTCTGTGTTGCAGAGGCGATTCTGATGATTTTTATTACGATCTTTCTAGAGTGGTGGAAGAGGCGGAAGCAGATGTTAGCTGATCGCAGGGTTACCCAGTACATATAGAGAAATATGGATAATCCTATTTAAGGGTGCCCCAAGTCTGACCAATTTTGACGTCCACTTTTAGAGGAATTTTTAATCCTAGTGCCGAAGGCATAAGATTCTCTACAGTTGCCTTCATTAAGTCTATTTCATCGATGGCCACTTCAAAGATCAATTCGTCGTGAACCTGAAGGAGCATTTTACTTCTAAGGCCACTTTCTGATATTTTATCGTTAATTCGAATCATGGCTATCTTTATTGCATCAGCAGCGGTTCCTTGAACCGGCATATTGACGGCCATGCGTTCTGCAGCTTGTCGAACATGGATGTTCGAATGCCTAATTTCTGGTAAATAACGTCGTCGACCGAGGACTGTTTGAACGTAACCTTCCTCCTTAGCACGGAGTTTTGTTGTCTCTATAAACTTTTTAATTCCGGAGTACCTTCCCAGATAGCTTTCGATGAAAGATGCTCCACCTTTTACGGTAAGTCCTGTTTGCTGGGCGATGCCGTGGGCTGAAAGGCCATAGATGATACCAAAATTCATTATCTTGGCTATGCGACGCATCTCTGGTGTTACCGCATGTGGTGGTACCCCGTAAACCTGAGAGGCAGTAGCCATATGAACGTCCTCGTCCCTTTGAAATGCTGATAGGAGTCCTGGGTCTTCAGACAGATGAGCTAATACACGAAGCTCAACCTGTGAATAGTCAGCAGCTAATAAGATGTAACCGGTTTCAGAGAAGAAAGCTTTTCGTATTTCCTTGCCCAGTTCGGTGCGAACCGGTATGTTCTGAAGATTTGGATCGCTAGAAGAGAATCGTCCAGTTGCTGAGCCTACCTGATTGTAAGAGGTATGTACCCGTTCCGTTTTTCTGTTTACGAGTTCTGGGAGTGCATCGAGATAAGTTGATTTGAGTTTGTTAAATTCTCTGTATTTAAGTACTTTGTCTACGATTGGATTTGCACCCCTTAGACTTTCTAGAACAGTTGCATTTGTGGAGAAACCTGTTTTAGTTCGTTTGGGTTGAGGGAGACCCATCTCTTTGAGTCGTGCTGGTGGCAATAATTTTCCAAATAGAACATTTCCTAGTTGTTGGGTAGAATTAATATTGAATGATTCTCCAGCCTCTTCATGAATCGCTATTTCCAGATTAGATAGTTCGGTAGTTAAATCTTGCGACATCTGACAGAGTTTACCTTTGTCTAACTTGATGCCATTGAATTGCATTTGTACCAATACGGGAATAAGGGGAATTTCTACTTCAGAAAACAAAGACTCCATTCCATGAACCTGTAACTCCTCTTTCAGAACTTTGTAAAGTCGAATTGTTGCATCTGCGTCTGCAGCGGCATAGTGAGTAGCATCATTAATGGAAGTCTCAGCCATAGTTATTTGCTTAACACCGCGGCCAATGAGATCTGTGATGGGTGTCATTTCCATGTTTAAGATTTGAAAAGCGAGTTGTTTTAATTCCAAAGAGTTATAGCCGATGAGTTGTGCAGCCACCATTGTGTCAAAAGTGACGTTTTTAACCTTTATACCGTAGTTACGCAGTAAAGTCATATCGTATGTTGCTTTATGCGCTATCTTGCGCAGAGTTGGATCTTCCAGAAGAGGCTTTAAGGCTCTGATCGTAGAGGGTATTGGGAGCTGGGTTCCTCTTTGATGCCCTAAAGGGACGTAGTATGCTTGCCCGGGGTTCGAAGAAAAAGAAATTCCCACCAGATCGCAGTCCATGGGGTTTCGGCCAGTTGACTCTACGTCGAATGAATAGCACCCAGCAGAGCGCAAATTTTTAATCATTCTATCTAGGGCTTCATCAGTATCAACGGTTTGATATGCATGGTTTTCTTTAGCTATGATTATTTGAGGCGGACGGGACGCCTCTAAAAAGTTGTATTTATTTTGTTCCGGATCGAGGTTGTAGTTTTGTTGAGTGTGATCTCTTCTGTTTTGAGGGATTCTAGATACCATGCTAAAGAACTCTAGGCCTTTCAATATGGAAAGCACTTCATCGCGATCAAAACTTCCAAACTGGGCAGCATTTTGGTTCAATTGAATCGGTACGGTCCGGACTATGGTGGTTAATTCTTTACTCAGTATGGCGTTTTCTTTATGGGTGTAAAGGAGTTTTTGGATTCTGGGAGACACTACTTCATTCAAATGGTCATATAAATTTTCCAAATTTCCAAACTGGACGATGAGTTGCACCGCAGTTTTAATCCCAATTCCCGGGACACCAGGTACGTTATCTGAGGCGTCTCCCTGGAGAGCTTTAACATCTGGTTGGATTTCTGGGTCCAAACCGCCGTATTTTTGACGTACAGCTTCTTGGTTATATACTCTTTCCCCTTGAGCGTAGGATTGTATTTCAACTTTAACTTTCGGAGATACCAGCTGGAGCATATCGGTATCTCCGCTGAGCACGATTGTATCGAGACCTTGGTTTTCCGCTTGACGACATAGAGTTCCTATGACGTCATCAGCTTCGTAACCTTCTACTTCAAAAATTGGTACACCAAATGCGTTCATCAATTGGTGTACGTGTGGGAATTGAGATCTAAGACTAGGGGGCATTTTAGGGCGATGTGCTTTGTAGTCCGCATATTTGAAATGCCGGAAAACACGCCCTGGCGGGTCAAAGGCTATTGCACAATGTGTTGGCCTCCAAGTTGTCAGGGTTTTCAGGAAAGTGTTCATGAAGCCATAAACTCCCTGAACTTCTTCTCCTGTGGATCGGATTGTAAGCGGGGTATGTATCGCGGCCCAAGCCCTATGGACTACGGCATGTCCGTCGATAATAAGTAATAAGGGCCTAGGGTCTGATAGATCCCGTTGGTTTTGGGCGGTTGATCTACTCTTGATGGACATGGTTGTTCTCACCATTATACTGTTTTGCATTAATGATGGAAGTGGCTGATGACCAAAAAACAACAAAGGTTTTGTGTTATCGCTATAACAATCCAACTTGAGCATAGAATCCCTGTTCGGGTTTGTAGTAAATGGTCAGATCAATTCTCTAAGAAGTATAAACGTCTATTAACCCATGCATCTGTTCCAGGAAAATGGGTGTTGAAGGCAGTCTGCTTTGGCCTCCTTAGTACTTAGGTAAGGGTTATTTTACTGGAGGCTTCTCATGTTTATCTAGTGTATCAATTCCATGACGTACTGTTGAAAGTATGTCGGAAACGCGCTGTTCCAACTTATAGAGTACATCTTGCGAATATTGGTCCGATGAGGCACGTTGCACTTTACCTTGTGCATGAGCCGTTTTAAGGATATTTTTAGATTTTTCTTCAGCGTCCTCAAGAATTTTCACAACTTGCTCTTGGGACTCTTTAACTAATTCACTATCTTCCACACGGCTACGAAACTCACTTTCCGCTGACGTGCGGATGCGACGTGCTTCTACCAATGCCTGATTCAGAAGATCTTCACGTTTTAGTAATACTTCCTCGGCTTCTTTAATGTCCCTTGGTATCACTAAGCGCATTTGGTCGACTAACTCAGCTACCTTTTCAAGGTCAAGTAATCTTCTTTTGGAAACAGGAATTTTCGTTGCCGAACTGATGACCTCTTCTAATTTATCTATAAGTGATAAGATTTCTATAGCGGACTCCTTCCAAGCCACAGGGGCTTTGATTAACTAATTGAACTTATGTTGAAGTGCCTTAGCTACGATTTCTGGCACTAACTCTTTAATATTACCTCCGTATCTGGCTACCTCCTTGATGAGAGTAGAGCTGACAAAAGTGTACTCTCTGCGAGTAATAAGATAAACCGTAGTAAGCTCCGGATCGAGATTACGGTTCATCATATCCATGGCGAATTCATTGTCGAAGTCAGATATACTCCTAAGCCCTCTCACCATCGCTGTTGCTTTGATTTTCCGTGCGAAGTCTACTGCAAGTCCTGTGAATGATCTCACTTCAACATTCTGTAAATGTTTAGTAGATTCTTCACACATCTCCATTCGCTCCTTGGTGGTAAAGAGTAATTTTTTCTCTGGTGTGTCGAAAACACCCAATATGAGATGACTGAATGTTTTAGAAGCACGCGTAACCACGTCCAAATGCCCATTCGTTATCGGATCAAACGTTCCCTGATATACACCTAGAGTCATTATATGTCCTTTAAAAAATAGATAGAGATCGTGGTGTCTCCATATCTGCGATTATGTAACATTTTGAGAGGCCCATACGATTCCTCCATCATAATCCTTGATGTATGTTCAACGGAAACGAGGCCTCCCGTATCAGTTAATCCACCAGCACCTAGTTTATCCATAGTTCTACTAAAACCAGATATTTTATAAGGTGGATCCAAAAGAATAACCTGGTAAGGACCTGCCAAGAATTCTAGAGCTCGACTCACCTTTGTTCGGTACAGATGCCCCAGATTTTCAAAGCCTGCCGCTTTCTTATTAGATGCGATGGCTTCACATACTTGATAATCTGCTTCCACGAAATCTACGAAGGCAGCTCCTCGGCTGAGAGCCTCTATGCCCAGAGATCCTGTTCCTGCGTACAAGTCCAGCACTTTCGCATCAACTACTGAGGGCCCTAATAACTGGAATAGCGCATTTCGCACTAGATCTGAAGTTGGACGTACCTGTCGAGCCCTTGGTACCGTCAGGTGGACTCCTCGGGCAATTCCTCCTGTGATGCGCACATCTGCCTCTTCACATTTTGAATGCTACACACGTGGTAGAAACACTACACGTCAAGGAGCATAAAATAACTTTAACAGTAAATCGATGGTACATGGTTTCTGGAAATCGGTCAACCTTTTTCTTAACAAATGCCTAATAAACAGGCCAAAAAATGAGTGCTATTTAAAGCCATACCCTTCACAATGTCCTGAGAGGATAACTGTGTTCTTGACAGCCTGAGCTACCTCGCTAAAATTAGCATGATGGTTTAGCGGGAGAACACATTATTTCTGTGGGCCAATAGCTCAGCTGGTTAGAGCGCAGTCCTGATAAGACTGAGGTCCGTGGTTCGAGTCCACGTTGGCCCACCATAAATGTGGAAACAGTATAGGGATAATTGCGATACTGTTTAAAATTAATTGAGGGGCAATGTAATGCCAACTATTAATATTTTGTACAAAGTGCCTGCTGCAAATGCATTGGAAGTAGAAGATGTCCTTAAAGCTCATGCTGAACATATGAAGGCGAGCTATCCTGCTGACAAATCCAAGAGGAGACAATCCCTTGGATGCTTACTTTACTAAGGCTGAAGAGTTTAATAACCCTATAAACCCAGCAGATGGGAAGACAGGCAATATATTATATTCACCCTGAATGAAAAATGGAGTCAAGTAGAGCATATTCAAGCCCATATAGGTAGAACTCTAGAAGCATCTCATGCCCAGAAATTTATAGTTGCTATGCAATCTTATGCAATTGTTTCGGTTATGGGCGAAATCTTTTATGACATGAATGGTTGAATAAAAGATAAATGTTTCACAATTTGTTTTACTCGCTAAGTATTTATGCTGTGAGGTATGTAATCTTCGGCAGGTATTATTCCTAATTTCCCACTGTGTTAATCCTTGAAGACATTAATTAATTCCTGCTCTGAATTCATCACAAACGACCCTCTCCATGCTATAGGCTCTCGAATTGGTTGGCCTCCTAAAATCAGTATCTCTAAATCATCTGACCTACTATCCTGAACGATACTCGCAGATACTTCTATGAAATCTCCATGGCCAAACTGGATAGTATGCCCAGATTTGACATAAACTCGGGCATTCCCTGCATGCCCGTGACCAGCTAACACATAACCAATAGCATCAAATTTTGGGTTCTAAGGTAAATTTAAGGATGAGCCAGGATTTATACTCGCATGGACAATTGTGATTGGGGGTATGTGTGATGCCTGGACCAGTAGTGCCATCTACGTCATCAGCGATAACTTGAATTAATGAACTAGCGTCTTGTGATGCAAGAAGTCTGAGTTTACTTGCCCGAATATCTTGGTATCGAGAGTTTGACCATTTTAGTTTTGATGGAGGATTAACCCAAATCTGAACATCACGAAACAAATTACCTTTGAGAACAGCTTCCTCTGTTCAGAGCAGCTTAAATCCAAGAATGAACTTAATTCATTCTTGGATTTTTCAGATGATATTCTATAAGTTTTCGCTAAAGGATTTTTTCCAATCTAATCCTTTAAAATCTTGACGAAAAAATACGGGGTCCTGTTCAACAGGACCCCGTATTTTAGTCATCGACTAGTACCTAGTTTGCAATATACCTTATGCAGGCATCGCGAATTCTAGGTTCCCAAGGTTATTCTTCTTGGGCATAGGCGTATAAGACTTCACGTTAGGACCGACTCCATACACTTGGTGTACCGAGACAACCGCGGCTACGTTAAAGGTCTTATATTCCCAGTCACCGATCTGACGCTCAATCTCTACCACTTTAGCTGGGTCTAACATCTTGTCAGATTTAGAACAAAGCTCAGTGAAGAAACTCAGCGTAGAGTGCATGATCACCTGATAGGTAGGACCACCATGGAGACACGCATATCTCTGTGGCCGTGCTATTGGAGATCCTTCGAACAGGTATGTCCAACCATCAGTCTTCTGGTTGATGAGCATGCCACGCAAACCTGGTCGATACTCACCAGTTCGACGATTGATCTTGCAACCTAGTTCCTTCTCCCAGTTCGATGCAACAGCTTCACCGATGTCCGGCCCGTAAATTTGGCCGGTAATGTGCCACTGGTTCCATTCGAAGCAGTTTGGATATCCAGCATCCGCTAAGATCTGACGTGCTAACGCAGGGTCGTAAGGATAAGGCTTCCAAGCATCATTCCACCATGGTGGAGGACCACCGTCGTTTGCTGTTGGGGATAGGAATGAGAACCCGATGTAAATTGGCTCACCGAACCCGAACAGTATTTTCTCCACGATCGCTTTCCGGTCGATAGCGTAGTTGAGGGCCTTGCGAACCTGAACTGCCTTGCCTTCGAGAGGAGTAGCGGTGGTCCATGGGAAGTTCGGATCGTAATTTGGGTTACTTGGGTAAAGTCCACCGAAGTTAATGAAAGGCTCAACGGAGTTCTTACTGACCATAAGCTTGACTCCGGCTGACTGAACATCTTTTGCCAACTTACCAGGGACGGTACCAATGTCAATCTGTCCCGTTCGAAGCATAGCGATCTTCGTTGCGGTATCAAGTACCTTGAAGAATTGGATGGTCTTGAATCCAGGCACTACCCTGTAATGGTCTTCTACGGCTGTTAACACCATGTCATAACCACGTTGCTGGGAAGTGAGCTCGTAAGCTCCAGCATATACAGGGTTAATGTCAAATTCCTTATCTCCTACCTTGTCTTCGTAGGCCTTAGGGAAAGGACGGAGAGTTCGGCCCTCTTCGAAGGAGAGAACTCTAAACTGCTCAACAAAGTTCGCTTTCTCTGGCTGGTGAATCTTGAGAACCAGAGGATCGGAATCGTCAAGATTCTTTGCATCTGAACCATACCATCGTGCAAAGTACTTTCTGTTTCCGTTAACAGTTCCAGGTCTCAGATGTGCGAGAAAGGTGGCTTTCACATCTGTAGAAGTTAATGTACCCCATCCCTTAGCAAACTGGACGTTAGGTTTAATGGTCCAAACCCAGTCTACTGATCCGTCAGTATTCTCTTCATATGCCCACTTCGATAAAATCGCCTCAGTAGTAGGACCATCTTTGGCCCAGTCCCAACCAACCATTGGGTCACTTATGAGACGGTTATAGAAGCCAGGATTAAATCTGAGGTGGAAACATTCACAACCTACGTTATCCACGACTCGCAACGTGCCTCTTGGCTCACGTGACTTTGCAGGGATAGGCGTTGGCGCAGTAGTTGGTATTGGTGTAGCAACTACGACGGTGTCATCACCCTTCTCAATAATCACCACCGGTGTGGACGTAGGCCCAACCGTTGGTGCGGCTTTTGCTGCAGGTGCAGCAGCAGGTGCTGCAGCAGGTGCGGCGTCTTCGCCACATGCCACAAGCCCTAATGCGGCAATTGCCACAAAGAGACCAAGCGCTCTAAAACTCTTTTTCATGTACTCCTCCTCGTACGTTATATATACAAAAAGCCTTCGACAGGCTCACGTTTATCGAGCACAATACGCGTTAATACGTGGGTTGTCAACTCACGCATTAATAAGAGACAATCAAAGCTTTAATAATTAGGAAAAAACATGATAATTGTTAACCAAATCACCTGTTTGTTGGAGCAAGAACTTCCATGGTTTTATACACAACCTTTAGGTCGGGATTTACTACAGATATTCTAGGCATGTGCATTCCAGCATTCCAGCAAGCCTCCAATTGTTTACGACAATGATCTGGTGTTCCTATAATGCTAGATCTATCTATCATCTCGTCTGAGACAGCATTTGCTGCTGCTTTATAGTCTCCGCGATCCCAAGCATCCTTAATTCTATCCGCCTCTTCTCCAAAACCGAATCGTTGCGTTAATTTATAGTATCGGTCAGATAATCCTGCAATATACAGAGCTCTATTCTCGCGGAATCTTTGACGAGCTGTGCCATCCTCATCCACACATGCTGGCATTGAGGGAATTACTTCAAAATCATTTGGGTTCCGATTTGCCTTCTTGGCACCTTTAGCGAAATCCTCCTTCATTAAGTCGAACTTGAGTATGTCTGAGTGAGTTGGCATCCATCCGTCACTGATTTCTCCAGCAAGCTCTGTCATTTTTGGTCCAGCGGAACCGATGTAGATAGGAATATAATCTCTTGGTCCCTTAAAAGCTGTCTGGAACCTTCCATCCAGTTTAAAGAAATTACCTTCATATTGGAGCTTTTCTCCACGTATACCCATTCGGAGAATATCTATGTATTCTCGCGTTCTCTGAACTGGCTGATTTGCTGGGAGGCCATGCCAATCCTTCACTAAGGAAAGGTTTCCACTTCCCATCCCAAGAATCAGCCGTCCGTTGCAGATATCATCGAGTGAAAGGGCTGTTTGTATCATGAGGCCGGGAGTTCTAGCCCATACACCTGCAATACTTGTTCCGAGTTTGATTCGTTTGGTGTTTAGTGCCACCATTGTCATAAGTGATACGAGATCTCGACCCCAGGATTCCCCAAAAAAAATGGCTTCATAGCCAAGGGATTCAGCAGCTTGGGCTAATTTGATAATCTCTTCTTTAGAATGTGTGCTTCGACTTCCTAGAGACATAGCCACACTTTGTTTTTTAAAGCCAGTTGGATTCGTCATAATTCCTCCTGCATGAATGTTAAGAGCGGGAGCCTAAGAGTCGAAATTGTGAGAATTATTTCGAGACACGCTCTTAAGGGATATTATCTAACCCAAATAACAAGTAGGCAACCCTCCATCCCATTCGTATTTTGAGCAAACAGAGGGTATCTATATCTGAATGATTGATTCCTTTGGTTTACTAGTTTAATCTTGCGGTTTCTGACATCGGGTAATTATGAGGGAGGGGATTAATGATGAGTGGTCCATTGCAAGGTGTACGCATATTTGACATGACTCATGCCGGGGTCGGGCCCTGGGGAACAATGAT